>Ga0307516_10008605_pt1 | contig 11515 bp, 9 predicted proteins | sample 19_EM_MG_FD_203310 | JGI IMG/M metagenome (GOLD analysis project Ga0307516, IMG submission 203310) | Populus trichocarpa ectomycorrhiza microbial communities from riparian zone in the Pacific Northwest, United States - 19_EM | ecosystem: Host-associated > Plants > Roots > Unclassified | place...
GAATTCGATCACGCTTCCCTCTCTCGCTTCGCAACCCTACCTAACTTTCGGACTCTACGAATTTCCACAAAGAGTGAAGACCTTCACCAGTATCTCTTAAGTCCTCTCAGGTTCCGAAGCCTGGGGTACTTGGATTTGGTAACAGACGGCCTCGCAGCCTGCACCCAGTTCCTTAGAGAACACGATTTAAAACAGCTTTCCATGCTCATAATATACTTGCGGTCGGGACATGCGCACAACTTCGATCCCCTCCTTGAACGTCTCAGCCACGACGGTTCCACATCTATCCTCACAGCCGTAGATATATCACGATGCGTCTCAGGGAGCCCCCAGGCCTTCGGGATGCCGGTAATCACCCCAACGACCATCGCTTACATCCTACCATTCAACAACTTGCAATGTGTCACACTTTCTCTTGATGGATCAGTTAATCTGGACAGCGCTACGGTAATGTTGATGGCGACGAGCTGGCCCCATCTCCACATTTTGAGTCTCAAAGAGCGCACCACGGACACGATTCCCCATGTAAAGCTAGGAGACCTGGCTCACTTTACAACCTTTTGCCCGGACCTCCTCTCTTTAGCGATCCGCGTGAACGCACTGGCGCTCCCCGAGCATGCCGATGTCGGAAACGTCATACCGGGTCGGAAGCTTCGTTGCTTTGATGCTTGCACTTCGCCTATCGACATCAATGAACATTTCTCTGTCACCAGATTCCTCGCCATGATGTTTCCCGCCATCACCACTTTGCAGCATAGTTGGGACAATGACCACCTTCCGGACCACCCTTCCGAGTATTCGGCTGCCTGGGAGATGGTCTGCAGAGGGATGAATCGGATTATCCAGCATAATCGGAATGTTTTGGGGGGACGCGACCTTCACTCTCGTACCCCCATCGTCGGGTAATTCATCATAATGGGAAACCCAGACCGAAGCTGGTCATCACGACGGAATCTCAATAATCCCGCGACTGTTCTGGGAGCCAAGTGCAGACCATCGAACGGACACTTCCATAACCGTCTTCGGGTATCGTTACACTCGTCGAGAGGGTATATATCGAAAAAGGTCCCTCCGAGTCACTGCTGTTCGGCCCCTAGCCTGTGAACACATCGAGTAATTCTGATCAAGTTCAGCACTAGACTCTTCAATTTATCGTTCGATCCCTTCAGGATCGTCATCCACCGGGCTTCCACTAATTGCAGAACACCTATAAATGATCATGTCAGTATGTTATATATAATAGAGTTGAGGGTAGGTGGTCCGAAGGAAATCCGAGGTGTGAATGGTGGGGGATGTGATATCGTATTCCCCTCCTTGGAGAAATCTAGGCTCGTGACTTAAGTTGAACACGGACCATTGATCACCACTACCACCATCATCGATTGTCGTCCGATAGGGCCGCGATTAGGCCGATTTCAGGGAACAGCCTTGGAAACGACGTCGACCTTTACCCAGGTTGCTTTACTCTAGACCACCATGCACCCGTGCCTCCAAGTCCCAGAGGTACTTTCGCTCATCTTTCTTCATCTACTTGACCCAGCGCTTCCTACGAAAACTTGGCCTCCGCCAAACTCAGCAATCCTGTTAAACCTAGCGTTAACATGCAAGGCGTTCAACGAAGCAGCCTTGGATATCCTCTGGTACTCTCTACCAAACCTCAAGCCATTAATAGCGTGTCTACCATCAAACGCGATCTTCGTTCCCCCTCCAAATGCGCTTCTGGTAAGCATATCAGTCTTTACTTGAGTATCCTTCCCTGAAGCTAAATGTGGTTTTCCAAAAGTCGTTGACAAGAGGGCTACAGCCAGGTGACCTCGATAGATTTCATTTCTATGCCAGAAAGGTCCGTGCCCTGGGATCACCGAGATCTGAAGACGAACACGGACTGCATCATCTTGTACTTCCTATCATCTTATCCGAGTCACGTAGACAAGACAACGGACCTCTATTTCCCAATATCCTTAACCTGGTTCTTAAACTGAAGGATTTTGAAGGGATGGCCATCTTACCTTCCCTTGTCGTTGGTCCTCGGCTGCAATCTATTGTCCTTCGCCTCTCTTTGGGCCCCGGGGCAACGCTGACTGAATATCCCTGGGATAACGTTCGGTCCGTTTTGACAGGGTCACTATCGTCCATCCTTTCCTTCTCCGTCGCTATTTCCGCATATCAACCCGTCTCTCGCGTGCCGGGGAACATCTTGAACTTGATCCATAGCATGCCAAACCTCAGGAAGCTGAACGCACCCTTATTAGAATTCGATCACGCTTCCCTCTCCCGTTTCGCAACCTTCGCTAACCTAGATACTCTACAAATTTCCACGACGAGTGACGAGCTTCGCCGGTATCTTTCAGGTCCTCACAGATTCCGAAGCCTGGGGTGCTTGGATTTGGGAACAGACGACCTCGCAGCCTGCACCCAGTTCCTTAGAGACCACGATTTGAAGCAGCTTTTCATGCTCGTGATATACTTACGGTCGGGATATGCGCAGAATTTGGATCCCCTCCTTGAACATCTCAGCCACAACTGTTCCACATCTATCCTCATGAGCGTGGATATATCACAAAGCATCTCTGGGAGCCACCAGCGGCCCTTTGCAATCACCGCAAGGACCATCGCTTACATTCTACCATTCAACAAATTGCAAATCGTCACACTCTCTCTTGTTGGATCAGTCGAGCTCGACAGTGCTACGGTAAAGTTGATGGCGACGAGCTGGCCCCATCTTCGCGTTTTGAATCTCAAAGAGCGCACCACGGACACGATTCCCGATGTGAAGCTAGGAGATCTGGCTCACTTTACAGCCTTTTGCCCAGATCTTCTCACTGTAGTGATCCGCGTGAACGCGCTGGTGATTCCCGAGCATGTCGATGTCGGAAACATCGTACCAAGTCGGAAGCTTCTTGTCTTTGATGCTTGCACTTCGCCTATCGACATCAATGCACATGTCCCTATCACTAGATTTCTCGCCATGATCTTCCCCACCATCAGCGCTTTGTCACACGGCTGGGATGATGAACACCTTCCGGACCACCCTCCTGGGTATTCGGCCGCCTGGTGGATGGTCTGCCAAGATATGAATCAGATCATCCAATATAATCAGAATGAATATAATCGGAATGTTTCTGGAGGACGCGACCTTCATCGAACGCTTACTGTTGGGTAATTAATCATAATGGGAAACCCAGAGCGAAGCTGGTTGTTGCATAATGCCATACCTGAGTCCGGACCATTCAACGTATAACCGTCTGCGGGTATCGTCACGTTCTCAACGAGTTGGAACGACGTCGAGAAGTGACTATATCGATCGCTGGAAGAAGTCGCTGATACTACGCACTATCGTTCGTCCCCAATCCGTTCACACTAATCATTACAAAACATTGATAAATCAATTTGAACACACAATATCCTTCAAACATCTCAGCGACTACTCAGAACAATGGAGTTGAACTTGACAGTGCCACTGTGAAGATATCCATGAGTTGACAGATCTTGGATCACAAGAATCTTGACAAGAATACCAAGTACTGTGGAGACACATCAGACACGAAAATGGGTGAAATAACATCCCAGGTTGGACAGTCGAGTTCTTCGAGTTCTTCAATATTCGCGCATCCTTTTCTTGATAATGTTCAAATTTGCTTTCTTGGTTTAACATTGGGACGATAATCATTTTTGTGTTAGCCATCCGGCGGAGCAATTTACCGTTTCGCGTGCATGTAAATCCCGTTTGGCCGCGATTGATCTTGCATGGTGGACTATAGAGCTACATGCAGACTTGGCCATGCATAAATCCTAATGTAATATGTACATGTGTGTGTTCCGATATCATCCATTCGGTACCGCAGTCTCCCATACGTAGCTTCATTGATGAATGGCGGCGACCTCATACAAATACGATCCAAGAAGTTTCGTCTAGTACAGAAGGGTATTAGCTACAACGTCGCAGCAAGACTTCTCGATACTCACCCCCTCGATGAAATTCGACCGATCGAGTTTTTCGTTCGTCGAGCTAATGATCTCATGAGCTCTGATAAATCAATGAGGAAGTGCGAACTTACTGAGCACCATCGTCTCCCCTACCCATCGGTAATAGCAGCACATTGACACCCAAACTTTCCGCAAATGTGAGCGTGACTGGAATGGAGCCTCCCTCCCTCGTCAAATCTGGTTCTTGCTTATATACAGCCTGAGAAAGACGGAAAGGTGATATTAGATTTATCGACTTGCGAGCATGGGTTGCTTCTGGTCGTCTTACCCTCGTCGCCGCCTTGGCAGCCTCGAAGTTCCAATGGTTGAAGTCGGCGACCCAAGGCTTACCTCCATGCACTGAATACTCGACTGTCAACTTGTTCTTGCTGTTGAGCTTGGAAAATTCGGCCTCAATGTAGCTGACGACCAGCGGATTCACCAGTTCAGGGGTCTGAGGTGGTACCAGACTGACAAGGTCGAGGGCGTCAAGAGTGCAAAGCGGCATGAACCTGCAGAGACCGACCGAATGCTGAATTTACCTGCCACCTTCGCCGGGATAACAGTCTTGACCCCGACACCGCTGAAAGCGCCTTCGATCCCATGTAGCGACAGACTGGGGTACCTCATACGGCCCATGAGGACATCCACCTTATTCGCAGACAGTGCAATCGCCGCTCCTGCTGACTGCTCGACATCTGCGATGGAATAGTCCAAGCGATCATAGATTGCTCTGCCAGGGATGTGGTCAACGGAATATTCAGGAAATCAGACTGTATATGCGCACTTCTCTTCGTCGGTAGGCGCCGCTACCATCTCGTCCACGCCAGGAATCAAGATGTTACCTTGGTTATCAACGAGCCTCCCCATGAGGTGGATGAGGTCTGTCATTGGCTCATGCACGGTTCTACCGAACACGCCGGAATGTAGATCTCTCGCAGGGCCGGAGACAATAAGGCTGAAACATGTCAAGCCACGAAGACCATACGTCAGCACGGGTGTTCGTGTGTTGAGCCAGTAGTTGTCCGACTATGTGCGCCCAACACAAGTCAGCTTCGTTTTTTTTTGGCACAAGATGACCCTCACTCACGATGCAAACAGCGTCAACCCCTTGGAACCATCCTCCCGATTGTGACTCTTTCTTGACAAGGTCGTCCAAGCCTTCACTACCGCTCTCCTCCATTCCCTCGAAGCAGCACCGTAAATTCACGGGTAGTGCTTTCTTATTCTCGAAGTGGTACTGCAACACGTTCAACCAGCCAAGGACCGGGCCCTTATCATCAGACGATCCACGACCAATCAGCCTACCATCCTCGTGAACTGTGAGCGTAAACGGTTCAGTGTCCCAGCCGTCCGACTTGTTCGCCTAGATAAATATCGAGCTTTAGATTGAGTGGAGATGTTATGACCTGAGAGCGTACAGGCTGGACATCAAAGTGCCCATATACGAGGATCGTCTTCTTCTTTGGGTCATTTCCAATACGGCCCAGAATCGCAGGGGGGAGATCGAGTACGAGACCCTCGATCTCTTGCTTCCCAAGGTCGACAAGCTGGGTTTCCACCCCCACAGATTTCAGTTGTTCGTTGAGCCAATTTGCCATCTTGACAACATCACCACGGTGAGATGCGTCTCCGCTGATACTAGGTACAACGATATCCGTAAAATCTCGACCTCGAAATGGTGGTAACATGGGACTAACCTGGGAATTGCCACAGCTTCGGAGAGCCTCGCAATAAAGGCATCTGCATTCCTATCTGTGAAAGTAAGGAAGTCAGCGGGGGCGGCCATCCCTGGATATCGATGGCGGTGATGGAAGGAGGAAGAGAGTTGGATGATCTAATCTAATCCGGCTGACGTAATGTTACTTGTTGCGTGTCACCCAAATGAGGGAAACATTTCCCATCCCTCGGACCTCGGTTATGTCGTCCGTTATGGCATTCGAATCTGTTCTTGGGTTGATCTCGGCCCATGGCTGTCGCGTCATCTTCGTCTAACCAATCTGTCGACCCATGGGACCAGCAATATTCCCCAGTAAGCCGACCTCAAAAAATACCCTTGGGAAATATCTAACGACCACGCAGTCTACTCGCAGATCGACTAAACCAGCACCTGTTCGTGATGATTGGGAAGACGATGATGTCGAAGAGGTAGAGACAGAGAAGGATAACCAGCGTATTTGGGATGCCGCGTACGTTCGATAGGCCAACGATCTCGCCGTATGGACTCTTTTGAAAAATCACCTGGCTCCAGAAATGCGAAAGCCCCCAATCCGATGCCAGCAGTGATCACCATGTCACCGCACCAGGTCCTCACTCCACCACCGGGAGCATTCCAACCGACTCTGCGCATTCTCAAACGGCCTTCTGAATCGAATTCCAAGTCTCCGACTCCACCGCCTTCATCTTCAGCTAATGACACGTTGAAAGATCGAGAGGCGAGATACCAGGCTGCGAGGGAGAGGATTTTTGGAGACGAGCTTTTAGAAGGAAATGGGAGTACGGCTTCTTTGCCGGTAAAAGAGAGGACAACCGTGAATAGATCACAGGATGCTCCCAACGTCTTGGTATCAAGAAGCCCCAGAGGTCCTACTGACAACCCAGGCACTGGCCCACATGGATTTGGAGGGCAGAGGGTCACACCCCCTTCGACTAGCGCTCATGTTCAAGGGGATAGGTGATGCTGCGTCGAGTGGCCAAATGTGGCCTGTCTCTTTCCTCCTACATTCTTTTTGTTTCCATCGTTCGATGTACGACTAGTAGTACCTGTCCTTGTTCTTCGCAGTTATGAATCGTATGATTCTTCTTTCCCGTGGACTTGAGTAAGCAACAGTGTCGCAACCCCAAGCAAGCGATTTCCCCCCAGTATTCTCCGTACAGTTCGTTCGCAAACCATCCAGTAAGTGCCCGTAGCAAGATTGAAGAAACCGATAAGGGTCTAGGTATAGTACCGAACCACGATTTCCTTCTTTGTAACATAAGTCACTACGCCACCAGTAGGAGAAACATGAACATTTTTGGCCCTCCGTGGAAGACCTCTCCCCTGCTCGAGCCTCTGACGCCAATTTGGGGAACAGAAGTGGGCGCCACTGCATTCATACAATGCGGGATAGGGACGCGGGCCGTCCGGGACTATAAAATTTGAATAACCGGGACCGTTGGGGCTACATATCCTCGCTTCCGAGAAATATGCTGCCCCACGGCTCCGCAAACAATATGGTGGGGACAGCATTAAATATAGCTCGAGAGGAGGCAATTTAGGGCATCCATTTAGAGTTGTTTCGAAATTCAGCCATACTCGATAGCTGTCTTCATTCAGAGGGAATGGTTGGAACCAATGCGCTCGTAGTGATATAAAAGTACCCCATGTAATCTGGACCCGGATGCTCAGACGATGTACATCGGCAAGCTGTTCGACGACTAGAGGGGTGGCTGGGGGGACTTTGCTGATGGAGGACAACTCGAGAACTCTGATGAGAACAGATGCAATCTGGTAGTTGTACTGGATGCCAGGGTCAACCACAATGATGCGGTCCCGATAAGCGTCGAGGTAGAAGATATATTGCGCATGGCCGGTTACCTATCGAGGATATTTATTACGGAGATGTCAATGATTATTGATACTACTCGGTACGCACCTTGAGGGTATGACAGGATTTCTGAGATATTTGGAATACGAAGGCCATGTTATCTTTGCCGAGGAGAACAAAATCGCCGCTGACATAGCAAGAAAGGAACGATGTGCCATGCGAATCGATGTGCCGGGAGAAGAGGCAACATGATTTACCAGTCTTGAATTCTAACCGTATGATATCTACAACACTCCTGAAGGAGGGATCAGCAAGCAATCTTTATGTTGGCACCTCAAGTATTGATAGTTGACCTACGATCCGAGCGAGGTGTTCGTCACCACAACAATAATCACAAATCGACCAGCATCAACCACCTCGAACGCGAAAATCAACCCTCGATGGAAGTCAGCTCTGGGGTTTAATTCTCTTTCATACTCCCAGATAACGTTCTTTTCCACTAAGCTCCAACATTGAAGCAGGGTATTCTGTCGGAATAAAAGGTATTGACCCCCAGGGAGAAGCCTAGCGTTGCAGTCCGAAAAGTCAGCATCAGAGGCTTTCTTGTTTTTCCGATGGAGCGCGACTTCGCGGAGTCTCGGCGGGATACGTGACTTGATCCAAGGTTTGAAGATTTTTCTGTGTGGAAGATGGGATTGAGTCCGACGCCACGCGGCGAAAGAGGCTGCTGCTTTGTCTGCAAGCTTCCACCAGGTCTCCTGAAGAGGCCTCATGATAACTTCTATGCTCGATGGTGACCAAAGGCGAGGCCCTTTAATTGTGCGCCGCACCAAATCCACAACATCGTCGGTCGTGAGATCAGACACGCTTTGTCCCGGAAAGAGATAGATGAACGAGCGGGCCTGATAGTCGGAAACGATGAGGCACCATATCTGCTTTGAAAACGCGAGTCGGTAAAGGTGGCGATTGGTCTAATAACCACGGAAATTTACTCCAACAATGTAGTTGATGTTTGGAAACCCACCTGACTCATTGCAAGAATTGAATGGATGTCGCACGCGGCGAGAATCTTGAGGAGGACGTCGTCCAGTAGAAGAGCTAACATCCCGCATTTAGAAACTATCGACCTCGATGACATCCAGCAGGTCGCGCAGCCCATAAAGCCTTGAACTTAGCTGGCTTCGAGTTGAGTTGGAACGGAACTACTAGAACGAAACCTGAAGCCGGACTCGGAGGCAATGGCTGTTGAGATCTGTCAGACGTGGGTAACGTTGAGGGGTTCGTAAGGGGACGAGAGTCAAAGGGACTGAGACTGTCGCAGTCATTGCAACCAGTCTTACGTACAATCCGTTAGTTCAGTCCAGTAAGTACCCGTGGCAGGAAACCGATAAGGGTCTAGGTGTAGTACCGAACCACGATTTCCTCCTCTGTGACGTAAGTCACGATGCCACCATTAGGAGAAACATGAATATTTTTGGCCCCCTGTGGAAGATTCCTCCCCGCCTCGAGCCTGAGCCTCCAACGCCAATTTTGGGAGACGTGGGCGCCGCTGCAACGATGGAAAGCTAAACAGAGTGGGGATTGAGAGGCTGTCGAAATTGAATAATCGCAACCCTTGGGGCTACATATCTTCGCCACCCTATGACCCCACAAACAGTCTGGCGGGGGCAGCATTAAATGTAGCTCGAGAGGATCCAATTCAAGGGATCCATTTGGCCTTGTTTCGAAACCCAGTCACAGTCGATAAGTGTCTTCATTCAGAGGGGATGGTTGGAACGAATGTGTTCGTAGTGACGTGAGAGCACCGCATGTACCACCGATTTAGATGTACAGAACATCCTCATGTGCATCAGGAAGGTATTCGATGAATAGAGGGCAGCCAAGGAGGGCAGCGGCTGGGGAGATATTGATGATGGAGGACAACGCGAAGGCTCGGATCGGAAGACGAGTTGTAGTCCGGTAATGGATGACAGTCAACCACAATGATACGGTCCCGATAAGCGTCAAGGTAGAAGATGTATTGTGAAGAGAGAGGTTCGGATGCCTATTGAAGATATTTATTGTGATCGATGTGCCAATGATTATTGATACTACTCGGCACTCACCCTGAGGGTATGGCAGGATTTCTGAGATATTTGAAATACGAGGGCCATGTATGTTTGCCGAGTAGAACAAAATCGCCGCTGACATGACAGGAAAGGAAGGGCCCGGGTGTGCCATACAAGTCGGCAGTGTGCCGCCGGGAGAAGAGGCAACATGATCTACCAGTCTTAAATTCTAACCGTATGATATCTGCAATACTCCTGAAGGAGGGGTCAGCAAGCAAACTTTGGGTTGGCAACTCCGAGAATGGACCTACGTTCCAAGCGAGGTGTTCGTCACTGCAACAATAATCACGAATCAACCACCTCGAACGCAAAAATCAACCTTAGATGAAAGTCAGCTCCAGGATCTAATTGTCTTTCGTACTCCCAGATGACGTTCTTTTTCACTAAGCTCCAACATTGAAATAGCGTTCTCTGCCGGAATAAAAGGTATTGACCCCCAGGGAGAAGCCTAGCTTCACAGACCGAAAACCACCATCAAAGAGGTTCCTGTTTTTTCCGGTGCAGCACGACTTCACGGAATCCCGGGAGGATATACGTCTTGGTCCATGGTTTGGAGATTTTTCCATGTGGAAGATGGGGTCGAGTCCAACTCCGCCCGGCGAAAGATGTTGCTTTGTTGGCAAGCCTCCGCCAGGTCTCCCGAAAAGGCCTCATAACAGCTTGTACTATGCTTGTGAAAGTTGCGCCTGACGGTGACCAAAGGCGAGGTCCTCTAAATGCGCACCTCACCAAATCCACAAGCTCGTCGGTCGTGAGATCAGAAAAGCTTTGTCCCGGGAAGAGATAGATGAACGAGTGGGTGTGAGGGTCGGAGACGATGAGGCACCATATTTGTTGAGAACACGAATATGTCAAAGTGGCAATTAGTCTATATAACAGTCATGGTAATCTGCTTCCAACGACGTAGTTGATTTTGGAAACATACCTGACTCATCGCAAGAATTGAACGGACGTCGCACGCGGCGAGAATCTTGAGGAGGACGTCGTCCACGAGAAGAGTTAAGATCCTGCATTTAGAAACGATCGATCTCAGCAGGAAGCGCTGCCCGTAAAGCCTTGAATTTAGAGCTGGCTTCGAGTTGAGTTGGAACGGAACTACTAGAACGAGACCAGAACCCGGACCCAGAGGCAATGACCTGTTGAGATCGGGCTAATGTTGAGGGGTTCGTAAGGGGACGAGAGTCTGGGGACTGAGACTGTCGCAGTCATTTTGTGCTAGACTGCCGCAATCCTACGTACAGTTCGTCCCGTGGCAGGAAACCAATAAGGGTCTAGGTGTAGTACCGAACCACAATTTCCTCCTCTGTAACATAAGTCACGATGCCACCACTAGGAGTGCTCGGAGAATCATGAACATTTTTGGCTCTCCGTGGAAGATCCCTCCCCGCCTCGAGCCTCCGACGCCAATATGGGGAGACGTGGGTACCGCTGCAACGATGCAAAGGTGAATGACGTTCAAGTGGGTCGTTAGAGACTGTCCAAATTGAATAACTGCGACCCATGGGGCTACATATTTTCGCTGCTCCATGACATGGTGGGGACAGCAATAAATGTAGCTCGAGAGGATGCAATTTAAGGGATCCATTTAGACTTGTTTTGAAATTGAGCCAAAGTCGATAAGTGTCTTCGTTCAGAGGGGATGGTTGGAACGAATGCGCCTGTAGTGACATGAAAGCACCCCACGTAGTCCTGATTTTAATGGACAGACCATGCGCATGAGCGCGGTATTCAATGAATCGAGGGTTGCCAAAGAGGGCAGTGTCTGAGAGGGCAATGGCTGGGAGGTCATTCCCGATGGAGGACAACTCGAGGGTTCAGACAAGAACAGATGCAATTTGGTACTGGATGATAGGGTGAACCACAATGATACGTTCCCGATAAGGGTTGAGGTAGAAGATATATCGCGAAGAGAGG
>Ga0307516_10008607_pt1 | contig 11515 bp, 9 predicted proteins | sample 19_EM_MG_FD_203310 | JGI IMG/M metagenome (GOLD analysis project Ga0307516, IMG submission 203310) | Populus trichocarpa ectomycorrhiza microbial communities from riparian zone in the Pacific Northwest, United States - 19_EM | ecosystem: Host-associated > Plants > Roots > Unclassified | place...
ACACGACCACACTCAGCCAAGGCCCGCCAGATCGGAACCTGATACTGAATGGGATGGGTGGTGAGAATCGCCAGCATGTCGATTTATTTGGTGGCCAACCGGCCCGTCGCCGAATGGAGGTGCGAGCGCGCCGCAAGCGGACGCGCCGGAACGCCGACGACGACTTCGTAGGGCTTGACGGCGCGAGTCACGACTGCACCTGCGCCCACGACGCAACCGTCGCCAAGCGTCACTCCCTTGAGAATTGTAGCTTTCGCGCCAATCCAGCACCGATTGCCGATAACCACGATCCCGCGGTCCATCGGCAGCTCGCTCGGGCTGAGGCCGGCAGCGACTTGGTGGTTGCTGTCGGTGATATACACGTCGGGGCCGAACATGTTGTTATCGCCGATCTGGATCGAGCCGCAGGCATCGATCATTACGTTTCGATTGAAATAATTCGAGTTACCAATGCGGATGCGGATATCCGTACAGTCGGTGTCCTCCGGCCACAGCCAGCAGCCTTGCGTAAACGCATTGTTGTCACCGATTTCGATCTGGCTGCACCGGCGGACCCGGCCCCCTCCTTCCATGCGATTGTGCTTTCCCTGGCGCATTCCGAGGCTGCGGTAGATCCGCAGCCGCAACCGGCTCATGATGCCGCGCGGTATTCGCAGCAACCACGGCTCAAGCCAGGACATGAAGATGGGTCGACCGGCACCATGCCGATGCGAAAGGAATTTTCGTGGAGTCCGCGAGAGGGAGTAGAATTGCGCGAGTGACGACAGCCGGACAGGACGACGGGCGCGCCAGACGCCGGCGGCTGCAAACACGAAGTCACCCAATCCCTGCCCACAGGGACCAAGAAGGTCTCGCCTGATCGCGAAGACGACGTGTTTCGATATCTTCAACGCAAGAATTGGAAAGACCAACGCGACCGGAACGCGTCGCAGGGCAAGCGCGAGGTCGTTGCAGACGCCGGAACGATGTTGGCTGGGAAGGTCGCGCGCCAGGGACGTCTTGTCATGCCAGACATGGACGCCGTCAAGCTTGACGATTTCGTATCCTGCATCGATCAGGCGCAGGCACAGATCCTTTTCCTCGACACCATAGGCCCCGGGAAATTCGGCATAACCACCGAGCGCCTTGACCACCGAAAGCCGCAGCACGTGGCCGCAGCCAATGAACAAGGCCACCGATGCTTGTGGCCCGCGCGGAACGCATTGCGGCCGATCCGGAGAAATGATGTCAAATGCGACGGCGGCAACTTTGGGATACCGATCCAGGAGATCGATGGCGATTGCAATTTCGTCGCCTTGGATGAACCAGGCATCGTCGTCGAGGCTGACATAATAGTCCTCGCTCGCTTCCAGCATCAGTCGGTTACGCGCCCGAACATAGCCCTGGCCCGGGTCCCAGCGATCCGATGACAGGGACTTGAACTCCTGCAACACCGCCGGCGTTTCGTCGATCGAGGCGTCGTCGATCACCGCGACCCGTAGCGGCTTGTGCGACTGGTCGAATGCGCTTTGGATTGCCTTGCGCAGCACGTCGGCCCTGTTGTGGGTCGCGATGCCGACGACGACGGAGCCCGATCCGGCCTGCCCTATCATCAAAGCTCCGGCCGCCGCGGATTGCCGACAATATCGCGCAGGCCCAGCATCTTTCCGTGCAGCATTTGCCAAAAGCCGGGACCGCCGCCTCTTCGGATCGCGCAAGCAGCAAGCTGAAACGACTCCCACACGACGAGCTTCGCGTAGTCCGTGATGCGCCGACGCTCGAGGATACCGACCATGACGTAGTGGCGATTGACCAATTCCATTCTGCTCAGCGCCACCGCATCATCCTTGTGCGATCCGGGCCGGCTGTCATGAAGAATACGTGCGGTCCTGGCATTGGCCAGCTTCCAATGCCGGCCGACCGCCAGAGACAGCGCGAGATCCTCCATCAGCGAATAACCGGTAAAGTGGCGGGCGAAGGGCGGATCTGGCAGCGCCTCGCGGCGATACAGGGTGCAAGTGGTGTTCAGCCATTCGGTCGGCATGAGCTCCGGCAGATCGTCTCGATCTTCCGGCAGGAGATTGATGGCCGGCCCCAGGACGCGACCCGCATACGAGCCCTCGGGACGACCGGCCATGAACCGAAATATCGCACGGCTAATATGGCCGGGCGGCTGATACCGCTGATTGGTGATCAGCGCATTCACGCCGCCCAAACCAACGTCGGAATGCAACCCCTGCCACAATCGGGCCAGGCAATCCGGCTCGAATAAGATATCGTCGTCGAAGAAGCCAATCACCGCGTGCAGGCACTCCCGCATCCCTTGATTTCTCTGGTTTGCCGCTCCTGCCGCAGTGGCCTCGATCCATACAACTTCACTGGCGAGCCCATCGACCGTCTGCGCTCCACATAGATCTCGCGTGGCGCGGTCAGCGGAGGCATCGACCAGGACAAGACGAGCCGGTTGCACGGATTGGGATGCGAGGCTTTCCAATGTCCGTCGCAGGACAGCGGCTCGGTTGCGGGTCGGAACGACAACCGACACCGGGATGAGTTCGGCTGCCGGCACTACTGACGCGCCGCGCGTGCCACGGATGTCGGCGGTCGCTCGACAACAAGAGATTGACTCATTCTCAGTGGCATGGGTTGCCCGTGGCTGGCTACCGTTTGAGTGAAGCCCGCATGTCGTCGAGTCCAAGGGTATAGAAGCAAGTCGACCTGCCCGAGAGGGAGAGCGTCTCAGCGCTGTTATCGCGCCTCCGGGAACCAGAAACGGAGTACTGTCCAATTGTTGGCCGAGCTCCGATTGGATTGGCGTTCGGCGCTTGCCAGGATGGGTAAACTGCGTGAACTCAAGTCAGTGCGCGGAAATTGACCACCGCTCGCTTGCAAGCCGCCAGAATCTGCGCCGCCTCGAATCCGAGCAGCCGATAAGCCGTTGAATAAAGCAGCGGGCTTCCCGGCTGGCACCATGGATAGTAGTTCGGATCGGAGGCACGGATGGCCTCGACAACCTCAATCGCCCATGGTCGATCCTTCGGCCAGAGCGTGCGGGCCGTAATGTGCCGCATGTCGTTGATTGCCTTTCGCCGCGCGCTCGAAAGTTCGCTGCGCTTGGCAAGGTGCGATTCGATCGCGGCGAGGACAAGCAGGCGCTGACGATGCACCTCGCGGGGAGCTTTGTTCGAAATGCGCGGGCCGTGATCCCAAGTGCGATACACGGCTAGACAGCCGTCGCAGTGTCTGAAGCGCGCCCCCGCTTGCAAGAGGCGGAAATAAAGCTCGTGCTCCTGGCAACAGGGCAGATCATTGCGCCAGCCTCCGACGCTCTGCAGTGCCTGCTTCTTCCAGAGCGCGCCGCCGGTCTGCGGCAATTGCCAGTGCGCCAGTTTGATCCAAGGGTCATGTGGCTCTGGAATCGGCTCCTCCGTGCAGGCGAGCTGGCCATTCACCATCAGCTCGACGGCGGTCGGGCTGTAGACGACGTCGCAATCGGGATGCTCGCGCACCCATTCGATTTGCCGGGCGATCTTCCCCGGCCGGAGATAGTCGTCGGCATCGAGATATTGCAGCCACTCGCCGCGTGCTAATTCCATGAGCCGGTTGCGCGCGCGATTCGCGCCCAGGTTCGGACCTGTCTTCCAGCGGATGCGACCATCGTACCGTCGGATGACGTCCAAACTGCCGTCCGTGGAGCCGTCGTCAACGACGATGACTTCCGTTTCAGGTCCCGTTTGGGCAAGCGCACTCTCGATCGCGTATGCCACCAGATGCGCGGCGTTGAAACAGGGGATGAGGATCGAAACGAGTGGGCTCATCCTAACGCTCCGGGGGCAATGGCTGGATGGGATCGAAGCCGGATACGATTTCCGGCCGACCGGCAAACCGCTCAGGGTATTGCAGGCGCTCGATCAGCTCGGTGACGTGCCATCCGAGCTCAGCAGAGAGCCGGCACGGACGCTCGTGGCGGATGGCATCGGCCATTTCCGCCGGACCGCGGCAGAAATCTACCGGCTTGTCCGGGCCTACGAACACCCGCGGCGGCCGGCGCGCCATCGGATATCTGCGCCAGATGTGCCATTCCGGCTCAACGATTCGCAAAGCCGTTCGCAGGCGATTAACCCGCCGCTCGACGGCCAATGCCAACCGGGAAGCCGGAATCGATCGTACATAGACCGGACAAACGTCGTTGCGCAGGTGCGACACGGTGAGAATTCCACCGTCTCCAATGACGGTCAGCGACTTGTCTTTCGGCGCTACCAGGCCGCAAGTGACGCGAGCGACCACGCCGGCGTTGTACTCGATGCAGCCCACGGTGAAATCAGGTGCCATCGAATCAACTGCGATGCCCTTGTCCTCAATGAGACATGCCGCGTACGAGGTCATCTTGACAGCCGGACCGAAGAACGCCGCAAGCCAAGTCAAGATATAGCCGGCGTGCTCGTAGGTGCAGCCGACTTCGAATTCATCCTTGGCAGGCCAAGCGGCTCCGGTTCCGTTGCGCCACAACCACGGCGAGAGCCTCGGTGCGATCATTCCGTCATCGAAGTTCGCATAGACGAGCCGGACTTTGCCAATCGAATTCTCCCGCAACGCCTTCCACACGGTCTGCGCCGTTTCAGCAAGCATGCTGCAAGGCGCGCACGCGAGATAGACGCCCTTCTGCCTTGCCAGATCGACCAGCTCGCGCGCCCGAATGGCGTCCATAGCCAGCGGCTTTTCCGAGTAGACGTGCTTGCCGGCCTCGATGCAGCGCCTCGTCACCTCGTAATGGCTGCGCGGATTCGTCAGGTTCAAGACCAGCTCGACCGCCCCATCCACCAGCAGTTCCTCGAGATCCGCATAGCGGCGGCCCGACCAGTGACTGCAGAACAGGTCGAGCTTTGTCGCGTCGTTGTCGTAAGCGCCAACGAGCTTGAGCTCGGGATAATTGGCAAGGGTCTTACAGTAGAGCTCGGCAGTATACCCGCAGCCGACGATGGCAAGGTTCATGCGGCCTCGTGGGCACGATTGGACAGAGCTCGGGCGGCGCAGTGTTTTTGCACCTTGCGGACAGCCGCAGCGATGTCCTGCATGTCCCGGGCGGAGCCGAGAAACACGCTCTGCGGGATGAAGACGGCCTCTTCGACCGCCTGATCGGCGACGGGGGTTGGCAGCCGCCGAAAGTAGTCGGGGCGCTTCCTGGCCAGTTGCTTCATGCCGGGCTGATCCGACATCGTGATCGTGAACGCACGGTGAATGGGCGCGCCTTCCGCCTGAACCAGATCGAGGAATTCGTCGGTGCTGCGCTCTCCGCAATGATCGGACTTGTAGCGCATCACGAACATGTACATTCCATGCGCGCGAACCCCAGCATGGAGCGCCAACGGCTCGAGACAGGCGACTTCCCGCATGAGATCGCGCAACAAGTCGAAATTGCGCCGGCGGCGAGCCTGATTGTGCTCGAAGAGTTTGAACCGGTGAAGAAGCAACGCGGCCTGATACTCGGTGGGTCGGCAATTCCAGCCAAGCGTCAAATGCTCCCACCGCTGTTCATTGACGCGCGCGCGACCGGCATTGTGCAACGAATAGACACGCTCGAAGACCTGCTCGTCGTTCGTCGTCAAGGCACCGCCCTCGCCACAGCTCAAATTCTTGGAGGACTGGAAGCTGAACCCGGCCGCATCCCCAAGCGAACCCACGGGGCCACTCGCCAGGGCCGCGCCATGCGCCTGCGCAGCGTCCTCGACGATCTTCAGGCCGTGCCTGTCGGCGATCGCTCGCAGCGCTGTCATGTCGGCTGGCTGACCAAAGAGGTGCACCGGCAGTATGGCGCGCGTCTTGCCGGGAATGATCGCTTCCTCGACGCGCGCGGGGTCGAGCAGCAACGTGTCGCGATCGACGTCGACGAACGCGACGCCGAATCGGCGATCGAGAGGCGCGGTCGCGCTGGCCAGGAACGAATAGTTCGGGACGATGACCTCGCCGCCATAGTCGAGGCCGTCATGATCAAGGATCGCGGCGAGCGCGAGCCGCAGCGCGTCAGTGCCATGCGGCAGCAGAACGCCGTGGCGGCAGCCGCAATAATGCGCCCATTGCTGCGCAAATTCCTTTGCGAGCGATTGCGGCAAGCCTTCGCTCCCGCTGAAAAACACCTGGCGCAGCCGCGCACGCGCGCCGCCGTACCAGTTCCGAAAACCGAAGTCATCGACCTTCGCCCATGGTCGCAATCGAACGTTGCGCACGGGTTTTCCGCCCTCCTTCGCAAGCGGTCCGGTGAGGCGGGAAGCCGGCGGCGGCAGTTTACCCAAGGTGGCGCGCGCAATCGGACGCACCAACGGTTTGGCGGCGCCGACCAGCATTGCAACCGCAGGATTCATGAAAGACCCCCGTCCATTGTCATTACGAGCACCATGCAGGGATAGCTTTGCCGCGCGGAGTCCGCACGTGGACGCTTGGCCGCGGCCTGGCCGTGCTCCCCGCAATGACGCCGGGCTTAATCATCTCTTTTGCATCTGAACGAACAGGCCGAATTCGGCAGGATGCGGCGGCGCCAGTCGATAGAGGCCATCCCACCCGACCCGTCGCGCCAGTCGGTCGAAATTCCGCCAGAGCGCGTCGCTGTATACCGGAGGCGGTGAGGACATCCGTTCGCTCTCCCCCAGCGAAATGGGCAGAGGTTTCCTCCAGCGCCAACCGGTCAGCTTGCGGGCTCCGATGAGGAAGCTCTTTTGCAGGGACTCGTACGCCACCTGTTCCTTCACCACGGCGACGTCACCAAAGTTTTGCTGCCAAAAGCCCGGACGGAACATGGTAACCACGTCGGGCGGCGGCGCGGAATCGAACCACAGCTGGTCCGGCACCGAGCAACCGTCGCGGTTGGGGGCATTAAACAGCAGCCTCCCGCCCGGCTTAAGCATGCCCAACAATTCTTTGGTCATCGCGATGGGAGCCGCGACACAACCGATCGTACCGACGTGGTAGATGACGTCGTAGGGTGCCTCGGCCTTGATTGATGCATCGCCCGCCAACACGAAGTGCCTGCCGAACGCCTGCTCGGCCGCCCCCAGAGCCCGCGGCGACACGTCCACTCCCGTGATCGACCGCCCTTCCAGGATGAAGCACGATGTCAGATGTCCGCACGAGCAACCGATCTCCAACAGGCGCGCCGGCGCCGGCTCGCACGCGACCTGCTCGATGATGAAACGATACTTGGCGGACTTTGACAACGCGGCCTTCAACCCCTTCAGATCCTTCCGATCGAAATGCGCTTTCATCGATCCCGCAAGCTCAGGGTAGCGCCTGTAACAGGACGCCGCTTCCGCATAAAGCAAATCATAGGCAGACGTATCGTGGAGCGTGAGTCTGCAGCCGCAATTATCGCAATCATAGATCGGCCACGCATAGTTGATGAAGAACTCCACGTCGTCGAGCTTCCTGATCGCATTGGACCCACAGATTCTGCATCGCGAAAGCCCGCACCGGTCCGCGGCCGCATCTAACCGAGCGGAGTGGTGGCGCAACATCGGGGGTCACGTAGCCCGAGGCGGAGAGGCGCTTGTTGTATCGCCATCGACCGCGTCACATCGCACAAAGAGATGATTCGCCCCAGCGTGACCTCCGCTCTCCTGCATCTCACCCCGACTCGCCAGCAAAAATCCCGCCTCGGACAGCCAAGCGCTTGTGCGGTCGTTTTCTGCCTGGTCGCTGATACTCAACTCGACCATAATCGAGCGGAGTCGCGGGTCATGAAGCGTCTTCTCTGCCCCTTGGAGGATTTCCCACTCGATGCCATCAACATCGATCTTCAGACGCGTGGGGAAGGCAGGGTTGAATTGGCGAACGAAGTCATCGATGCTAAAGCCGATCGTTCCCAGCGTTCGACACGTTGCACTTGGCGAATATCTTGATAATTCACCTCTCCGACCGAACTGGTGCAACGCCGCGCCCATCTTGAACGAGGGAGAGTTGAGGAACCCAAGCTCGGTTGCGGCTGCAAGCGCGATGCAATACGGCATGATGCGATCGTCGAGCGCGTTGCTCTCGATGTTCCTGTTAAGGACCATGAAATTGTCCGCCGACGGTTCGAAGGCAAATACTCGAACTCCCTTTACTTTTGCCGCATAGATGCTGAACACGCCGACATTGGCCCCGATATCCCACAGGACGTCGTTGGCCTCGAATTGATCGATCCAGCGAATTGTGTCCGGCTCCTTGGACAAAACCGTCTGCGCACGGCGTTGCAGCAGCGGTGTCGCCGTCATGAACCGCAGGGTACCACCCGCCACTTCGATGTCGGTTACCGCGGACGCGATGAGCTTCTCCACGGCGTGGCCGAGCTGCTGCTGTCCCAGGATCCGAAGGGAGAGGACCGCGGCTTCGCGCACTGCGCCGCGAATAATCGACTTGGCTCGTCCCAGCATCTTTACCAACAGCCTGCAAGAGGCGCCGCCCCGACCGCCTCAAGTTGCCCCAACCGATCGGCGATGAATCGGCAATCCATCAGAAACATTCCCTCACCCACCGAGGGAAGCCGGCCGGTCCCATAATAGTCGCCTGCCTCCACGTCGAAAATCGCAGCGTTCTTGATCCAATCGGCGATGATGCCGTTGACGTCTAAATAGATGGTCAACCGATAACGGCCGGGGATCAAGGTCATCCTCGGAATAACCACACGGATGCCTTCCCGGCCGGGCCGTATGCTCGGAATCTGCGCGCCGCACAACGCCGTGTCCAACACCGCCACACGTTGTCCCATTTCATTGTCGATTCCCAACGACATGCGCAGTCCTCGCACCTCGCGGCGGGTGCGATTTTCGGTAACGACGAGCAGCGTGGCTTCCGCCCCGCACTGGAATGCCGACACCGTCGAACCACCCGGCCCTTCCAATGACAGAGAAACGGTTCGAAGATCTCCGGAACCCTCACGATCGGTCCGTTCGTCCAGCGGGACCGCGCTGACACGGCACATCTCGCGCAAATATTCCGGCACGACCTTCGCTGTGCCGCCCTGAGCGGTGCACCGACCGTCGGCCAACAGCAGCGCCGAGCCACACATGCTCTCAACCGCCGCCATGTTGTGGCTGACGAAAAGCACGGTTCGGCCGTGCTTCGACGCGACGTCCTGCATCTTTCCGAGACACTTCTTCTGAAATTCCGCGTCGCCGACTGCCAGCACTTCATCGACGACCAGAATCTCCGGCTCCAGATGCGCCGCTACCGCGAAGGCCAGCCGAACATACATGCCGCTGCTGAATCGCTTCACCGGTGTGTCGATGAATCGTTCCACCCCGGAGAATGCAACGATCTCGTCGAACTTCCGAAAGATCTCGTTTTGCTTCATGCCGAGCATCGCGCCATTGAGAAAGATGTTCTCGCGTCCAGTCAGTTCCGGGTGGAAGCCAGTTCCAACCTCAAGCAGACTTGCAACTCGACCGCGAAGGATTGCGCGTCCCTCCGTGGGCTTGGTAATTCGACCCAAAATCTTCAACAGAGTGGATTTCCCGGCTCCATTCCGCCCGACAATTCCGAGGACCTCCCCCCGCTTGAGCTCGAAGCTCACATCGCGAAGCGCCCAAAATTCCTCAACGGCGTCGCCATGCAGGATTTGCTTGCCCTGGACCAGATCGCGCGCCTTTCGCACCATATTGAGGGCGTTGCGACCGATCACGTCGCGTAATGCCGTATACCGTTCGCGCTGAACCGACTGGTGCCCGATAAAATAGCGCTTCGACAGATTTTCTACGATGACGGCGATGTCAGACATGAACGCGCCCGGCGGATTGATCAAGTCATATCAGATCGGCAAAGCTCTCTTCCATTTTCCGAAACTGACGAATACCTACCCAAAGGAAGAGCAGCGCAATGGCGGTGCTGAGCGAAAGACCTGGCAGATAGAGAGCGCTTTCGCTTCCAAGCAGGCACCAGCGAAACCCGTCAATAACGCCCACCATCGGATTGAGGTAATATGTCAGGCGCCACTGCTCCGGGATGATGTTCGAGCTGAATCCGACCGGCGACACATAGAGCCCGAGCTGCACGATGAACGGGACGACGTAGCGGAAGTCGCGGTATTTGACGTTCAATGCAGCGATCCACACGCCAATGCCAACGCTCGCTATGAATGCAATTGCCGTGAATATCGGTAACAACATGATCTGCCAGCTGGGCGGAAAACGATACCAACCCATCAGCACGAGGAGCAGCGCTAAGTTGATGAGAAAGTCCGCGAACGCCGCCATCACGGCGGCGACCGGAACAATCAGCCGAGGAAAATAGACCTTGGTCAGAAGACTGGCGTTGCCGAGCAGGCTGTTGGCGGCATCGGTCAAACCCGTGGAAAAGAGCGCCCACGGTAACATGCCCGCGAAAACCATCAATGCGTATGGTGCCGCTCCATCCGAAGGCAGCCTGGCCAACTTGCCGAACACGACGGTAAACACGACCATCATCAGGAACGGCCGGATCAGTGCCCATGCCGCTCCGATGACGGTCTGCTTGTAGCGCACCACAACGTCGCGCCACGCCATGATTTGAAACAGCTCACGGTATTGCCAGATGTCGCGCCAATATCCGCGTTCGGTGCGACCGGCCTCAATGATGAGCTCTTGCGTCATCTTAAGCTCAATGCCAATCGCCAGGTGTACGGTAGAGCGGCGATGGCGTCGGGCAAGGACCTACTCCTGCTCGCCTCGCCATGCAGCAATCGCGATAGAGCATCTCGAGACGCTCGCCCATAGCAGACAGCGAGAATGCGCGCGCCGCCAGCTTGCGTGCCGCCCCTGACATCGAGGGATATCCGGTCTCATCGCTCACCAACTGCTCGATACCGGCGGCGATGCTCTCGAAGCTGGTATCGACGACGACCCCGGCTCTCGCGCGCTCGATTTCGTCGCTTACAGCGACCTCGCGGGACACCACGCATGGCAGCCCCGCCGCGAGAGCTTCCACCACTGCGATCCCGAAGTTCTCCGAATAGGATGGCAATACGAACGCGTTGGCTGATGCGAGAATATCGGCCTTTGTCTGCCCTTCGACGTAGCCGTGCCACCTGACATGATCGGAGATATGCAGACATTCGACAAGCGCTTTCAGCTCGCGGATATAGTCTGGATCGCCATCCCCACCAATATCCAGGACGAGGCTCGGATGTCGGCGTCGAACAAACGCAAAGGCGTGCAGCAAGCCTTCGAGGTTTTTCTTCGGGTCTATGCGCGACAGAAAGAGCAGATTGAACCTTTCATCACGATTTCCCCAGCCGCCGGAGGGTTGCGGCAAGACACCGTCAACGTCAATTCCAAGTGGAATCACAACCCCGTTGCATCGCAGCTTCAACAACTCGGCTTCACTCTGCTCGGCTCGGCTCGTGAAGTGGACCGCGCTCGCCGTTTCAATCAGCGACCGTTCGAGCAGGGCGAAGGAGATCTTCTTCAACAGGGGATGGTGTCGTGTCATGCCGTAGCGATGCAGCGCACCGAGCGGCCGCAAAACATAGGGAACACACGCGCGGCGGGCCACAATGGCCGCCGCGATCGGCGCAAAGGAGAACAATCCATGG
>Ga0307516_10008608_pt1 | contig 11514 bp, 10 predicted proteins | sample 19_EM_MG_FD_203310 | JGI IMG/M metagenome (GOLD analysis project Ga0307516, IMG submission 203310) | Populus trichocarpa ectomycorrhiza microbial communities from riparian zone in the Pacific Northwest, United States - 19_EM | ecosystem: Host-associated > Plants > Roots > Unclassified | place...
AAAAGAAACAGTGAGTACCCTTGTCCCGCGGTGAGGGTTCGGCGGACTGATCGCGCATCGAGTTGTTCAATGGATCCACCTCTCTTCTTCCTCGACGAATTTCGAATGACGGTTTTGACCCCCCGTGCCCTTATTGCTCCATAATATATGTTCCAGAATTCACCTTACTCATCACGTTCGTCCCACGTGGCCATCCAGTGAACTCCCAGCGGTTCCGCCTACCGCTGAGATTTCCGTGCATTGACAGGTGTTTGGGGGCGCCGGACCGAGATGGACCCCGCATCGTCGACCCGACCCGGGCGGTCCTCGTCGCGAACCTAGCCCGTGGGCCATGCATTTTGCTCGTTGTGGGGATTTAAATTTTGATTGAACTTCGCGAGGGTGTACATTGCACCCGACTGTGAGAACCATCCCCACGGCGAGCCTCAAGCTCGCGCACTCAACCCATTTTCCAAATACGCAGAGAATACTGTCCACCAGAATGCGACGGTTGGTACTGAACGGCGTGATGTTGAATAAGGAACGAGCGCCTTGGAATGCACGGCGGACTCACAAATAAGCAGACAACTTTGTTCCCGACAAACTGCGTACTGTGAGGGTTCCCATATCCCATCCGACATCGGGAAAACCAGTTCGGAGTCATAAGAACTCTCCTGCACGCTTCACCCTCCCATTCACCGACCTGCTGGATTTCCGTATTTTTTCGACCCGACCTGCTGAAATCGTACATACGAACACCCCAGCGTTCCGGACGGTGTGCTGAGCCGCACAGTGTCAGTACCTTTGTATCGAAAAGCTGAAGAGTGTGAGCGCCGGAGTGAAGGTGTACCGTTATGACGTCTTCCGCCCACTCATCCCATGGGATGTAGGGGGTACGCGCAAGGTTAATGCGTCGTATGAGCCGTTCCACCGGGGTTACTAGTGCTCGCTTATCCGGAGAAGACAAAACGAAGATCTTCTGAGCTGGATCCACAAAGAATTCAGGGTACTCCGCCAGCGTCTCTTCGCATTGAGTGTAGCACAGAGGGTTGGGAAACGGGGGGAGGTCAAGGATTCGCCAGCTCCTCGGATCTTGCCGTGGTAGCAGCAGGTTGAGGAGGAGTAGCTGGGGAGTGGGGCTTCCATAGCACAGGGCGAGTAGCCAGGGACCCTCCAAGAAGCGTAGGGCGACGATGGCGGAGATTGCGCCGCCGATATTCGTGTCATGACCCGAGTAGTCAAGCGCCTAGGTTGCGGTGAGTTGAAGCTAGCATACCACAAAGATAGGCCGTTTACCACCTCACCAGTTTTCCATTCCCAAGCGATCAGTTCGATGTCCTGTCTCGCCATCGTGAAACTTGAAACCTCGATCACGAGCGCGATTCTGGAATCACTGATTTGCATGTCGATAGCCCTAGGGTTACGGTAGTGCCCCAAGTCCAGTGGGATGACTTTCTGGAGGGGTACTTCGTGAGGTGAACCATCCAGGAGACTAAGGAGGTGGATGTTGATGAAGCTACGAAGGGTTAGATCGCCCACCCCATTCGACAGGCCAGTGAAATTTTACCGTATTCCATGTTCAAGGACTGCGAGGAGATCATCCTGTGAACGTACAACGTGACTCTTGAAGCGAAACGGGAGTTCCAACGTCCATTCCTTGACCGTTTCTTGTTTTGATGATGGGACACGGATGAAGGAGATTGTCGTACTATTGTCCAAGTGTGACGAGAGGAGATTATGATCGCTGACCCGGAGGGATTCGAGTGCGATTGTTTGATTCTCCAGGGAGCATTCGTATCGCACCGACAATTCGGTATCTTCCCACCCGTCTGTGTATTTGCGGAGTCGCGCTCGTCGCTCGGCGAGAGTGCACACGGCGTTGGGGTTGTCGACTAAGCCTGCGCCGAAGATATCGATGCGGTGCTGTAGATACTGGGAGCAGGAGACGAGATCTAGGAAGAGGTGGTTGACCTGTGAGGGGTAGAGCGTCAATCGGTTAACGGAGTTATGAGCTATCTCACGGGGGGTACCTCTTTCATCTTCAGGATCTCCGCCGGAGTGAGAGACAACAAGATGTGCTCCAAGACCTCCGAGGGAAGTTCCGATATCGAGATGGAACACATCGTCAACTTAGCGTGTAACGGCGCGGGTGAGAGTCGCTTTAGGATATATCCCCGCTTTGTGCTCGTTACGAGGTCGGAGGAATTGTTCAACCCAGAGATCGATCGTGATCGATGACCGGTGAACCGGTGACTCGTCAAGTCCGCCCATCTCATCGAGATGACAGCATCTCCTCACCAACTCCTGGTTGCATCGGTCGGAACCCCTCGACCCACCAAACACACTCCAGAGAACTCGCCGGCGTAAGCCAGCCGCGTCGTTCTACCAAATGCAATGCACGAAACCTCTTTCTCTTTGTCCCTCGGAAGCGCCCCGGTCTGATCCATCTCGTAGGACGACGCTGTTCCCGCCTGAACCATCCCGGGTTTTTTGTCTCCCGTGGTCTGTAAAGCGCAAGTGGAAATACATAACACGTTCAAAATTGCATTCGCGGGGTCGCCCCGAGTGGGGGTTCGGCACCATCCCTTTCACTTTTAACGGCCCTGCGCCCAGAACGCGTCATCCACCACCTCTCATTAGATGCCTCCGCACACGCACACCATCCCGCCACTCAAAACCTCACAAGAGCGCGACCAACCAGCCGAACCGGAAACTCAAAACCCCTGGGGGTTGGAGCGTATTGCTGAGGCACTTGAAACCTTCGTGGACTAGATTTGTATGCGTATCTGGATCATTATATTCGAGGTTTTGCATCAGTGGTGAAAGCCATCGAGAAATATCTATACCAAGGATCTCGTACGCTATGCCTAGCCCGAGAAACTATTATGCACAGCTGGTATTGGTTGTGTAAAGCGCGGCGACGAGCTCATGTCTAATATGAAACGCTGTGTCAACGTGGAAGAGGAAAGCCAAAGTCTGCACTGCTCTCGCCAGCGTTATATACTGTGCACATCACCTCGCCCTACAAATTACTCGCGATCGCTTATCACGGTCGGAGAGAGTAGACGCCTCAGGACTTGACAGGCAGCCTCCTCCTTGGCTATGCTCAAAGACCCTCCGGTACCGCGGCCGTACTCCACGTCGTCGACTGTAAGCGGGGGTCAGGTGAGAAATACGTTAGGTGGTTTGGTGACTAACAGAATGCATCGATTGTCCAATTGGGACAATGGGCGGGACCATCTCTAATAGGCCCTCCCCAGCGGAGGCGGCCAGTATCGCCATTACGTTGCAGGAGATTGCTCAATCGGACTCGATATTCCGTGTGGGTGCTCGTCGGGGGTGTGTCTGCGTCACAAGGTATACCGTTTCGACTGGGCAGGGGCCCGTTTGTCGGCTAACAACAGAAATTGGGCGTCGATGTTTAGAAAGGTACGGGAGTGGTGACGTACTGGGTCGTGGGCTGTTGAGAATCGGTAATTGATCGGGGTCTGCGCGTCGAGGTCAGGTTTCTCGGCCTCCCCAGCCACTTCAGAAGCCGTTTGGGCATTCTGTATAATGCGCTTCTCGTTGAATCTGGGGTCCGCATAGTGGATTGTGATTTCGCTCACCTGAGAGGCACTCCCAACGTCCGAATCAGTCTGGGTGGTCAAAAGGACCACCTCACCGCCCGAACCGTCGACATCCGCGTTGCTAGTTGCTTCGGAAATCGATAATCGAGATGCGGTTCGGAAGGGACGAAGTGGGCCGTCGGCGAGGAAACTCAAACCGGGAGACCAGGTCTTTAAACGTGGATCATCCAAACCAGAAAATGCGGTGGTCAGTTTGGTCGTCATCGTACCATTCACCTCACTTAGAATACCGGAAGGATTGGTTGTCGAGTCCCAATCGTCGCTAGTACTGTCCCCTCCTAACCCCTCATCCGTCCCACGAAAAGGTGGCTCAGACAACATTGAGACCATCTCCAAACACTGAAGGACGCTTTCGATGCTCGGACGCTTGTTCGGTTGAGCCCAACACAGTTCCAACATCTCCCACAAAGTCTTTGTGAACCTCGCCCCTCGAGGAGGGTGTTGACCTTCCAGTACCTTCGCAATGACAGTGAAATCCGTATGTTCGTGAAACGGCAGATTTCCGCTGATGGTTTCATATACGACCATTCCGAGGGCATAACAATCGGAAAATTTCGTCGGGTGACTGTTCTTGAACCCGAACCGCTGCGGAGCGATTAACTCGGGGCTCATCCACCGCGCTGTGCCGCCCTGTGTGTACGAGCTCGAAGATAAACGGTTTGTGGGGTCCGAAATGATTGTCAGCAAACCGAAGTCCGCCAGGCGGGCGTGGCCGGCTTGGTCGATCAGTATATTGGCCTTGACGGGTGAACTTCGTAAGATAGGAGAGTGACTCTAGTCATGGAAACTCACCCCCTTGAGGTCCCCGTGGATCATTTCCTGGCTATGTATGTAGATCAATCCCCTAGTGACGTCCCCTAACTAGGTGATCATTCGGTCATTAATGAAGTCGGAGCAGAGATGGCGAGCAATTGAATGGAAGCCTTACCAGCTCCAAACGGTTTGCGTCTGGGTGTGCCTTCACGAAGTCGTTGATGTTTCCATTAACCATCCAGCCTGACACCATTGCGAATCGAGCCTCAGACATCATCACTCCTACCAGCGGCAGAATGTTCGGGTGCTGAAGGGATTTCCATGTGGTGACCTCCTTGCAAAACCTCTACAAGATATCCGTAGGGCACTGTCAGAGCACAGCACGGGTGTGGGCATAACTGGCAACTCACGCCAATCAACTTTCGTAAGTCACTGTTTGAGTAGGTTCTGATGACCTTTACAGCGACATCCTGACCGCAGTATTCCCCCTTCCATACGTCTGCAAACCCACCCCTGTACAATGCGTCGCCGGTTCGGTCATAGGAAACAGAGATCTTCAAGGCACTTGGAAGAAGTGAGTGGTAGCCACACGTTCTGTACAACGATTTGAGACATTGTTTTCGGGTCTGTGGCGAAAGATCGGGCCTGTCCAACGTCTGGTTGGCGGGTCGTTTAGCTTCTAGTCAACGGATTTGTGATAGCGAGCAAGCACAGATTGAACGTACCTCGTCCATAACATCAACAAATGTTTGTGCGTTATCACCTAGGAGACGACGGATCGCGTCACCCTCACCCTCGGTGGAGAAAATCGCCTCAATCAGGGAGGGGAGTTCATCTGGAGTGAACCCGTGTCTGATCAAACGTCCGCAGGCTGCAGGGTCGAAGTTGACAACACGAGCGATCAGCAAATATCTTATGCGAGGTCGGCGGGGAATGGGCTGAGTACGCACCGTTCTCGGATGCGGAGGCTGCTGCGTTGTCCTGGTGATAACGGGTTGAGGGGGGAGCACAGACATCCCTGGCGAAGCCCGTATTGAGCGGTGCGTTGAGAGTGCAGAGTATCTCTTGAATCTCCAGCTTGTGGTCCCCAATCTTGCCCTTGTTATATTCAGCGTGGGACCCGTCCACCCCCCTCCTGAGAGTCTGCTCAATTTCGCATACCACCCTGGGATTGTTTAGTGGAAAGTAGATGGGGGCGAGATTCATAGCGCACCTTTCCAAACCTACGAGTGCCACCTTTATGGGTTCGCCGGGATCGCCCGCATGGTTTCCTTGCAGTACAGTCTTCAACGCCTCGCATACATCGAAACAGTATTCAGACAACTGCACGCAATCTCTGTTGTCGCTCATTCTGTCCTGGTTTGGTCATCGATGAGAGTTCACGGTGGACGCAGGATGAAAGGACTAACTCGGACCAGGGCTTGGATGACGCCGACGGTTCTGAAAACCTGCTTTGCGGCGGAGGCTTCGACTGCGTTCTTGTTCAGGATCTCAATTCTGTGTTCGAGGAGTGGTACTTTAGCAGTGGTTGTACGTATTTCCATTGCTGTTGGTTTGGGCTAATGCGACGGTGGAAGTTGAGCTCAATGGAAGCAGACGGTTGAACGGGAGCTCTGGCACGAAAATGGCACAGGGCGCGGATGCCAAACAAATGGCTGTGCCCGTAACGGTACAAGGGGAAGGGCTGGGCTGGAGACACTCACACGTCAGAGACCGGTCACTGGTCCTGCGGGGGACCATCCCGTTCGAACAACAACATTCTGGTGACTTTGTCGGTTGTTGGAGAGTTCCAGTGCTGGTGTCGATCACCGGGATGCGGTGGGTCGGGTTCGGATGAGGCTTCCGGTCTCCAGTTCCCGAACATTTCTCTTTTTTTCCCTTCGCCCATCACCTTCGACCACGGCTCTGTCCTTCACCTGGTAGCGAAACGGCGTATCGTTCAAACTCGGACAATCAATAACCCCATCCATCACGGAAGTCGCTTGCGCTCTCACAATGTCTGCCTCGGTATTCCGCTTGGCTGAACTCCCCGTCGAAATCCTGGAACAAGTACTCCTGCACTTACCCATCCAGGACGTCATCAAGGGGGAATTGGTGCGATCTGTTATTGCTATCCCATGCGATGCGGCGTTGACTTTCCGTTCCATTGCCCAGATCAGTCGACGATTCCAGGAGCTGATTCACGATTCACCAACACTTCAGTTCAAACGCGAACTCTTCTCTGCTGGCCTGATCGAAAACCCTCGAAACCCCTGCGATTTCACTCAACGTCGAAAACTGTACGAAGAATACCGACGCAAATGGTCCAACACGGGGAGAGTGGTCAAGACGACTCACCAATTACCCGAGGAATTACCCCTTGAACGATATTTCACCACGACTCCCGGCTGGAATCTCATTGGTTACCACGACTTAGAAAATGGGAATATCAGTTTCGTTCGTGTCCCGCCGCCCACGAGTCAAAGGCCGATTGAGCGGTGGGGTTTACCTCCACGCCCTTTCAAGGTCAAGAAGTTTGCTGTGCACCCGCCTGATAACCTCCTCGCCGTTGTTGAGGAAAGGGAACGGTAAGTGACCTCGACCAATGGCGCGCGCTCTATGACCGATCCATCCATAGGCTCATCTGGATCCACCTCCTCAACCTCTTGGACGGTTCTCCCTACTGTACACCTCCTTCAAATGTCATCACGTGGGGGTTATCCCAAGGGATTGGCGACGTGTCCGTCGAAGGGTTGGCGATCACCAGTTCCAGGGTCATGCTGCACGTTTATTGCCAGGAGGGGGTCCGGGAAGATAACCTCAGGGCGGGGAGGATGTTTGTGTGGGATTGGAAAACCGGAGACTTGGTAAGGCTATCGTGACACGAGTACTTCAGTATTCACGTTTTACTCACCTCTCACTTCACCTCCTCAGATACTCAGCCTTCCATCTACGGGCGGGATCACATTGCGTGAACATGGCGCCTTTATCACCTTCCTCGACGAATTCCGAATGATCTTTTTGGCCCCACAAACCTCCCCAGACGTTCTTGAGTTCACCCTATTCGACACGCTCGTCCCGCGCGGCCACCCAGTACATTCACGACGGTTCTGCCTACCACCGAGGTACCACGACCAGTTTCTTTCTATTCATGTTGATAGCGACAGGTGCTTGGGGACGCTGGACCGAGATAGATTCCTCACCACCGATCCGACCCAGGCGGTCTTTGTCATGAAGCTGGTCAGCCACAACAGATCACGCGTTTTGCTCATTGCGCGGATGCAAACTTTGATTGAATACGTCCGTTCGACAGGCACAGGTGCTTGTGTGCCATGGGATATCTGGGGGAGGGGTGCTGCGATCATGGAGATCCCGATACCTGACGGAGCCCTTGGCGGTCCATACCCGCTAGTTCAAGGAGTCCATGTGATTTTGGTAAAGATGTCCACCTCCCCCAGTACCGACGGGCCCCACCCACGTCCTTGTCTCTGCATTTTCGACCTCAGTCGTCGGCGTTTCAGTACCCTACCTCGTTGGGATGTAGACGGTGGAATCGAGCGGGAGGTCCCTCTCGAAGACGGCCGGCAAGTCCTGCTTCAGGGGGATGAATGGATGGTCGAATGGGGTTTTGACCCACTAGGTGACGGTGAGTTCATGTATCTGGTGAGTTGTTTCCGCTATTGGGAAAGCACTAGTAGGCTGACGCTATGCAAAGGATAATCCTACCGGTTCTGGGGGTGTGGCGCACCTGTGGGGGCTTATTTGAGTAGTTCCGTTGTACCACCTGAGGCAACTAGAACCAGGATTTGTCTGGCGAACCGATAGTCCGATTCGAGCTCACAGTCCGGAAACGGTTTCAACCAGTTCGCGGGATCTGGAGTCGAAGCCAAACCCCTGTCCCATATGAACGGCCGCGTGAATACCCACCACATCTCCTTCGCCCGAGGCAGCCGGAATCGTGGCTTGTGTAACAAGGCGACGGTCTCGTATCGTGGGTATGTTGATGAGAGGAACAGTTTTGGCACGGTAGATCCTCTGTCGCCGTGCGTTTACTGGCACTTGAACGGCACCCTTGATTCCGATTCAAGGGTGTATTGGGTAAATCGCGTTCGCGAACGGTTACCGAGTAAGTGTGTCAGTACTATAAATGTGGTCTGCTTGAAGAGCCTAACGCGCGCCATAGGGGCAATCCGATGTGTTGGTCGTACGTGGTCCCACGTATTCAGAGCTGCTCCCCTCTGAACTTGAGGTTGGATTCCAGCCTAGTCCCACGCTTTATGGTGATCGAGCATATGCCCAACGCCACTGTATACACCAGGCTGCATACACTTTATTTTCGATCTCATCTTGGACCGTTTTCCACCTTTGTTGACACGGAAGGCTGAACCCGACTACGATAAGAACAAGGGGAGAGCAGGTGGCTCATCGGGACGTTCAAGTAGACTCGAACTTACAGGCGATATGGGAATACTTTGGACTGTTTCATGGCAATATGACATGCATGCCTCGTGTACGTAGTTGGATGGCTATCTTGATACGTGCCATCTTCAAGTCTACCTCTTCTTCAGATCATCCTTCCCTCGTACAAGAGCCTCACTCTGCGTCCTGCGGGTGGTCCAGGGGCGAATCCAGCCAAGATGATCGATTATCCCTCCTTCAATCCGTACGAGGTCAAAAGTGTGTGGCCAGCACGAACTCCCGTCCCTACAATCGACCGTCGCGCCGACATATCTGTGCTAGGACATGCCTCCCGTCTGTGGATAAAGCTTATACCGGGCGGTATACAACGGAGAGTTGACGGCATCTCCAAGCGATTCACCAGTGGTGCCGGATGGAATAATATCCCCCAGGAACTCGTGGACGAGATCCTAGATTACCTCCTGGACGACTTACTCGCCCTGAAGGCCTGCTCCCTAACGTGCAAACACCTTTTCGGCGCGACGCGACCCCTCATCCACCAACGACTCGTGTGTTCGGATTCATGGCCGTTGTACCCCAAATCAAAGAGGCTTCCGTTCAGTCGTCGCAAGAGGGAATCTGGAGCCTTCGACCGGTTGATCCATGCGGGTCGCTCGGGGATTCTACCCTACGCCCAATGCCTCACTTTCAAACCGAGAAACGACCCGCCCAGCCCGGGTTTCAATCCGAGGGACATGCAAAAGTGTCTTCCACTCCTTCAATCGATCACCGGATTGCATACCCTCACCCTCGGCGCTTTTCATCTCCACCCGTTCATCCCGGTTTTCGACGAATATTTCGGCATGTTCACCAACACCCTACGACACCTCGACATACGAAACGCCCACGGGACGGAACAAGAACTGTTGTACATTATATGCCAATTCCCCCTGCTGGAAAACCTGACTATTGTGTCTCCGGCCCGTGGGATCGATGAACACCCCGGTCACCCCGTTCCATTGATATCACGGTCACCACCGCTCCGGGGCAAACTCATTCTGGTGCATGCAGACTCTAGGGAGTTCCTGGACAGCCTCGCGGGAATCCCTTGCGGACTCAGCTTCCGTTCAATGGTAGTATTCGGATGTGGGGGTGACTTGTGGCCCGTCCTTGCGGCGTGTAGGCACAACTTGACTTCAATCTCATACTTGTGGCCCCCAAAGGGCAACTACAGTTACAGTGAGTCGACCTCCTCTACTCAGGTATATACCGCGGTGTAATTATTGGGAACTATAGCATATGTGTTGAACCTCCATCGGAACGTGCCACTTGAAAGGCTCGAATTGCACACTGATCTGCCCTCTCTCTCCCACGCCCACCAATGGGTGTACTGGACGCTCCGAGGGATAACTTCGCCCGTGTTTAACGAATTCGTGATTTGGGTTCGGGGCGAGCGCTGTGGGTGGGGATCGGTGACTACCGACAGCTGGAAGGCTGTGGAGTTGGCGTTGGGTGCTCTAGCCGAACGCAATCCCGATTTTAGGGTCGTGTTCAGGGGGGATTGCCCATCGTTCCGCGATGGTCATTGGCTTCCTTGCCACCAGGCTCGTTCGTTTTTCGACTATTACCTGCCAGCTGTTTCGTCGAAGGGCTTCGCGAAGTTTGAATACGTACCTCTTGTAGATACCCCGTATCTGGGGTTGTATTCTTTGTAGATATTCCTGCCAGCTTCGTATGTATATACTTCCCGGTTGCGGGCATTGTCTGATGACACGGAAGATCGAATCCGGCCACCACGGGGATGCCGGGGGGAGAACGGGGGGCCAATAGGATGTTCGGGTGTCCTGACCAAGTACCGGTCGCCAACTGCGATAGGCCAACCGTATTGGCGGGCGCACACCGCGGCGCTATCGTTGCCCTACGTAAGTTTCTAAATCGGCCAGGTGCAAACGAACGAAACGAGGTGAATCAGTTGGCTCGTCGGAGGCTGCGCAAGGCACGTGCCACGCTCGAGCTGCCACCCCGACCCGTATAACATCGTAACGGCGCGGGGCGCCAATCCCCGACTCCACCCCTAATTGATCTCAGCGTTCGTTATAGCTGCCTTTGTAAATTCAACACTCCCGCGGTCTCCTCCTTACAAAATGAATTTTTGAGGGTACCCCTCAGGCAGACGTCGAGCGCCCCTTTGGCTCGCTCCGCTCGCTATGTCAGCTCGCTGCGCTCGCTCAGTTAGCCGACTCGCGGAAATTAGATAAGCAAATTTTATTACTAAAAAAGGCAACACGTTCGCTGACATAATCTACACTTTTGACCCCCCCCGGTCCCTCGAGAGTCTCGCAAGCTCGACTAAAAATGTATTTTATGAGGGTACCCCTCATGGCAAAGTCGAGCTCGCCTGTCCGAACTTCTGTTGGCTCGCTACACTCGCTCTACCTTATTGTGTTGGCTCGCTACGCTCACTCTAACTTTGTGTGTTGGCTTGCTACGCTCGCTGCGCTCACTCTACCTTTGTGTGTTGGCTCGCTACATTCTATTGTGTCGGCTCACTATACTCTTCTGTCTTCTTCTCTCAGTTCATTGTACTTTTTCCATCCCTATAGTGCAGGTATTCTACATATATTGACACTATACATTATATGCTGTGAGATTGTCAGGGCCACTCTGCGCCCTGAGCCTCCTAGACGTCTCAACTAATATCCGAAGATAAAAGGATGGCCTAACTTAAGGCTCGCTGACCTCGTCAGCAATCACCCCGTATTAACCACGTTAAACG
>Ga0307516_10008609_pt1 | contig 11512 bp, 10 predicted proteins | sample 19_EM_MG_FD_203310 | JGI IMG/M metagenome (GOLD analysis project Ga0307516, IMG submission 203310) | Populus trichocarpa ectomycorrhiza microbial communities from riparian zone in the Pacific Northwest, United States - 19_EM | ecosystem: Host-associated > Plants > Roots > Unclassified | place...
TCCCTTTGGTAACCTTGAGTTACCACCTGGCTGCTGTTGGGTCGGTAATACTCCTCTCTTTCAGAGCTCGCCCCAGCCTGTGACTTTCACTCATGAAATCTCACTCGGCCTCAATCCTCAGATTGAATCTGGCTAGTCATACTAATTGCATGTCTTGGGGTGTCACCAGCGCGCTGGGTGTAACAGCTAGGGCAGTCACATCCTTCACGCTTAGAGGAAATCCAGTACTTTGCAAAATATCACAGTACCACACTAGGACTCTCTTCTCTGCACTGTTCAACAGTTGACACCCCTTGTTGTATTCTTCTGCTGACTGTCATCCATGGACTCTGTGGAAGAAGATTGATCATGGCATTTCCACAGCTGTTGTAGTACTGGTCTGGATTGAAATAATTCTTGAGTTGTAGATATCAAGTGCTTCTTGATATTGAACGCATTCTGGAAGAGTCTCCTCGTTCATGTTCGACATGGTGATATGCTCTAGTTACAAGAATGAAGCCCTCTGTCAGCTCATTTCGAGTTGATTTTATCCCTGAAAAAAGAAAAAATTTATAATATACACCTAAATATCACTCACGTCAAGAATACACTAGTGAACTAGCGCGCCCTTAGTGCACTCTTGCACAACTTACCAACGCGTCCAACTTACGGACGCCCTCTCTAAGTCTAAAGAAGAAAGGATGAGAAAGATGTTACTATGAAAGAATGCCAAGTCGTCATCACCAGGTTCCCCTTGCTACAGCATTTCCCTATAATGTATCAGATAGGGTAACCAGACACGATATGGAACCCAGACACTCGCAATGACTGCACCCGCGACTGGATATTCCACAGATTTCAACAACCACAGCCAGCTAGGAGCCTAAATTTCGTACAAGCACTGAGAATATATAGTCGAACCTTCTCTGAAGGTGTTACCAAAATCAATTGCTCCTAAGACCTCTAATCGATAATCTAACAGCAGAAATCTATCCACCACACGACTACCCTCCCTGTGGTCATTGGCTGCGTAAACTGATCGCCAAAAGCCAGTTAGGTAGATGAGAACTAGGCCTTATCTGTGTACTTAGCCTAGGAACTAGCAGTGCAAGTTCTCTCTTAGTATCAACTAAGAGGTTTTCCCATTCTTTGGGGTTACTAATGGTTCATCGGATAGCAGAGGGACCCGGACTCGCTGGAACCACAATTCACTGTTGAAAGCTTAGTGAGATCTACAAAAATTTAAGATGGGTATCACTTACTATTCCAGGGCATACTGCCAGACTGATAGAGCGCTGTGGAGTGATGGGAGCTTGGTGGGGTAAGTCGGATGGTGGTCTACCCAGTGTGGGGGCTGGTTCCTGAAAGTATACAGATTTCTATGATAAGTGTTAGTAAAAGCTGGAGGAACTGCAGAAGTATAGATGAGTACTGGTTTCTTCTCTTTTTTAGGTTTTTTTGTGGGTACCCGAGTGGTGGCAGATTTTTTGGAGGGTGTGTTCGCTGCGGTTGGGGTTGGTAATATTGCAATCGGCGTATTCTCGCTTCCCTCTTCATAGCCAGACTCAATCTTGGCCTAACTCACTAATTAAATAACCAATATTAAGAGTAGATATTTGGAACTGTTACACCCAGTGCGCTGGTGACACCCCAAGACAGGCAATTAGTATGACTAGCTGGACTCAATCTGAGGATTGAGGCCGAGTGAGATTTCATGAGTGAAAGTAACGGGCTGGGGTGAGCTCTGAAAGAGAGGAGCATTACCGACCCAACAGCAGCCAGGTGGTAACTCAAGGTTACCAATGGGAAAGGGGATGAGTGGCAGCCTCAGGTGAGGGTCAGGTCACATCCCTGGGAGGTGTCAAGGTTATCCTCCACGAGACCCATACTAAAAGCTACTAGTTGCCATATAGCAGCAAAAATGTCAACTTTTTCTGGGTACAATATAACTCACGAGTGGTCGTGCAGGACGCGCGAGGCGGAACGGGTCCGGCGGGTATATGAGGGGAGCCAGACCATCTGTCAGTTGTTTGAAGAAGATCGGACCTTAAATTGCCGAGTTACAGAGACGTATTCTTCAGTTAACTGCAACTGCTACGGCACTTGTATCGACGTCACCAGACATTCCTGGAAGTATATAGACTCATAGATTGCGATCCTGAATACACCTGAGAAGGATTTAGCTAGTAAGGGCTGCGTACAGGAGCACGAGGGTGACGTCACCTACAAGGGAGTGCAAACGAAGATTGTTCGCAAGCACCCGGATCGAAGATCTTCTGGGTTCATACCTATCGATCAGTGCCACGTCCCAATCAAACCTATCTCCCTCGGATGAGGAGAGACGCTGCTGCATAATACCGAGGTATTGTGCTTCCCGAGTCAGCCCGAGGGCAGACGGTTAAAGAGTCGGCGCGATATTTAAAGAGTGCCAGTTTCCTACGTAGAGAGGCATCAGCAACGATCAGTCGGGAGTTGAGCCTTAACAATATTACATTGTTTTTGGAATCAACTCTCTAGTGATATTTCGAACGCGAATCTCTTAGTGAATTTTCCCAACTGCTCCCGTGCGAATCCTTCGGAACTACATGGTTGCTCCGCTGCCATCATACAAGTGTTAGCCACTCAAGGGTGATAGACTGTTGGTGACCACCTGGGCGATTGTGCCATTAGTGAAACACCCGAGTGTTACAGGAACAGATCTTAGGCTTTTTTCCCCTAGATGGAGCTCTAAGCTTGCCAAGAGCCAGTTTACATAGCTCCTTCTCCTTCTTCAGCCGATCGACCTCCTGTCTCTGATCCATCTTCCTAATGAGATCGGCTCTATTTATAACCCGAGCCTTAGAGATCACCCGTCTGTTGGTAACTGCAGCCTTCTTGCCCCCATACTGTCGATGTACATCAGCAAGCTTGATCCTCTGTATTTCTGCAGTCGCAAGTGCTGTCTGGGTTGTGTGACCATAGCACTTGACAACAGCAATGGCAACATACACATCACCAGTCTGGCGAAGGGTTTCAATTGCCAATTGTGTTTGCTGGCACATATTGCAACTCTTATAGGCAGTCTTAAGTTGGAACAAAATATTGACAGCCAGCTATGACAAAGTGGCTACGGTGGAGGTTGGGAGACTGTGACAGGGTTGGTATCACCAGTAATCAGTCTTGTGATAGCATCAGGATTGAAGGGACAAATCCCAGTTGTACGGAAGGTGGAGGCGATATTCTTCTTTGTATAGGCTTGCTGGCATGCTGCACTGTAGAATCTCCAGAATATTCCCTTCAAAATACCTGTACGAGTATTTCGGATATAATCATCCACCGCTTTGCCGTAATACTTTTGCAGGGGGGCAAGAAGACCGACGTCAAGGGATTGGAGGAGATATGTTGCACATGCTGGAAAACAAAGGAGTTGAATGTTGTTGTCGATACTATACTGAATAAACTTGAGAGTAAGGTGCGAACGATTGCTGTCTAGGATAAGTAGTTGAGTATCGCTACCCCCTTTCCGGTTCTTAATGCAATGGTCAAAGTGGTACAACCACTCCAAGCCTAGCTTGTCATCAGTACACCTGTTAGGTGAACAGGCAAACATCGTATCAGGGTTGCTGGTTTCTGAATACCAGCCCATATACTGTGCAGTTCCCTTGAAAATCACAAAGGAAGGCAGCATGTATTGCGCCGTACAGCAACATTCCACAACTGTAAGCATCTCCTGCGTTCCATCCTGTATTACCCTTGGTGGCTGATGACCAGCTCTACAAACCACCTTTGCTCTCGATGATCGACTGATGATGAACCCTTTCTCATCTATATTGAAGATGTTTTCGGTCTTAAATTTGTACTTGCAGACCAATTGCTTCAGCTTTCGAAAGTAGTCTTGTAGGGTCGGAAGGTAGCTAGCGTATGCCTGTTGGCGGTCTAGCTGGGTGCCATACTTGGCTGTGAGTTCCGGATGACATTTAAGAAAGTTTCCCACCCATCGCTTTCCTAACCCAGCCAGTGTAGGATCCTCCTCTTCATCTGCCCATTGCTGGGCTAATACTTTGGCAATTGCCAGTAGAAGATCCATCCATGGTGGAAAACCCCAGTCATCTAACTGCTTGCACCAGTCCTGTAGTGCCTTCTCCATAGCTGGGGTGAGCCTCTGCTGGTGTACATGGCTTTCCTTACGTGACAGCCCACCTCGAGCGCAATAGGCGAGGGTGGAATACGGAACATTGAACAGTAGCACGACTGTACGGAAGGAGGTACCTTCTCGTTCTCTATGTGCCAGCGCAGCGGCAATATCATCTTTTTTGGCTGCTGATTGTTTCTCTTTTTTTCGATTTGACGTTTGGAGGGGGTCTGGTGGGTGCCATATTGTCGCTGATGTTTTTGACTGGGTGGGTTGCAGATTTTTACTCGGCTGGCGGGGTAATATGCGGGGGCCTGTCTGCTACTAGCGGATTTTCTACTGTCCGGGTTCTCTATCGTGTCCGGTTACCCTATCCGTTACGTTAGCGTTACTGCCACAGGCGTTGCTGTGGAGTTGCTGCCGTCGGCGCGCCACCACGCCGGAGCGGCGAGAAGCATTTCCAACACAAGCCCCGCTCGGCTCAACTGGTCGGCTGCCTGCAACACAGGACACATCTGATCCGGCACCGACGGAGAGGCCAAGCGGACCGCAGCCCGCTGCCGCCAACTCGGATCGGGACAAGTTCTAACGCGGAGTACTCCCCCGAGCAATGGAGCAGCATCAGAGACAGCGCGGTTGCTCTCACCGCGCGGCGGCGTGACATACGCACTCCCTCCATCTAGTACGCGCCGGAGGGCTTCGCGGCCACCACGGGAGTGCGGGATCACGGTGTCTTCCGCGCGGCGGAGACATGCCGCCGCAGAGCCACTACTTAGTACTCGGGCGCGGATTGTGGCCGCCGTGGTCGTCCTCTCCAGCGAAGCGATACGGCATCGCAAGCTCATTAACCTACTCGAGTGAGTGCGTCTCCACGCAACAGAGAACAACCGAATCACGAGCGGACTGCCATTCTGTGCAGGACGTGCAGGTACGACAGTGGCATCGGCAGATCGTACCGCTTGAAACGGCCACGCTACCGCGGAACTGTCGCTCCGAAGCGCTCCGGCGGAACGACGGAGACAGCGACGCCACCAGCTATACGCTCCGGAATCCCGCCACTGGCGTACGCACGGGACTAATGAGCGGGCGCGGGAATCACCGATCATACATAGTCTGCAGTGCGGTTATGCTGTCCGCCGGCTGCTGGAGAGATGGGGCGGATCGGGAGATGAAGAGACGGATGGCGGCCGTTCTCAATCTGTTCCAGTTTCCCCGCGTCACATCCATCGCACAGACAAGCAGCAGCATCTCGCAAAGAGGCTTACATTCCCTCCGACCAGTCAAATTATTACGTCAATTACAAACTCTCAAGACTACAATCGCCTCAACAACTATTTCACGAATACTCCGCAACCCAACTCGCAGTTGGCATCCCTGTTCCATCCCTTCAATCAACAGCACACCGACGGAGGCCCGCCACCGACGAGCGACATGCAGCACTGCGAGCAGCACGCGCCCGGGTTGAACAAATCACAGGATTGGCCGCTCGGCGTGCAGACCGGGGGAGGCGGCGGGGGAGGCGGAGGAGGCGGAGGAGGAGGCGGCGGGGGAGGCGGAGGCGGAGGAGGCGGAGGAGGAGGCGGAGGCGGAGGTGGCGGAGGTGGCGGAGGTGGCGGAGGATACTCCTTAACTGGCGGCTTCGGGTAGGAGACCTTCTTCTTCGGGGGCGGCGGCGGTGGCGGCGGCGGGTGGTAGTACTGCTTCGGCTTCGACTTCGGCCGGTGGCAGTACCTGCGAACGTAGGAGCCACATCCGGGGAGCCACTCTGCAGAATCGTAAGTCTCGGGGTAAATGGGGGTGGGAGAAGCTGCGGGGGAGGGACGGACGCTTGCGACAGCAGAGAGCCGCCTTCGACTCGGCGTGCGGGTTGGGACTTGCGCTCACAACAACGACCACCGCGGCGAGCAGCACGGCGAGGAGGAGGTGAAGACGCGCCATCGTTGGTGAGGATGTATCTATGGGTGCGCGAGGCGGACATTTATACGCGGACGACCGTGGTCATCCGTGATCCAGACCCCAGTCGAGTGCGAGTGCGAATGCGAGACGCCAGCTGCTTCCGGTGTGGCGGCGATAGGTGGCGCCCCGCACCATTGCACCCTGGGGAATTTCAAGCGAACCTTCGGCAGCGGCAATCTCCGCTTGCGCCCGAGATTCGCGCCAGGCAGGATTATCTAGGTATGTATGTAGAATATGTATTGAGTGCGTGAACGGAGGAGCTTGCAATGTGCCGCCACTGCGCGGACCGCGGACCGGAAACTGACTGTACATAACCTCGGCACGATCCAGACAGGTCCATGCGGGTGGTGGATAAACCAAAAAAAACCCGAAACCCCCCCTCCCCCCCCCCCCCAAAGTCATCCCCAGAGTGATCCCTAGCGCCTTGCGAAATCCCTCGATTAGAGTGAATACTTATTTTTTTGGCACGTGATCGGCCAAACTAGTTATCACTCTAAGCTATCGAGACTAGATACATAGAGTGTACCTCACTACTTACTGTTACGAATTATTCAGTGCAGACTAGCACTAGCCTATATTAGGAGTGCGCTAAGCCTGATACAATTAATTGACTTAGTGGTTACGACTAAGTTGCATGGGGAAGAGCCCGTTCCTTGTCGTCCTGTTTTCGTCGCTGCGAGGATATCAGTTAATCCACCACATAAAGCGAGCCACCTGACTCCGACGTTGGGGGCTCACGACGGGAAATGAGTGTGTTGAAGTTTGCTGACCGGACGGGCTACACGGCTTTCACCGCTAAAATCGATCCCCCCCCAAGTTGGGAAACCGCTTTTTTTTTTCCTTCTGGGCCCCGGCGCGCAAAAAACTCACCCCATTCCATCCCCCACCGTGCAAGGTTGGCAGTCTGAAAGGAGAAATACCCCTATTTAGGTAAATGCAAACTTTTCCACACACCCGACGAGAGCCGTCTTCGCTGGAGAACTCGTCAATCCTGGAAAGAATAAGAAAGAAAAAAAAGGAGAGAAAAACACCGACTTTCAAATCAACGCAACATCCGAGCCATCGGAAGATCGTTCCAGAACCCAAAACACCACACATTTGTGCTGAGCAGAGGAACAATCGCCGGAGGGGTTCCGGGTACTAATTGACTTTTCCCGAGTTCGGGGTTTGGGGGTTCAGACTTTTCCTTCTAGACCCGATGAAATAAATTTATTACTAAGGAGCGGTAGCGTGGTGAGAAGGGATGATGGACTTGGCGAATGGTCAAGCGAGACTATTGAGGTACCACTTATGGTAGCTCATGTACCAGCTGACGTTTATTCCGCAAGCCCATGTGTATGTAATAAAAAGGGGTTGCAGGTCGCTTCCTCACGGAAAGGCGCTTTGTGGTCCCGAAGGAGAGCAGGCGAAGTCCCGGTTCAGCCACCGTGTTGACTCCACTCCACCTTCAGATCATCTCCACTTGTTCTGGACCGATGCGTGCCGTGCGCGGCACTGGCCAAAGGATATAACTGCTTCAGGTATCACAGTTACATCACCTCCTGCCAGCCCGCACCCGATATCTACGCCTTTCCACGTTGCCAACAGGGGTCGGGCCCCATTCGGCCGAAGGTGTCTTGCTGCGTTTTGATCGATTGGGAAACTAACCGACCTCAGGCATCTGGAAGCTACTACTGCTGTTCGTTCTTGCCGTGCGAAGCCATAGTATGTAGATGTGCGGCTGTAGGGCAGTGAACAGTTGGTTTGGCTGCCAGGGTAAGTCGTTGCACGGTTCCTTTTTTTTGTTTATCTATTCATACTCGCATCAGCCTTACCAGACTAAGGAGCGCACTTTTTGTCCAGATTTCCCGTCCGCAGCCCGTGCAAGGCAGCACGCTGCAAGTTCCCCTGTTGCCCTCCGCCTAGGCCTCTCCCAAGATGATATAGCGCACACCAATGAAATTTCACTATCTAGCCTCAGATAATCCTAGATAGGGGTTCAATCGCCGAGTGCATACATAGATATGTAGCCTGTACATAGGTACGAGTATACGTGCAGACTCGTCGCGTGGTTCCGCTGCCCAACGACTTCACATGTCGGAGCCGGGGATACCTTCCCAGCCTCAGCTGCGGTGCTAATGAAGGGGACGATTAGTCTGTGTTGGCTAGGAATATCCAGCGTCTGTACGGGTCGCGGGTGCTCGCAATGGTTTACCAAGGTTAGCCTGGGTAGACATAGATAGAGTTAGCGTTGCTTTCAACATGCACTGAATGGCCTGTGACTGTGTTGCAGTTTAACTCTTGACTTCAAATAACACGTGAACTTGTACGACAATAAAACTACCAGGCCTTTGGATATAATCTCGTAGTTGTTCCGCATTTAGGTAAACTCGTTCGTTTTCTGGGACCAATATACACGGGGTATACACTAACCATTGCTTAACTTGTATCTAGAGTCATATATAGTTGACTCGGAAAGCAAATTGTCTCGATGTGGAAGCGAGGGTGACGTACTAGGGGACAGCGACTATCGGAGTCTAGGCATTGAAAGCGGGCAGCCCTACAAGCAGAAGTCCATAGCGAAGACTCCGTAAAAAGTATAGTCTATACAACACACGCTTTGATCCAGGTTCCTGGGGCCAGATCTGACTGTGCACTGAATCGCTGACGCTACATAGATAGGCTCCCAAAATATAGCTGTGTGGCTGCGTCTGGTAGGCACGTGCTTGTAACAAAGAAAGGGGGCGTATTCACCCCTATCTAAGTTCCGAATCAGTACTAGTACTCCACCAACAACTCCTACATACACGCTAAATTTTCGCCTGAAAAGGATCCTCGGCATACATACATCCTGGTTGCTGTAAGGTACATTGAAAAGACAGGATCGCTCGCTGGGTGCCCACATATCTATATACACGGATGTCGACTTCTAATCCTGCCTGGCGCGAATCTCGTGCGCAAGCGGAGGTTGCCGCTGCCGTAGAGTACGTTCGCTCGAAACTCCCCAGGGTGCGATGGTGCGGGGCGCCCCTATCGCCACCACGCCGGAAGCAGCTGGCGTCTCACACTCGCACTCGGCTGGGGTGCGGATCACACCCGACGACGCCCACGGTCGTCTGCATAAATGTCCGCTTCGTGCACCCCAGATGCGCCCTCACCAACCATGGCGCGCCTTCACCTCCTGCTCACCGTGCTGCTCGCGGCGGTCGTCGTCGCTGTGAGCGCGAGTCCCAACCCGCACGCCGAGTCGAAGGCGGCTCTCTGCTGTCGCAAGCGTCCGTCCCTCCCCCGCAGCTTCTCCCCACTCCCGGTTGCGCCGAGACTGACGATTCTGCAGAGTGGCTCCCCGGCTGTGGCTCCTACGTCCGCAGGTACTGTCACCAGCCGAAGCCGAAACCGAAGCAGTACTACCGCCCGCCGCCCCCGCCGCCGCCCCCGCCGAAGAAGAAGGTCTCCTACCCGAAGTCGCCCGTGAAGGTGTACGACAAGCCGCCCGTCAAGGTGTACGACAAGCCGCCCGTCAAGGTGTACGACAAGCCGCCCGTCAAGGCTTCTGCGCCGCCTCCGCCGCCGGTTAAGGAGTATCCTCCACCTCCGCCTCCCCCGCCGCCTCCACCTCCGCCTCCGCCTCCACCTCCGCCTCCGCCTCCACCTCCGCCTCCCCCGCCGCCTCCCCCACCGCCTCCCCCTCCGCCTCCCCCGCCGCCTCCACCTCCGCCTCCCCCGCCGCCTCCGCCGCCTCCCTGCACGCCGAGCGAACAACCCTGTGATATTGGTGACCCGGGGGCGTGCTGCACGATGTGCTGCAGGACGATCTCCATGACCGGTGGGCCTCCGTACGTGTGCTGTTGATCGAAGGGATGGAACCGGGATACCAACCACGAGCTGGGCTGTGGAGCGCCCATGAAATAATTCTTGAGACAATTGTAGTTTTGAGAGTTTGTAATTGACATGTAATAATTTTGGCTGGTCGGAGGGATTTTAATCTTTGCGAGACGCTGTTGCTTGTCTGTGCGATGGATGCGACACGGAGAAAGTGAACAGAGTGAGAACAGCGCTTCGACCGCGCGGGAACCAAGCACGGCGGGCTTCGCAGACACTATGCCGACGAGGGCGGCGGCCAGAACGCGTTGCGCTCCGGAGCCGCGATGGTCGTCGCCGAGTTGCGGGTATCGTCTAGCGTTAAGGGGAGCGAAAGGGAGGTGGCGAGTAGTCGCGGAGTAGGTGGCGGCACGTTGCAAGCTTCTCTCTGCACTCCGAACCTGTCCGGAGAAGAGATAATGCGCACCAAGGAAACCACAAAGGAAAAAGGGAAAGAGTGACCGAACAAAAGAAAGAACAAACAAAATCATACACCGGTCCCGTCCTCATCTGCGGATGCCATAAAAATAAGTGTGGGTAGAAACAGCAGTAGCTCCTCCCCGGCACCAAATTCCCCCGCGGCACCCAGCTCCTCCGCCTCCACCCGCCTCTCTCTTCCCGCTCCTGTGCTCCCCGCGCTCCCACTCAAACGCTTCGCTCCCCGCGTCTACCTTAGTCGGCACTAGCCTTCCGTCATCTGTAGTAAAGAGAAAGTCCAATACCGCCTAGCTTTACCTCTTGTCGGCAAGGAGGTCCCGGATCGTGAAGTTTGAACAAGTGTTTCCGCTTTCCGCTTTCCTTCAGCACCTCCCCCACAGTATCTTCTGCTGGCCTTTCCACTCAGGACACACTTTGAAGATGTGGTCCCACGTCTGCTTCTGGCATCGGCGTCACCAGCACTGGGCCGTGGGGCGGTTCTTTGTCCAATATAGGTACTGCCCGGATGAGCAATTACCAGTCTTCAGTTGGTAGAACCTTGAGGCGAGTCTCTTGGAAATACCCGCAACCGCCCCGTCGGGCCCCCGGCTCTTCGGCATCTTATATTTCTTTCTGGGGGTCCGGCCGCCAGCCCACTGCTAGGCCTCTGCCCATTTCTTCTCCGATATATCCCGTTTGAGGTGCGCGAGGGATCTGGGGAGCGGCATTGCGCGCGCCAACGGTTGGTCCGTGTGGCTAGGTCATTCGACCCCGCAGCCGTCTGGGTTCTCCGGCGCGAGCTTGGCCCATTCATCGGCCTTCTCGTTCCCTGGGGCTCCCTTGTGTGCTGGGCACCACCGGATCTTGAGAGTAATGTCCGGCCGGCTCTCCGTAACACTGCGATGTGATTCCTTGCCTGGAGCGCGTACTTTGGCCAGGGCCAGGCTCCTCCGAGGCCATCCGTCTGATGCTGCCCGCGCGTCGGTGAAGACAGTGACCCGTTCTGGTGTCACCTGTCTTCTCGAACTAGGCAAGAGCAGCACATTCCGTGGCTCCGTCGTCCAGTCGTGACGTCTCTGTGAACATGGTGAGTCCGGTTGCTTCACCCTTGGCTTCGGCCTCCTCCTCCGGCAGCAGCTCTGCTTGGGGTGGGGGGGGGGGGGGGGGGGGGGGTCAGGGGAGGAAGAAGCTAATTTAGGGCGCACCACC
>Ga0307516_10008612_pt1 | contig 11508 bp, 16 predicted proteins | sample 19_EM_MG_FD_203310 | JGI IMG/M metagenome (GOLD analysis project Ga0307516, IMG submission 203310) | Populus trichocarpa ectomycorrhiza microbial communities from riparian zone in the Pacific Northwest, United States - 19_EM | ecosystem: Host-associated > Plants > Roots > Unclassified | place...
ACTGGGTCCGGAGTACAGAAAATGGTACCCTGCTCCGAAAGCGGTCCCCGCCGTGAGCGAGGCGAAGACCAACGACCGACGAGAAAGCATCCATCGATGCATATTGAGCCCGAAGACGTTCAGGAGTAGGGTGGAGACGGTGAATGGGATGGAGGAGAGAGGCGGGACGGGAGTCCATCGCTCATCTCGACTTTTGTCAACTTCCAATTCCAGATCCGGGTCGGTTGTTTTGTCATTCCCCGGACCGGCAGTTCGCCCTTCCCACGTGTGCAACAACATACTTGGTTCCCAGCAAACATTCGTAGGTAACAACTGCCTGTGATATCCCCAGTGTCTACAGTCAAGAGGCTTCATCGTGCAAGAGGACGTATTCTCGTGGTGAGTCCCCAAATTTGATCACTGCGTAGACGTAAGTGGCTGAACGCGTGAAGGGTGGGTGAAGGAAAACGGACCGTCGCTGGCTCGCAGTTCGTAGTACCTCGACGTGGGTATCGCTTCATCGTTGACGTGCGTACCGTTCGTAGATTCTAGGTCAATTATGAACGGCTTGATCCTTGCTTTGACGTTTCCGAATTCATCCTTTTCCGGGACGGAACGATCTAATAGTGAAAGAGGTCGTATGAGGGCGGTCAAAGGGTTCACGCGGGGTGACCACGCACGCTGAATCGCCGCATGTTGCTTCGAGCACGACGGGTGGTCCAATGGTATATCAACGACGGCTTTGTCCCGTCCGATGAGATACGCGCTCTGTCTCTGTATGTGCAATAGATCTATGCGGGCGGTCGTTAGTTCCAAGAAGCGGACAACGACAGCGACAACACACCGACTTGTTCGCTCCCCTTGAACACATACAACCTCCACCCAAGTAGGGGTTTCCTCGCTTCTGGGGGTTCGTGATACTTCAACACGACGTCCTTGCCATCACCCGTCTTGACGGTCTTGGTAGCGGCGGCCAACAACCCTGAGCTCCCAAAGTTCGGCTTTGCCTTGTCCTCCTCCTTGTCCTTCTCCCCACCTTCTTCTACATCCGGCCGCCTCGACCTCGACCTAGAGCGCGAACGCGACCGTCTCCTCCTCGAAGAGGGTGACTTGGACCTCGAATCCCTCGGCTTTCGTGAAGACCTCGACGGCGGGGAAGCAGATCTCCGACCACCCCGTTTTGAATCAGAATTCCTGTCTCGTCTGTCAAACCCGCGGTCGTCTCGGTCGCGTCGGTCCCGTTCGTGGTGTCCACCGTCTCTCTCCCTTCTCCGGTCGCGGTCTCCACGATCCCGATGGTGGCTCGAACGATTTTGGCGTGAGGAATGAGCTGGGGGAGAGATGGATCGCTGATGCGCCGACATGGAGTTACAGCCAAGGACGGACGGCGGGCTCCCGATCGCCCTGAAGCCGATGCACCCGGCGCCTGGATCGCCTTGATGCTGATCAGACAATGAACGGATTCCGTGTTGCCGTTCCTTGCCAAGCTGGCCCTGTCGAGCGAAAGACGAGCGCACTACCAATGAGCCAGAATATTTAAATCCCGAATTCCATTCCCCCGCTCTCCTCCACCTCTTCCTTCTCAACCACCATGGCCCCACTCCGCACAATCCTCAGACAGCTCTACCCCGCTACACCGGAATGGTCCGTGGACAAAATCCCCGACCTCTCCGGAAAGGTCTTCATCGTCACCGGTGGAAACGCAGGCATTGGCAAGGAGACGTGTAAACAACTCCTGTTGAAGAACGCAAAACTCTACCTCGCTGCTCGCTCAGAGTCCAAGGCGCAAACCGCCATCGACGAACTCGAGAAAGAAACCGGCAAGAAACCAATCTTCCTCAAGCTCGACCTGAGCGACCTGGATGCCACCAGGAAATCCGCTCAAGAATTCCTTGAGTATGTCCCCTATCTCCACCAGTTCCGTGTCCCCTAACCGACTTTCGTACCGCAGGAAGGAAACAAAGTTGAACGTGCTGGTCGCAAATGCCGGTGTAATGGTCCCACCAGTCGACCAGCTCACAGCTCAGAAATTCGACCTCCAATTCGGCACAAACGTCCTCGGCCACCTCCTATTCATCCAACTACTCTACCCTCTCCTCATCTCAACAACCACCCCCGCCGATCCCAGCAGAGTCGTCTGGGTCGCGTCCTCCATGCAATACTACTTCAAACCTCCCATCAAATACGACTGGATCACCGATACCGAGGAACGAAAGAAACAAGATCCTTGGTACTTGTATATGCAGAGCAAATTCGCCACCGTCCAACTCGTGTATACCTTGCAGAGGGAACTGGGCGACAAGGATGGAGTCGTCATGTTTTCCTTGGACCCGGGGAACATCAAGTCGGACTTGCAAAGGCACAATCAGAGTTTCATCGTCAGCGCTATGGTAAGCTCCTATCTCCAATGATGCTTTCGTGCCTAACCCGCCGTCCATCGCAGTACCGTTTCATGTTATGGCCCGTTCAGCTTGGCGCTCTCACACAACTCTACGCCGCTACTGAACCTTCCGCCTTGGAATACAAGGGAAGGTACCTTCGCCCTTGGGCACGAGTTGGCGAACCCCACGATGGAACCAAAGACGAAGCCGAGCAGAAGAAGCTGTGGGATTACTGCCAAGAAACTCTCAAGCCCTGGTTAACGTGATCCCATGTTTTACTCCCGACCGCCGGACTATCCCGGACTATCTACCCTTTCACACCCCTTGCATCATCGTCGTGTTAATTTATCTGTATGTCCATTTCCCCCTGCATCGCGTACTCGAGCACTCGTGTTTGTAATCCTTTGGGCCTACTGTCTCTCTACCTCTACCCAATACACCGATCAACCCACCGAGCGGTTTTCCGCTGAGATCATGAACGCACATCTACGCGCAGCACATCAGCCGGGACGATCGTCCATCCATTCCCGATACTCCATCAGTACAATCCCCCTGGCGCTTGGTCGTGTGCCTATCTCGAAGCTGATATCCCAGGCGCCGACGCTGAATTGGGAACGTCACTGGAGGGTGCCGATGGTCCAAGCGGGACTGGATACCCAGCCTCCCGAGAAACAAAAGACACGACTCGATTGAAACGTGAAGACGAGGACCTACTTACTTCCTTGCCTCCGTTGACAGTTGGGAAACGGCGCCCAGGGTGCGTGCTCACTCTATCAGAAACCCTGAACCAAAGCCTCCGCGCACTGGCCATCTCATATATCGCACAATCTGGCATTCTGGACCCACTGATTGGGATGTCGCATGGCGATTTCCTGGCGTTGCAGCTATCCGCCATGCGTCTACTGGAAGTGCAGAAACCAAACCGGTCACCAATTCTCCGCTTGACCAAGTGCCACCCCTCACGTTCGTTTGGCCGAAAACCGTTTCATACAGTCCTGGAGTTTATCCGCCTTTGAGATGGTAGGTCGAACGGGGATTCCGTTTAGCCGGAGGGAGGTGAGTCTCCGTTTAGCTGCTCACCGCGATATCATTTGATCTCTTTTGATTTACGGCCTCCCACCCTGTGCTGATTTTCCACGTTTCCAAAGAGTGATGCCAGCTGGGACTCCGACTATTGGATGCGACTCTCACAATAGGAACGCATCGTGTCGTTCACTGGAATCTAGTCCAGAGCGCGTACCGCCATGGTAGGCCTTTCAACCTAATCACCAATATCCGTACGCCGTCGAGCACCACAGTATCGGCTGGGTGACGAGACCTGGGGGGTTACCTTTCACGATCTCACGGGTGGATTTATCCTCCAGAGTTTTGTCCCCAAGCCATGATAGTCCCTTTCCATCTGTGACGTCTGACTTGAAGGGAACAGATTTTCCTGAGGTCGCCCGAACACCCATGACGCGGTTGCACAGTCCGGAGGAAAGTCTCGGCACAATTTGGGCTTCTACTGGGCGCATTCAATCGAAACACCCCAGCCCTAGTAGGACTCCGACTTGCGGTTCCCATCGTGGGCCATCACCTCTGGAACACGGCAGCGGGAGTCTCCGGGCAGAGCGACCGGTAACTGGAAGCGGAGGGCCCGGAGATTCACTGACATCAACAAATCCATCCCTCATCCCGCCCATCACTACCATACTCCCCCATGGACGTTCGAACTCCGAAGGTCGGTACTGAAGAGATGGAAAGGCGCTCGATGTGACCTGCGCCATCACTATATCTACCGAGGCTTGGAGGTTCTCTGCCGGGGTTTGGGCGTCCTCTAGTATGTCTGATCGTTTCCGAAGACAGCGTCCGCGTCCAACGTCCAACGTCTGTTCTCGAAAGTCATGGTCCTTGTCTATCGTCGTCTTCCCGGGAGCCAAAGGGTAGATTATGCATCCCCTCTGGCTGCGACCTGGAAAATCGTTGGGATCCCGTCCTGCGGTGGCGGAAAACTTTGTAGAAGTTCCTGGTCCCATCCGGGACAGGAACCGGGATCCCGCCAGGTTCGCCACGTTACCGATTGTGTTTGAAAGCTGACATGGATGGACACGTCGGTCCATGGTAAAATGTGGTCCCGTCCCGACGCGAATGGGTCGGGCTGTCGGGGACACAAAACCCAATATATAACTCGAGAGGTCGGTCTCGGATGCGCGACCCCCTCCTGAAACCGCAAATCGTCACTATATATTCCGAACAGCTGTGCTCCGGTTCCGTGCATCAGCCCATGATAAGTACAATAAACAATTTCAGAAAGTGTCATCCCCAAAAAAATGAAGAGCAACGAGTCCCTGGGTGTGAATCGATCGACTAGAGCAAAGACGACGTCAGAACAGATAGGCATTGGAGGGAATGCAGAACACTTACGGGGACGGGAGCTCCAGGGGCAATCGTTTTGCCCGCACCTGGGTGCATATATCCTCGAGTGCAGGATAATGGTGAGGTCGAGGTCCCTTCCACCTGGGTACGGCTTCAAACCTAGGGAGGGCTGACGGTCGCCGCCGGAGGTGCTTGAGAGTCACCTGCTTAAGGCGTTCCAAACTCTCTAACCTGGTGGGTTCCTCCAACCCCTCCCAATAGGTCCGCCACGCAACCACCATCCAGGCCTCCAACTTCTCCCAATCCTCAGCTTCCTCGAGCGACCTTGCTAACTCCATGGCATGTGCTATGGGAAAGTTCGAGTGTGGAAGCTCTTCCATTAGATGCCAGTAATGAATGGACAGACCCCCAGACCCTACTGGAGAACATATCACATCCACCAAACACAGTGCCCACAAGTCTTTGTCCCCCATATCCTCCGCGCCAACGCTGAGGTGGTTCAGCAAGGGAATGATCTCTGGCCCTGGCGCCTCCAACCTATTCCACATGTGCTCGATGAGGGTTATACCCATCTTCCGTACCCGTGGGGAAAGGGGTGGGTCCTGTGCCACACGCTCGGCGAGATAATGCACACATGAATCAACCAACATGCGATCACCATCCGCAATCGATGCGCACACAGCATCCGCAATGACTTCATCATCGCCACTTGAAAATGCGTGCTTGAATACCAAGTTGCGATGAGGGGTGTGATCTAGACGGAAGAACATCGGCACGCCCAGGCGGAATCCAACCTCAAGGATCATGAAGAGAAGGGGTCTCTGGCGGCGCTCGAAATTGACCCACTCTCGTGGGCATTCGCGAGTGTGATGGGAGGCATCGCCTGAGCGGATCAGATCACAGAGAGGCCCAACACAGGTGAACGCCTCCAAAACATTTTCGGGGGGATCAAATCCAGGGGGAAGAAATTCATGGGCGATCCTGCCAGTAACCGTGTCTTGTCGTTGGGTTTGGAATGGGGCTCCAGATCCAGCCGGTTCGAAGAAATCGGAGCACCACTTATAAGCCATTGCGGTCAAACGGGTGGGTCGCTTCTTCCATGCCAGCAGAAATCTCAAGAAGAACTCGAGACGTTCGAGACCATCCCCATTGACAATAAAATTTGTCACTCTTTCGGATAAGTGAAAGAGGATGGTCTCCAAAGAATCGCTAGTATATGCAATATTAAGTGGGTTGAAAGAAAGGTCAACAGATCCACTGCGTACGATTTGTCAACAGCCCAGAATGTCTCCTCCTCAACACACCCACCCAGGAACATGTACCACATGAGAAGTGTGTTGGCAATTGTAGCTTGGTGGTTGGCAGCAGCAACACTGAGGTAGGAGAAGTAGGATTTCAGGAGTGGGTTTGGCCCCACACGGGTCAAGTCCACAAACAAGTTTGACATCCACAGCAGGTGATTGTGAGTATTGTCATTGGCATCCGGAAAGTAGAGGGTGGGCCTGTCGGATTTGATGTTGGACTGTAACATCCAGATGGTGTGCCGAAGGTCGTAGTCGGCGCGTTGGGATATAATTGGAGAAATGTCCGGAATGGGATACTTGGGAGCGCATTCACGAGATTGAATCCTTGCCCTCATGCTGATTTGGAGGATAGCCCGTGCCGAAAAGTATGCCCGGTCCCTCATGCCGGGGTACAGTTGTTTGGTCGAGTCAAAGCACGCTTCAAAGGTAGAAACGATCAAGTCAAACGGGGGATCGTGGTCGGGATCGCCATCGAACCACCGGATGGTACCCGAAAGCCGAATGGCAGAGTCAATGGCTTCTGGATCGGTGATGTTCCGGAGAACCCAGCAAACGCAGCGCACGTTGTCTGCGTTCTGCCTCCGCAAAGCTTCTAAGTTCCGTACAGGGATGAGGAGCACTGAATCTTTTCGAGGTGCACCCAGTTGATCCTGCGTATTTCCGATGGTGGTCGGGAGTAGCCCAGCATGCCTGAACCCTCGAACCACACGTCCACACGTCCGGATCCTTTGGGACAGTGTCTGCTTTGCGTTCCAGAAGGCTCGATCAATTCGGAGAAGAAGAAGAATTATTTGGTGTCCGGCCCTCGTTGCCGCGCTGTGAATGCCAGATGTGATGTGGGACGGCGAAATCTCCAGGGACAAGCGTCGCGTGATAACATAAACACGATGGGATGCCGAAACGAGCCCCTGCCAAGTGTTCACATAGGTGGCACGGAAGAGCGAGATGGCGCTGGATGGGGATGTGCTGGCCAACAACTTTCGGGTTACCCCACTATCCCTGAGATATCGGAGAATCTCTGATGCCGGGGTTTGGAACGGGCACTCGTACGAGGACGTCCCGGCGGCCACGATCCCGAGGTAGAAGAGGAGGCCAAGGGCTGTGAAGGCGATGATAACGCGTGCCACGGAGGCGTTGACTGACCACACATATCGCGACAGGCCGCAGGCGAGGAGAAGGAGGGCGATCTGGAGCATGACGGGGAGACTTTCGATGAAGAAACGGAACGGCCATTTCTCAAGACCGTCTAATTTTCGCTGGCGATCACCGCAGCGGTCGGCCATAGATCCTCCGGTGTGCCTGAGGTATCGACTCAGCCACTGCTTGCCCAGCATTGCGACAAATGCGGCCAACAGTGACATCAACAGACTTGCGTACAGGAGATCCGAGGTTGTGATGATCTCTGCGGGGGGCCCCTTCCACACCGGGGGAGCAGCGGGGTCTTCGTCAGGAACAATGGATCGGTTGAGGCTGATAAGGATCGCTCGGAGGTAGGCTTCGGACCGTTCGCTGGAATCTGGCTCGAGTTTGGACTGGACATCGATGACAAACGCAGAGCTGACAGCGGAGAACAGACCGGCCTGAGAGTATGGTCAGCGCTGCGCACTGATAAGAGGGATGCAGAGACGCAGAAACGCACAAAAATCAAGGTGGTGTTGAGATCCTCATTGTACTTCTGTATATAGTCGGTATCGTATTCCATCGCCTCTCGTTTGTACATGGTGAAGAAGTCAAGCCGGGGGTCGTCGTTCTTGATTGGTTGGAGGTACATCCGTAAGGCATCTTGGATGCTATCTGGAGTCAGCTCGTCGATCTTGCGATGATCCTCGTCTCAAACGCACCACCGAGGGTCGACGTTGACCGGTTTCGCGTTTTCCTCGCCGCTCATTTTGATTCCGGCCACGGTGGGATGGAGCGAGTGGGGATGCTCGAGGGCAGTTCGAGAGGCGAGGCCAGGTGGGAATCCACGTGTCCCATACTCGGGGTTTATGCCGCCACCAATTCATTGTTCAGGGTCGTCCTCGATGGAAAAGCATGTTGCGAGCGCTTCTGGTCAAAATTCGGGCCAATTGATCCGGACCAAGTTGTGATTCCGGACTCTTCGACGCGAGAGATGCCGCTCGGAGGGTCGTCCCATCCCTCTTGAACAATTCCCGACATTCGCCGCAACGAAGGCTTTTCCCCGTGAGAGGCCCTCAATGTCGAACCGAAAGTACCCAAAACCAGGAACCTAGTTGAAGCTTGTGTCGATTTTATCCAGAGCCCGAATGACCGACGCGGGGCAGTGGCTCAAGCAGGACACCGGGTACCTACACCCCTCAATACTGGGCGTGGCTATCCCCTTGTCTGTTGCGTTGGCCTGATTCCGTCCCTGTGTCGAAACCACCGCGGTGAATCATACCCGCCGGTGGTAGAAGGCGGCAAATCCGCTTATTGTCGCCATTCACGGTCGCGGATGTGAACCAATGCGAGGGTTTCGGGCCTTTTACTGACAGTAATCGTCTAACACACCCTTGTCTTCAGCTCTCTCGCTGACCAGCTCGTACACGGTTGCCGGCATCCAGGCAATCATATCGGCCCCCTCTACACCACCACGGAGGGGATACTAACGCGTTGTTAAATAACGCGTCCGGCCCGGCAGGCAACCCCGATGTTTTGTTATGGCCGGAGGATCGGAGGAGGGACTTGATACGTAGTGTCGGCTAGAGGCCGCCATGAGTGATCGCGGCTATCTCAATTCGAGTGCGCGATACACACAACTCCCGCCTCTTTCTCCAATCTGACATGTACATGCGCGTGTCGCGACAGGTACTCCTCTGGGGTCGACGAAACCTCTACACATCGGTGCACAGTGCCTCCGGGTTCAGATCCGACCACGAAAGGTACAGACCAATCAAAGGGGCTTTACGCGAACGCGAGATATTCCTGCAAGCCGAAGCCTGTCTATCAATACGTCCCCGGTCATGCTACCCCTATGCAAGCGACCCGAACTCATTTTTGTTGTCTCGGTGCGGCGAGCTGATTGTGCACAGATATTGGCGAATTCCACATCTCGGATGCAAGATGTACGATGGTATCTCCTGGCTCGGGGAAAGTTTTTGAAGCACCCCTGATGCTCAAAAGCGATGAGCTTTTCTGACCCCGGTCTATTACGATGGTGCGGGTGCTGGGACCAACTTCTTCCCAACCGTCTGACATTCGGGTTACGAACGTTGGCTACAGATACACCCAGACAGTTGTAACCTGGCAGATCCTCCCCCCAAAACCGGTAAACGATGGCAACATTGGATGGACGGTTAGATACCCAAACCATACGGTCCTCTATCGTACGATGGGGAGAAGCGGAGGAGGACAGAGCCAACGTTTCGTTTCGGGTCAGTTTGGCTTTGAGAGTTATTTGAGCATGTGACCTGGAAATTGCTAGGTGAGAAAATTGGGATCAAGCCACCGTCAAAACGTGCGGCACGCAGACTGACTAAAAAAACACGACGGGAGATACTTCACAATGATGACGGAGTCACCCTCCAGTGGAGGCTCTTGGAGTTGAGAACGGTATTGACGATCGTCGCGATGGTGCCTCCCGCCTCGTCCCGTTCGCGATGTCCGGGTCGGTCGCAATGTGACTTGTCAGTTTCCGTCGCACGCCACGCATACTCCGTTGTGTGGATGTGTGGCGCCCGCGCAAGGACGGGGCCGGTTCTCGATAGCATCCTCCAGCGATCGCTAGCCGCCTTCCCGTCGCGGTGGATCCCACATTGTGTAAGCGTATCGGAAAGCCTCTCCGTTTGCTTACCTGACATGAAGGGTGACGGTCTTCGCGACAACCGCCTCCGATCAACAACGTTCCCACGACACATCGACGTGGGGCAGGTAATGTTCGAAAACCCCTTGCGTGGGGACGAGAAGATAGCGGAACTTGGACGCCAGTGGGACGGCGACGAGTGCAACATCTGCGTTATGTGTCCACTCTAACCACCGCCGGTTCGTGAACGCATTTCCCCCTCCACCATTCCATACCCGATCCCCACTCATGCGCGCAAACCGCTGGGCCGCGGGCAGGGCTTCCGATCCAACGGCCGGTCTGTTCATATCTTAAGGTATCTGGTCGATGGGCTCGCAGGCAACGATGACGAGTCGACTTCTCCCCGGCTCCCATCAATGGCGGACTGCTGGGGGACCTCTTGTTGTGCGTGAGTTGTGCTTGGGAACAACGTGCATGTCCGGAATCCCAGCCGATATGGTCCATCGCGTCGTACAATCGGAACGCATTAATAATAAATTTGGTCTTCTTTGCTACTGGTACACGTATTCGTCATCGACATGATCATGCAAACTAAATATTGTTCGTTGAAAGCAGTCCGTGCAAAAGCTGGGCTTGTGATTGGGTTTGTCCGTTCACCCTGATGAACCTATGCGCAATCGAAGTAGTTTCCGGAGATGACTGAGGGACAGCCTTGCGTGTCTTTGTCAAGGGGACAGTCATTGGGATCGTCGCAGCACTTGATGCAAGCACGAGGGCCACGGGGTTCGACCAGCTCAACGTAGTGGTTGTAGCCTAAGCAGATGCTGTACTGGGGGTTTCCCAGTCCGCCCGCACCTCCGCTGGAGTCATATTGACCCCCTGCATCATCAGGGTTCAGCCTGTCAAGTGTTTCGGGACGGATACACCCAGTAACTGTGAATCGGATATTGGAATCAGCCATCGGGGCGGGGACGACGGCGGGGGGGAAGTTAAGGGCAACTCACGCTGAGCGAACCGTCCTCCACCGGCCCCGTATCCGGTTTGGAACTCGACATTCCTCCAGAAGTTTGAAGGGAGCTCGCCTTGTTGAGGATTGTATTTGCCGGCGGGGGAACAATACGTTTTCATTCCACCGCTTCGATCACGATCGGGTGAGGTCAGAACTCGTGGGGCGGTTTTGACACTAGACAAACTGGGGACTCACGGGTGTTCACTGTCACCGATGTTGGTGTGTGGGTCCCTCGGCATGATCATACTTTGAAATCACGGTCAGACGATCGTCACCGGAGTACATCGGATGGGAAGGCATCGCTGCGACTCACCAGAACTTCTCAGAATCCGTAACGTACACGATATTCTCAACATCCTCCCTGGCCACCAAACCCCTCTCAACGAAGGGAGATCCGAAGACGGGCGTCACAGCTGACCCGACGAACGCGATCAAAACGGCGGTTTGGAGAAAGCGGGTCATGATGTAGGCTGTTCAGTGGGAGTTCGACAATGGCAGGGGTGTGGAGGACGTGGGGCAGCAAGCAAAGCACAAGCACAACAAGATCCAAAATACGAAGGGGGATTTTATACCCCGAGCCACGGGAGTTTCCGAGAGTTGGAAGTTTCACTTCAACGCAGTGCTTCGGGTGATCCTGGGCCTCCGATTGGCCGGAAGGTGTTCCATCAGTTGCGGGAAGCCACGCGACCTCCCCTCCAGTTTACCGGGAGTCACGGCGTGTCAGGAGCCTCGTGGTAG
>Ga0307516_10008613_pt1 | contig 11508 bp, 12 predicted proteins | sample 19_EM_MG_FD_203310 | JGI IMG/M metagenome (GOLD analysis project Ga0307516, IMG submission 203310) | Populus trichocarpa ectomycorrhiza microbial communities from riparian zone in the Pacific Northwest, United States - 19_EM | ecosystem: Host-associated > Plants > Roots > Unclassified | place...
GGCAATGCCGGCGGCAATCAGGCCGTATTCGATGGCAGTCGCGCCGGACTCATCCTTGACGAAACGCGAAACGAGATTCTTCATAATAGATAACTCCTGTGTACACGTGGCTGGTCGAACTATGATTTGGTCTCGCCGGCGTTCTCAGCACCGTGACCATGGCGTTACCCTAAAAGCCGACCATTGCGGCGCAGTTAATTCGATCGTCAAAAAACGACGGGAGCCTGCTCTTCTCGCTCAGAGTAAACGCGGAATTAATCCAATTGATAAAATGCGAAGAGGTCGCAGCGCCTGTCCGTTGCGGCCACGGAAGCAGCGCTACCGATCGCCGATTCACGGCTCCTTAAGTGCGAGGGGATACCCCTGATATCCCCGATCACGCGAGGCCGTCATGTCGAGTTTGCCTATGGAAGTCATCGAGATGATCGGCCAGACCCTGGCGAAGGTGGTGCCGGTCACGATCGCTCTTGCCGTGGTGTTCTCGGTGCTCGGGCATTTCTGGGCCTGCAATCCCGGCAAGTCGTGGTGGCGCAAGCGCGAGCTCGTCACCGACATCTGCTACTGGTTCTTCGTACCCGTATTCGCACGGGTGTTTCGCATCGGGCTATTGGTGCTCGGCGCCGGCATTGTCTTCAATATTCACGGCGCCGACGCGCTCGTTGCCTTCTACGACAACGGTCATGGCCCGCTGTCGGAGCTTCCACTCTGGGTGCAGGCGGTGCTGTTCCTGGTTGCGTCCGACTTCATGTTGTACTGGCTGCACCGCATGTTTCACGGTGGCGCCTTCTGGAAGTACCATGCGATCCATCATTCCTCCGAAGAGCTCGAATGGATTTCCGCGGCGCGGTTTCATCCGGTCAATTTGTTCATCGGAACGATCATGGTCGACGTGATCCTGTTGATGGCGGGCATCTCGCCGAACATCATGCTCTGGGTCGGGCCGTTCACGACCTTCCACTCGGCCTTCGTCCACGCCAATCTGAACTGGACCCTCGGCCCGTTCAAATACGTCCTCGCCACCCCGGTGTTCCACCGCTGGCATCACACCTTGCTCGAAGACGGCGGCAACACCAATTTCGCCGGCACCTTTCCGCTTTGGGATATCTTGTTCGGAACGTTCCGGATCCCGGAGAACAAGATGCCGGACAATTACGGCGTCGACGATCAGTCGGTACCGACCGAAATCGGCGGACAACTGGCCTATCCGTTCCGCCACTAGCTCTCTTCCGATACGTTCTCGCGTCGATCCACACTGACGTCAGTTTCGGAATTTCTCTCTCCGGGCATGAGGCGCGAGGTTTCCGGCTTGACGATCTACCATTTACGGCAAATTGCCGCTCTGACTTGCGTCAGCGCTCAGCGTTCCATTTGCCTTGTTAAGCTCGCAGAAAGGAAGAGCCGATAAACGCATGGTCCATGCGCCCGTTGCAGAAAACACTGCTGATGTTGTGTGCGATATGCCTCGCGGCGCAGGCTGGCGCCAATCTGATCGAATATTTCCACGAACTGTCGGATGGCTCGCGATTCGGCGGTGACTTCATTGGTTTTTGGAATGCCGCGCATCGCGTCCGGCACGGTGAAGTCGCCGCCATTTATGATCCCGACACGTGGCATGGAATCTTGTCGAACACGACCGGATCCATTTCGATCTCGTGGTTCGTATACCCGCCATTCACCTTGTTTGGTTTATGGCCGCTGGGCGATGCGACGTACAACGAGGCGGTCCTGGCTTGGTCGCTCGTTCCGCTGGCTTTCTTTTTTGCTTTGATCGTTTTGTTGGCGAGACGCTCCGGCTTGGGTGTTGGCGTCAATCCTGCTTGCGAGAATATCTGGTCGCGAATGCAGGCTTACGCCGTTCTTATCGCATTCTCTTTGCCCTTTCTCAGCGCCAATCTGTTTAGCGGACAAACCGGCACGCTCATTGCCGTGTTCTTTCTGGGGACGGCGTATTTTTTGCCGACGCGTCCTATCCTGGCAGGAATTTGCATCGGCTTTTTGGCAGTCAAGCCACAAATGGGATTGTTGATGCCCCTCGCGCTGGTGGCGTCCGGTCAGTGGCGCATCGTCGCGGCCGCAACGACAACCATCCTCTCTCTGATTGTTCTCTCGACGATATGGCTTGGGGCCGCGATCTGGACGGATTACTTTCGTATGAGCCTGCTGTTCGGTCAATTTATTGGCGGGGGCTACGATCAGATACGGCAACTCGCAGTCGGTCCCTACGTGTCGCTGCAAGGAGCCGGCATGCCGGCTGCTCTCGCGGGCTTTTTCCACGTGGTCGTAAGTATAGCGGTTCTGACCGCGATCATCCATGCTTTCTGGCGCGGGAAGTTGAACCAGAAGGAAAAGGGAAAAGAAGATGGGAGGCTTGATCTTCGATTGGCGCTCCTTGCCGCGGGGACTTTGCTTGTGACGCCGTACTCGTTGTCTTACGACACACCGCTGCTGATGCTGTCCATAATACCGCTGCTCGCACGCAGCTGGCGTGACGGGTGGGACGGGGTTGAACTAGCCTCGGTAACCACGCTGCTGATCATGCCCTATGTACAGCTTCTCGCAGTTGGCACCCATGTTCCGTTTGCCTTCCTGATCCTGTTGCTGTGGTTTGGCGTGCTCTATCGGCGTTTTCGGAGAGAAAGACCGGCGCAGCCGGCTGTTGCTGCGCGGGGTGGCGTTCGAGGACAAGCGGGATCGACCGGCTTAGCTGCGGCGGGCTAGAATTTGCGCGCGAGCGCAACATATTGCGCGCCGAGCGGCAGCCAGCCGAGTTTGTCCTCGATGGGGCGAAGCAGGGCAAGCCTGCGCGGAAAAAACAGATTGTATCTGATCCGGGGCGACGCCCAGCCGGCTTCGGCCAATCGTTGCGCCAGATTGCGGGCAAATACAAGCTTCGCATTCACGTCGAACGGGCAGGTGTTTACCGCATGGACGGTAAGGGCGTTCAGCGGATTGTGTTCGAAGATTGCGATCAATCCGCCCGGTTTCGCAATCCGGTAAAGCTCCCTCAACCACATAGCGTGCTCGTCATGAGGGATGTGGTGAAACACGCAGGCCGAAAATACCAGGTCGAAAGCATCCGGTTCGGCAGGTATGCTGTCATTTTCGATCAGAAGATAGTTGGTGGAATCCGGATAGCGCTGTTTGCTGAGCGCGAGGCTGCGTTCGGACACGTCGCATGACGTCAGCGAAGCCTGAGGAAAATGCATTCGAAAGAACGGAATCGAGTTGCCGATTCCGGAGCCGAAGTCGCAGATTCGGGACACGCCGATGCCGCCGCGAACGACGATCTGTCGCAGCTTCCTGATCTTGTATTCCGCGAAATATTCCGGGGCCTCCCCAGTCACCGCCACGTTCTGTCGGTGCTGGTCGTGGTATTCATCGGCGAAGCGATCGAATTCGGCCTGGTCCATGTTGCTATCGGGGCTAGCGTTTCACGCTCAATCGTTCAAATTTCTGTCGGTCCGGATCGGCGGTTCGCCATCAGGGGCTCGAACAACTACAATCGGCCTCAATGCTTAATTACATGTGCGCGTTCCCAATTAGCTCAGCAAAGGTTAGCGAATCACGCGTCGCCATAGGAATTGATGAATAATTAACCGGGCTTCATCGAGTATGTCGCGACGGATCGAATTCGATCCCCGGTCTTGCAGGCTGCCAAAGTCATGGATATTTACGACGGGATGCAGTGCGACGGAAGAAAGTTCCTTTCGGTCGTCGTGCCGTGTTGCAACGAAGAAGAGGGCTTGCGCGAATTTCATCGCCAGATGACCGTAACCGCGCGCGCCCTGTTCGGTCAGAAATTCGAACTCATCCTTGTCGACGACGGCTCGACCGACAATACGTGGAAAGTCATCAATCAGCTTTCGGAGCAAGACCGCAACGTCGTCGCGGTTCGTCTGTCGCGGAACCACGGTCACCAACTGGCGCTGACGGCCGGACTTTCCACCGTGCGCGGCGACCTGGTCCTCGTGATCGACGCCGACTTGCAGGACCCTCCGGAACTGCTCGGTCCGATGTACGATCTGATGGTACGGGAAGATGCCGATGTGGTTTATGGGCAGCGACGAAGTCGCGCCGGCGAGAGCGGCTTCAAGAAGAAATCAGCCGAAGCATTCTACCGCCTGCTCACCAACCTGACGCGCGTCAATATCCCGGTCGATACCGGCGACTTCCGGCTGATGAGCCGGCGCATCTCGGATCACGTCGTGCAGATGCCGGAGCATGACCGGTTCATTCGGGGCATGGTCGCCTGGCTCGGCTTCAAGCAGGTTGCCTTTGAATACGACCGCAACGCCCGGTTTGCGGGCACCACCAAATATCCGCTGACCAAGATGATCGGCTTTGCCGCGGATGCGCTGGTGAGCTTTTCCATGGTCCCGCTGCGGATCGCGACCTATATTGGCGCGTTGCTGACGACGGTCCTCACCTTCGTGGGGGTCTGGGCGGTGTTCGGCTGGATCCTCTCCGGCACCGTGCCCGGCTGGACCAGCCTGACGCTGCTTGTCATCATGATTTCCTCGGTGCAGCTTCTGGTCCTCGGCCTGATCGGGGAATATGTCGGCCGCACCTATATCCAATCGAAGCATCGGCCGTTGTTCGTGATCTCCCATCTCCACCGGCGCGCCCGTTTGCCGGACGGGCTGCCGCACGATCTGCTGCCCCGCCAGAAGAGTCCCGGCATCTCGCCATTCGAGCCGCTGCAAACCGAGCTGGATGCCGAGGCGGACGAGCCGCCTCTCGACGAGATCGCCCGGTGACGGCGGCCCTGAATCATTCCGAACTGTATCGGGCCTGCCAGCGTGCCGGCTTCTTTCGTGGCCGCAACGCTTACAAGGCTTGATCGGGCGAATTGACTGCCGCTCGAACTCGCACCGCGCGGCAGGGCGCGAGTGCCGCGCTCGCAAGCGTCTCCCCGGGCAAGTACAACAGGCTCGGGCTGACGCCTGAGCTGACCGTGGGCGCGCTCGCCGCCATTGGCCTGTTCCTGTGGGCCCACAGCGCCGACCTCGGCAGCCCCTCCGCCCTCGCCGCCGCGTTCGATCCGGAGCCGCTGCGGACCTATTTCGCCTTGGCCCGGGAAGGAACGCGTTGCCACACGCAGGGAATCGGCAAGGCGATCGGGCTGGCAGTGGCGAAGCCGACCGACTGCGAGAACTCGTACGAAAAGACGCTCGCCGCTCATCGCGGCAAGAACAATATTTTCGGCAAGCTGGCCGATGCCATGCCGGAGGTTGGTCTGAGCAGCAGTGGCATCTACACACGGCCGGACGGAACCTTCAGCAACGTCCCGCGGCCGGACGACCTGTTGCGCGAGGTTCGGCACGCGCGCTGCTTCCAGACCGACCGTCCCTATTCGGTGGGCGACCGCGGTCTTCACTCGGTGACGGAGCAGTCGAGCCTTCGTGACGAGATCTCTCTCCCCCGCTTCCTGGCTTCCAGCGACGCTGCTGCCCGGAGCATCACCGAGGCCACGCCTGCCGAGCGTGACGCCCGTCTCATTGACTATTTCAAAGTGCGCAAGTTGATGGTCGAAGTCATTCATCGCTTCTTCGGCGATCCCGGCCTCGAGGTTGCGGCGCCGCGCTACGTCGCTCCCGAACACCAGGCCGCTATTACGCTGCTGCGCCAGCGGCTCAGCGATCCCGCCTTCGCGCCGCCGCTGAGCCCCCTGGAGAAAGCGGAACTCGAGCTTCTCGCCACAGCTCCGCAGGACTTCGTCTCCTGCGTCGCCCGCCGGAAACAGGGGCAAAAGAAGGCTTGAGCCGGCGGCAAGATCTCTTGCCGCCGCGAACGCGTAATACGCGTTCGCAACACCAATTGACCGCCCGGTCCGGTCGCGGCACGTTGCGCGTCCGAGCCTTGCAGAGGTCGCGTGCAAGGCGCCCATCGCTGCGAGGCGGCAATGTCTCTGGGCCTGGAAATCGTCGAGATGCTCGGCCAGACCATGGCCAAGGTGGTGCCGGTGACGATCGCGCTGGCGCTGCTGTTCTCGGTGCTGGCGCATTTCTGGGCCTGCAATCCCGGCAGGCCGTGGTGGCGCAAGCGCGAGCTCGTCACCGATCTCTGCTACTGGTTCATGGTGCCGCTGTTTGCCCGCGTATTCCGCATCGGACTATTGGTGCTCGGCGCCGGCCTGGTGTTCCGGATTCATGACGCAGACGACCTGATCGGTTTCTACGACAATGGCCATGGGCCGCTGTCGGCGCTGCCATTATGGCTCCAGGCCGCGCTGTTCCTGGTGCTTGCCGATTTCATGATGTACTGGCTGCACCGTATGTTCCACGGCGCCGGCTTCTGGAAGTACCACGCCATTCATCACTCTTCGGAGGATGTGGACTGGATCTCGGCGGCGCGCTTTCACCCCGTCAACCTGCTGCTCGGCACCATCGGGGTCGATGTCGTGCTGCTGATGGCCGGCATTTCGCCGAACGTGATGCTGTGGCTCGGTCCGTTCAATATCTTCCATTCGGCGTTCGTCCACGCCAATCTGAACTGGACGCTGGGGCCGTTCAAATACCTGATCGCGACGCCGGTGTTCCACCGCTGGCATCACACCTCGCCTCGCGAGTGTGGCAACAGCAATTTCGCCGGCACTTTTCCGCTCTGGGACATCCTGTTCGGGACCTTCCGGCTGCCCGAAAGCCGGCTGCCGGACAATTACGGTATCGATGAGCAGGCGTCGTTCCCGACCGAGATTACCGGGCAACTGGCCTATCCGTTCCGCAAATAGGTCCGGCGGCCTGCCTTGGCGCGATTACGATTGGCTTCCTTAACCTTGCTTTGACCTATGTCTGACTAGACTCGCATTGGCGACGGAAGCGTCTGCTGCGTCATGTATGAGTAAAAGCGTATGAACACTGCCCGAATTGTCGTTCTGGCTATCGCCATTGGAGCGGGCGGCATTGCCGCTTATCTTGCGAGCGGCACCGACAAGGAAGCTGCTGTATCGATCGCAGCCGCGCCGCCGCAAATCCCGACGATGGATGTGCTTGTGGCCAAGGATGACATCGGCCTTGGCCAGACCGTCGCCGCCGAACACATGCAGTGGCAGACCTGGACCGAATCGAGTTCGAGCGGCAGCTTCATCCGCAAGAAGGACCGGCCCGAAGCCATCACCCAGATCGTAGGTTCCATCGCCCGCGCGCCGTTCATCGCCGGCGAACCGATCCGCGAACAGAAGCTGGTCAAGGCCAACGGTTCAGGCTTCATGGCCGCCATCCTGCCGACGGGCATGCGGGCCGTCTCTACCGAAATCTCGCCGGAAACCGGTGCCGGCGGCTTCATTCTGCCAAACGACCGCGTCGACGTGCTGCTGTCGAAGCGCGAGAAGCAGCAAAATGGCGACGGCCCGCCGACCGAAATCGTCTCCTCCCAGGTCGTCGTGAAAAATGTGCGGGTACTCGCCATCGATCAGGCGCCGAAGGAAAAAGAGGGGCAAAATGCCGTGCTGGGCAAGACGGCGACGCTGGAAATGACGCCCGACGATGTCGAGATTCTGGCGAAAGCGCGCCTGAGCGGGACGCTGTCACTGGCGCTGCGCAGCATCGCCGACAGCAAGGCCACGACCGTTGCCTCCACCGCCGACAACAAGCTGATCACGGTATACCGCGGAGCCGGCGGCGCGGACGTGCTGAGCTGCACGCCGCTTTGCACGCGGCGCTAACGCCTCGAGCCCTGCAAGGACGGCCGGCGCGTGGCGCCGAGCGAAAGACGGCGCCTGGTCGAAGCCGGTCGCGTTCGCGCACATCGCTCCGGGTTCGAGGGTGCCGATCCTGCAACATGGTTGACATCCCCTTAACAGGGCAGGCCGTTCTGTCTCTATTGCACGAAACACTTCGACAATCAGTTTCGGGTAATTTTTACGGCAATTCCTCTCGGGCTTGAGGTCATTTTCGATGCCGTCGCATATCCGCTCCCTCCGCAATTTGCTGAGCCGGTTTCGCCGCAATCGCCGCGGCTCGACCGCGGTCGAGTTCGCGCTGGTTATGCCGATATTCTGCGCGCTGCTGTTTGCGATCATCGAGACGGCGCTGATGTTCTTTGCCAGCCAGGTGCTCGAGACCGCGACGCAGGATTCCGCGCGCATGATCATGACCGGTCAGGCGCAGAACGCATCTTACAACGCAGCGCAGTTCAAGTCCGATGTGTGCACCCGTATCACCGTGATGTTCGATTGCGCGGGCGGCGTCTCCATCGACGTGCAGAGCTATTCCTCGTTCGGCTCGGTCAACGTCTCAAGCCCGATCGATGCCAGCAAGAACTTCACCAATCCGAACAATTTCAGCCCCGGCGGCCCCGGCGACATCGTCGTGGTCCGGCTGTTCTATCAATGGCCGATCCTGGTCACCAAGTTCGGCTACGACATTACCAATCTGAGCGGCAGCAAGCGGCTGTTGATCGCGACCGCGGCGTTCCAGAACGAGCCTTTCCCGTAAGGCACACGCTAGGGCACGGCGATTAAAATCGAACGCGATTGGATCAAGGCGATGAAACCGATGACCAGAATGTGGCTTCGCGCTCGGCGCTCGGCGCTCGACCTGTCCGACGATTGTCGCGGCCTTGCGGCGATCGAATTCGCCATGATCGTTCCCGTGATGCTGGTGCTGTTTTTCGGCGTGGTCGAATTCTCCTCCGGCGTCGCGGTCGACCGCAAGGTGACGATAATGGCGCGAACGCTGTCCGATCTGACCTCGCAGAACATCTCGGTCACTACAACTCAATTGAATAACATATTCAATGCCAGCACCGGCATCATGACGCCCTATGCGGCCACGCCGGTGAATGCCAGGATCGTGGAACTCTACATCGACGCGAATCTTGCCGTGCAACAGATTTGGACCGCCACGTCGGGAACAACGCCGCCGACGGGTGCCGTGACAGTACCGACCGCGCTCAAGATCGCTGGCACGTACCTGATCTATAGCGAGGTCAGCTACAAATACGTTCCGGCGGTCGGCTTCGTGATGACGAAGACCGGGATCACGATGAGCGATTTCGCCTTTACCCGTCCGCGCCAGTCGCGGTGCGTTTTCAATCCGCCGCCTAGTTTGAGTTCCGCTGCCTGTCCGACTTCATAGGCCGCGCGGCGCAAGGATAGCGGTTACGCCACGCACGCAAAAAAGGCCGCACCATGGGTGCGGCCTTTTCTTATTTCGAAGCAATTTTCGAGGGCGCGCCGTGGTGCCTTGAAAAATCGCTTATCCGGCGGCGCGGAGGTTGTCGGCCGAAGATTTGCCAGAGCGGCGATCGGCAACGATTTCGTAGGAGATCTTCTGGCCTTCACGCAACGTCCCGAGCCCGGCACGTTCGACAGCGCTGATGTGCACGAACACGTCATTGCCGCCGTCATCCGGCTGGATGAAGCCATAGCCCTTGGTTGCGTTAAACCACTTCACGGTTCCCATGCTCACGGGGGTAGTCCCTTCTCAGATATACAAGTCGTAGCCCACCTCTCGATGGGCTGGTGAGATCGAATTTTTGGAAGGGTCGTCAGCGTCTAAACCGGCTGTACCGGTGGATAGCTAATGTCGTCCGGCCGAAAATCGATGGACAATATTATTCGATCGGAGGGTCCAAAACAATCCTGACGTGCACGATTTTTTGAACCGAGCCCAGCCCGCCGCCATCGCGCGGGCGACAATTGGTGTCGGCGCGATGGCGTAAGGGTTGTGGCAGGCCCGTTACCAGATCGTAGGGCGACATTTCGATCGTGACCCGATCGCCTGCCAGCGTCTTGATCCGGTTCTTCTTCATCTTGCCGGCGGTGTAGGCAACAATCTCGTGCCCGGCGTCAAGCTGCACGCGGTAGCGCGCGTCGGGGAGGATTTCGGTCACCAGTCCTTCGAACTGGATCAGCTCTTCTTTAGCCATATTTGTCTCCAGATCGATCGAGGCTAGCGCTGCGGCCGATGGGTACGGTTGGGTTGGGTATTCGGGCGGCTCTCGCGATGCAAGAAGGCGACGCCTTGAATGCTCTCGCTGTTGCCACCCTGCGCCGGACGCGGCGACTCATGCCGGGTCGGCTGCTGCGCGGCATTATTACCACCTCCGCGGCGGGGACGGCGAGGGCCTTTTGAGCCCGGTGCGGCTTCGTGGGAACGCCCGCCATGGCTGTGACCATGGGAATGGCCGCGGGGCGCGGAGCGGGCGCCCCGGTTCTGGGACGGCGCGGGCGCGGCATCGCGCGTGCCGGGGGTGCGGCGGTCTTCGCGGGGCAGCGCCACGCGGATCAGCCGCTCGATGTCGCGCAGATAGCCCATTTCCTCGGCGCCTGCGATCAGCGAGATGGCGACGCCGTCGGCGCCGGCGCGCGCGGTGCGGCCGATGCGGTGGACGTAGGTTTCCGGCACGTTCGGCAGGTCGAAATTCACCACATGGCTGATGCCGTCGACATCGATGCCGCGGGCGGCAATGTCGGTGGCGACCAGGGTGCGGATCTCGCCGGTGCGGAACGCCGCCAGCACGCGCTCGCGGTGGTTCTGCGACTTGTTGCCGTGGATGGCCATGGCGTCGATGCCGGACTTGGCCAGCGCCTTCACGACCTTGTCGGCGCCGTGCTTGGTGCGGGTGAAGATCAGGGCGCGGTCGACCGGTTCCTGCTTCAGGAGCTGGGCCAGCACGCCCTGCTTGGCGGCGAAATCGACCTGGATGATGCGCTGGGTGATGCGCTCGACCGTGGTGGCGGCCGGCGTCACCGCGACGCGGGCGGGATCGCGCAGCATGGCTTCAGCGAGTTCGGCGATGTCCTTCGGCATGGTGGCCGAGAAGAACAGCGTCTGCCGCTTGATCGGCAGTTTGCCGACGATCTTGCGGATGTCGTTGATGAAGCCCATGTCGAGCATGCGGTCGGCTTCGTCGAGCACCAGGAACTCGACCTGGCCGAGCTTCAGCCCGTTGCTTTGCACGAGATCGAGCAGACGGCCGGGGGTGGCCACCAGGACTTCGATGCCCGGCATGATGGAGCGGACCTGGCGGCCCATCGGCACGCCGCCGATCGCCAAGGTCGAGGTCAGGCGGATGTGACGGCCATAGGCGTTGAAACTGTCGAGGATCTGGCCCGACAATTCGCGGGTCGGCGACAGCACCAGCACGCGGCAGTTCTTGGGCTGCGGCTTGATGCGGTGCAGGATCGGCAGCGCGAAGGCTGCGGTCTTGCCGGTGCCGGTCTGGGCGATGCCGACGACGTCACGGCCGGTCAGTGCGAGAGGGATGGTCTGAGCCTGAATTGGCGTGGGCGTGAGGTAATTTTCTTCCTTGAGTGCACGCGAAATGGGATCGGCGAGGCCGAAATCTTGAAAGGAGGTCAAAAGATGGGTTCTTTCCAGTAAAAAGGCAGGCGCCCGGCTGATACAGCCAGGAGCGCGCGAGAGGGTGTCAGAGACACCCGCGTGTTTGGGGCGTCGGTTTTGCTAGGCTGAAGGGGCAAGCCAGAAACCGTTGGACGGGCTCAGAACACGCGGCTCGCAAGGACCTGATGATTCTCTAGGTCACACGCCCCATATGGAACAC
>Ga0307516_10008614_pt1 | contig 11507 bp, 14 predicted proteins | sample 19_EM_MG_FD_203310 | JGI IMG/M metagenome (GOLD analysis project Ga0307516, IMG submission 203310) | Populus trichocarpa ectomycorrhiza microbial communities from riparian zone in the Pacific Northwest, United States - 19_EM | ecosystem: Host-associated > Plants > Roots > Unclassified | place...
ACGTCGTCGAACTCGTCCCCACCGAGCGGATCGTAGAGCGCCAGCACCCCCAGCGTGGCGGGCGCCGCCGTGCCGGCCGGGTCGCCGGGCACCAGCGGGTCACCGACCACGCCCGGCGCGCAGATCGGCACGGCGACGTAGGTGCCGGCGGACGGTTCGCCACCTGGATCGGCTCCCCGGCGGGGCTCGCCGGTGGCCGCGACCGCACCGAGGACTCCCTGGTCGAGTGGCACCCGCAGCGACTGCAGTTCCGCCTCGGGCACGTTCCATCGCCCGATCAGCCCCTCGGCGCACCGGGCCACCAGCACCTTGTCGACCGGGTCGATGAGCAGGACGATCCCGGCTCGGGCGCCGGTGGCCGAGAGCGCGGTCCGCAGGATGACCTCCAGGATCCGGTGCAGGTCGTGGGTGCTCGACAGGGTGTCGCCGAGGATGGCGAGATGGCCACGGAGTTGGTCGCGGCTAGCGGTCAGCGCCTGCACGTACGCGCGGAGTTCCCGGGTCATCCGGTTGAACGTCCCGGCCAGCCGGCCCAACTCGTCGTTACGCAACACCGGCACGCGGGTGTTCAGGTCGCCGTTTGCCACCCGGTCGGCGGCCCGGGCCAACTCGCCCAGCGGCCGGGTGGTCGAACGGGCCAACCCCCGGGCGACCAGAATGGCGCAGCCGCTGACCAACAGCACGATGCCGAACAGGATCGCGTACAGCCAGGTCGGGTCGGTGGCGGCGACGGACACGACCAGCGGAAGCGGCTGGCCCGGTCCGGACGGGACGCGGCGCACGTACCGGTCGCCGGGAGCGGTGCGGGCGGCGCTGGCGCCGGCCGCGAGCGCGACCTCCCCACGTGCGCCCGCGGCGACCGTGCTCTGGGCCGGTCCCGCGCCCGCGCCGTCGCTGGCGAGCAGCGTGACCTCGGCGCCGCTGGACGCGGCCAGCCGGTCCACGAAACCCGCGTCAAGTTCCTGCGCTGCCGAAACGGTCACGGCACCGACCTGCGTGCGGGCCACGATGGCGTCCACGCCGCCGTCCTTGGGCTGGGCGCAATCCCGCCAGTCGGCGTTCGGCGCCTCCCCGACCTCGATGGTCGAGGCCAGCCCACGGTTGACCAGTTGATCGGCGACGGCGCTCCGGTTGGCGACGGGCAGCACCGCGATGGTGTCGGCGACCGCCTGGAGTTGCCGGCACACCGCGCCGATGGCGGTCCGTACCGTGGTGGAGGCATGGTCGAGCCGCTCGACCGTCCGGTCCCGGCTCACCGTGGCCACAGTCATGCCGACGAACAGCGATCCAAGCAGGACCGGGCCGAGTACGACCATCAAGAAGGCAGTAGTGAGTCGGCCGCGTAACGTCACGCATCCTCCCGCGCATGGCCCTCTTGGGAGCGATGCTGACCCCTCTTTGAGGCGATGCTGACCCCTCGTTAAAGCGATGCTGACATAGTGTGCCCCGTTTGCCGGTTTTAAAAAGGGGTGTTGCATGCCGGATTTCGCCGGTGACGCGGAAAAATCACGAGCCGCCAAGAATGCGCTGCGCAATCGACTGCTCGCAGCCCGTAGTTCGAGAACCCCTCTCGACCGCCTCACGGCCGCCGCGTCCGTCCAGGCCGTCCTCCTTTCTCTGGTACGGGCACAGCACCCGACCACGGTCGCCGGGTACGTACCGGTCGGTTCCGAGCCCGGCGGCGCCGACCTGCCGGACGTGCTGCTGCGGGCGCTGCCGCCGGGCGGACGACTGCTGCTGCCCGTGTTGCTCGACGACGGCGATCTGGACTGGGTGCCGTATTCGGGGACGGTGATCCGCGGATCGCGTGGCCTGCTGGAACCCAGTGGAGCGCGGCTAGGCGTCGAAGCGGTCCGTACGGCGGCGCTGGTCGTCGTTCCGGCGCTGGCGGTCTCCAGCACGGGCATCCGGCTCGGCCGAGGCGGCGGCTCCTACGACCGAGTCCTGGCCCGCCTCACGCCGCACGGCACAGTCCCCCCGCCGCACGGCACAGTCCGCCCACCGCACGGCACAGTCCCCCCGCCGCACGACACAGGCTCGACTCCGCCGCCCGACGCCGTGTTGACCGTGGCGCTGCTCTACGACGGCGAGTTGGTCGACGCGCTCCCGGCCGAGCCGCACGACCAGCCGGTCGGCGCCGCCATCACGCCGACCGGTGGTCTGGCTCTCAGCCGCGCCACCGAGTGGACGAATTGACCTCCGATGACGCAACATTGGCACTCGGAGTTGGCGAGTGCCAGCAGCCGAGCGATCCGGAGGACAAGTGCCTACCTACCAGTACGCCTGCACCGAGTGTGGTGAGCAGATTGAGGCCGTGCAGTCCTTCTCCGATCCGGCTCTCACCGAGTGCACCATCTGCAGCGGCAGGCTCCGCAAGGTGTTCAACTCGGTCGGCATCGTCTTCAAGGGCTCGGGCTTCTATCGCAACGACTCCCGCTCGGGCAACGTGAGCGCCGACAAGCCGAACGGCTCGGAGACCAAGGCGGATGCGAAGACCTCGGACGGCGGCAGTTCGTCGTCGGAGGGCGGCTCGTCCAAGTCTGAGTCCAAGTCGAAGTCCGAGTCCGGTGCGACCACCTCCTCATCTGGTTCCGGTTCGTCTGGTTCCGGTTCGTCTGGTTCCAACTCGTCCGGCTCGGGCTCGTCGTCCGGCTCGGGCTCGTCCGGCTCGGGCTCGTCCTCGAGCGGTGCATCCGGTGGGGCCAAGGCCGGCGCCGCTTCGTCCTAGTCGGCCGTCTCGGATAGGAAACCAGATCTGCGGCACGGCGCTCGAGTTATCCACATCCCGGGGTTATCCACAGGGCAGCCACCGGGATGCGTCGTTTCTGCCTAGCGTTCCTCCGACCTGGCGCCCACCCCGCGGCGCCGGCGCACGGAGGAGGCGACCATGGCCGCACGGCGCGATCGCAGGCGGACCGAGCCGCGGCTCGACCCGGTCCACTGGCGCCGTCCCGGCCACCACACGTTGCTCCGGCTCACCGCGGTCGCGGTTCTGCTCGCCACGGCCGCGGCGGTCGTCTGGTCGCAGCCGCAGTCCTGCGCACCACCCTCGATCACAAGTCGGCCGGCCCGCCCCACGCCGACACCGGCCACACCGACACCGGCCACACCGACACCAGCCGCGGTGGCGGCCAGCAATCCAAGCGTCGCGCCAAGCGGCGTCACCTCCGGAGTTCCGCCGGGCAGCGTGGGCGTGCCGGTGCGGCTCGCCGAGCCCACCGCCCTGACTCTGGTCCATCCCGGCGACCGGGTGGATCTGTTGCGCGTCGACGAGTCCGGCGGCGGGACGACCGCGGTGGCCGCGGGCGCGGTGGTACTCGGTGTCACCGGGGCGGACGATCCCACCGCCGGCGGCCTGCTGCTGGCCCTGAAACCGGCCGAGGCGCAACGAGCGGTGGCGACGCCCGGCCACGGCTTCGCCGTACTCATCCGGCCGGGCTGAAACCGAACGTCCACCCAGGCCGAGGCTGGGCACCCGCCCAGGCCGAGATCGGGCACCCACCCAGGCTGGAACCGGGCATCCGCCAGGCTGAGATCGGACGCGAAGCCACCGGCGCGGCCTCAACTCCGAGCCGCGATCACTCCCAGTGCGGCGGGCGGTCCTCCAGGAGACGGTCGTCGTTCGAGTCGGCGCTCTCGCCCCACCCGCGTTCGGTGTCGTCGCGGGTCTGCTCGGGAAGCAACGGGCTCTCCTCCGACTCGAAGTCAACGGTGCGGTCGCCGTCGGAATCGCGCTCGGGATCGTCGAGGATGTCCACGAGTACGACATTATGCCCGCGCCGCCCGCGCTGTCGTCAGCCGTCCGCTGTACCGTCGGTGAACGTGAGTGCCCCTGACGGTGTCCCTGTCGACGATGCGTACTGGCAACGCCCGGAACCGGGACGGGCGGCCTCTGGCCCCGATCCGTCGGTGCCGGCCGCCGCCGGACGCACACCGGAATATCTGGGGCCGCCACGCACCGACCCGCCGCCGGCGCACTGGCATCCGCCGGTCGTCGCCCAACCGCCGCCACCGCGATCGATGCCGGCGCAGAACATGGATTCGCTCGACGAAGCGGAACGCTCCGCGCGGACGGTGACCTTGGGTGTCGGCCTGGTGGTCGGCGCGGTCGCGCTCATCCTGATGGTCCTGCTCTGCGCTCGGGCCATCTTCTGACCCTGGTGGTCAATTGAGGAAACTCCGTTGACCTGCGTCGCGCGTGGAGCGCTACGGGTGCCATGCCAGCCCCTCAACACCCGTACTGCGCCACTGGAGCGCTCCAGTGGCGCGGTAAGGGTGTTTTCCGGCGCGGAGTTCACCCGTATCGCTCCAGTCGCGGTGATCATTGTCGTGGGTGGTGCACGCGAGCGCACGGAGGATCGGCGCATACCAGGTTATTCTGGACGGGTGAGGGCGTCCGGCCGCGCGCACCCCCTTCGCACTGGTTCGGGGTGCTCGGATTCCGGTTCGTGTGGGCCTACCGCCCACCGGGGGGAGGCCCCGCCGCACGGTCGGGTCAACTCGCCCCGGCAAACACCACAAATCGTCTACCCGGCGTGATCAACTCCAGCGTGCGCGCCAGTGGAGCGCTCCACTGACGCACGACGGGTGCTAACGGCCCGGACCCCCAGGGCGGCCCGCAGCCCTGGGCATGAATTGACCATGAAGGTCACTTCTGACCGGAAAACAGGCCGGCCCCGGCCGTCACCCCACACGACGGCCGGGACCGGCCTAGCTATCCCTGAGATCCCCAGACCACGTGCGCGCCCGCGTCACCCGTCCGGTAAACGTAGTAGCTGGAAATTGCCGCCAACGCCACCACAATCACCGCAAGTCCGATGTCGGCCACACGCGGTAGCGAGCCCGCCTTGCGCAAGGTCAAGAGCACCATGGCCAGCGTCGCGACGCCGAGCGCGAGCGTGAACCAGAACGTCTGGCCGCCGTAGCCCATGTGCTTATCCAGGAGCACTTTGCTTGGCCCCTTGAAGCCCTGCGCGATGAGGCGGTTGTAGAGCTTCTCGCCCGACTCCTTGGCCACGAACGTACAGACCGGCCCGATGATCGCGAGCAGAAACACGGCCCAGCCGATCCGTGGTCGCAGGCTCGGCACGACCCCATAGACGATGGCGCCGACGGCCAGCAGCGGGACGAACACCACGGCAAAGTGGATCACGAGGACGTGAACCGGCAAGCCGCCAATCTGGTCGAACACGGGCGCCTCCTTGATCGCGGGATAGCTACGTCAGCCTGCTGAAGTTGAGCGCGTACGCACTATCTCTGCATCCGCGTACGCGAAGTTGACCATTCCGGTTCACCGGATGCAGACATGTTCCGAAATCGTGTCCGATCGCCGCACAGATGTGCGCCCGAAGATCATCTGGCCGACTGGGGGCGTCGTGAGGTTGAGTGTTCCCACGGCCCGTGCTGTCATTGACCGATGTCGACGGGTAAAGAGCTACTGCGAACACACGGACTGCGGGTCACGCGTCCGCGGATCGCCGTACTCGATGTGCTCACCCAGGGTGGCCACCTCGGGGTCGAAGACATCACCCGGCAGGTCCGCGAGCGCCTGGATTCGGTGTCGATCCAGGCCGTGTACGACGTGCTCGGCGCGCTGTCCCGAGCCGGTCTGGCCCGGCGAATCGAGCCGGCCGGCAGCCCAGCCCGCTTCGAGGCGCGGGTCGGGGACAACCATCATCACATCGTCTGCCGAAGCTGCGGGACCATCGAGGACGTCGACTGCGCGGTCGGCGAGCGCCCGTGCCTGGAACCGGGCGACGGGCACGGCTTCGAGGTGGATGAGGCCGAGGTCACCTTCTGGGGGCTTTGCCCGGGGTGCCAGGCCCGCCGCCACGAAGACGCCTTCGTTTGATCGCGAATCTGCTGCGGGATGAGCGGATGGGCTATAAGTACGCTTATGCCCGCTTCGATAGATGCTCGACCGCGCTCCACTGGTCTTTCGCCGGCACGTCGGCGCCCGCCGGACAGATGCGACGGAAATCACACCAGCCGCAGAGCGAGCTCGGATTGGTCGGGAACTCGGTGTCCGGGTCGGCGCCGGCAGCCACCGCCTTTTCCGCGGCGACGATGTCCCGTGCGGTGTCCTCGGCGCGGGCCACCTGCCGGTTCAGCGACTCCTCGGTGTGCTCGTGGGCCGCCACCGTCGCGGTCGGCAGGTGATGCAACTCGACCCGGTGGCAGGGCCGGCGGAACACCCGCTGGGCCGCGTACGCATAAAGCGCCAACGCCTGTGAACCGCGCGCGTCGTCAACGTCCAGCCCGTGCCGGCCGGTCTTGTAGTCGACGATCACCGCCTCGGGTCCGCCGGCGCCCGGACGCGAGTCGATCCGGTCGGCCCGCCCGTTGAAGGCCAGCACGGACGTCTTGGTCGCCACCACCCGCTCGACACCCAGCGGCTCCTCGGCCGGATCAAGCGTCGCCACGTAGGTCTCCAGCCAGTCGAGCGCCCGCCGGTACGCCGTCCGCTCCTGATCGGAGTCGCGGTAGCCCTCCCGCACCCAGGTGGCTTTGAGGAGAGTGGGCAGCGCGCCTGGGGCCCGCCGATCGGCGGGCAGCGCATACCAGTTTTTCAGCGCGGTGTGCACGCTCGCGCCGAGCGAGTTGTGCGCCCAGGGCGGCCCTTTCGGCGGGGTGGGACGGTCCACGTATGAATAGCGATAGCGGCGTGGACAGTCCGCGTAGGCACCGAGCTTGCTCGGCGTGCAGACGAAGAGACGCTCGGGCATCCCGGCGAAACCGAGCTGGACCGGCGGCGAGGAGGAAGGCACGCGGTAATCCTGCCAGCACCCCCTGACAACAATTAGCCCCCAGCCGAGTAGAGCCGCACGAAGGCGGCCACCGCGTCCGCGATGAGCTGCACCGCGATCGCCGCCAACAGCAGGCCGGCGATGCGGGTCAGCACCTCGATGCCGCCCGGGCGCAGCAGCCGGACGATCAGGCCGGAGAACCGCAGCACGATCCAGACCGTGATCATCACGGCCAGGATGCCGAGTCCGATGATCACCTGGTCGGTGATGCCGTCGGCACGCTGGACGAACAGCATCGTCGCCACGATCGCACCCGGTCCGGCCAGCAGCGGCGTACCGATCGGCACGAGCGCGACGTTGCTGGTGCGGCCCTGTTCCAGCGGCTCGTCGGTCTTGCCGGTGAGCAGTTGCAACGCGACCAGGATGAGCAGCAGGCCGCCGGCACCCTGCAAGGCCGGCAGCTTGACGTGCAGATAGTCGAGCAGCGTCTGGCCGGCCACGGCGAACACCACGATCACGCCGAGCGCCAGCGCCACCGCCTGGGTGCCGGCCCGAATCCGTTCCTTGGCGGGCAGCGTGCCGGTCAGCGCCAGGAACACCGGCACCATCCCGGGCGGATCCACGATCACCAGCAGAGTCACGTAGATCTCGCCGAACAGCTTCAGGTTCACGAGATCAACATAGGCTCATCCAGCGGCGGTCCGTCAGCCTGCGCGACTGCTCAGGTCAGGACCGGTACCCCGCTCGCGGCCGCAACGATCCGTTCGTACGCCGATTCGGTCGTCCCGAAGGCACCCAGCCGGACCGTCTTGTGTGTGCCGTGGAAGTCGGACGAGCCGGTGACCACCAGTCCGAGCCGCTCGGCGAGCGCCCGCACCTCGGCACGCTCCTCGATCGAGTGATCCTCGTGGTCCGCCTCGAGCCCGAACAGCCCGGCCTCCGCCAGGTCGACGATGAGCCGGTCGGGTACCACTCGCCCGCGCCTGGTCGCCCGCGGATGCGCGAACACCGCCACCCCGCCCGCCGCCCGAACCGCACGAACCGCGTCGAAAACATCAAGATCGGCCTTTGGTACGAAGTACCGCGCGCCCAGCCACCTCGACGCGAAGGCCTCGTTGGTGGACGTGACCAGCCCGGCCCGGATCAGCGCCTGGGCGATGTGCGGCCGCCCGACCGATCCGCCCTGCGCGTACTCGCGAACCTCGGGCCAGGAGATGTCCACACCGTCGGCGCGCAGCCGCTCGATGATCTTCTCGGCCCGTCGCTCCCGATCCTCGCGGACCCGGGCCAGGTCGGCGGCCAGCGCCGGCTCGTCGGGATCGAACAGGTACGCCAGCATGTGCAGCGGGATCGACGGCTGCGCGCCGTACCAGCGGCAGGAGAGTTCCGCGCCGCGAACCAGACGCAGACCGTCGGGCCGGGCCTCGGCGGCGGCCGCCCAGCCACCAGTGGTGTCGTGATCAGTGATTGCCATCACGTCGAGGCCGGCTTTCGCGCCCGCGATGACCAACTCGGCCGGAGTCAGCGTCCCGTCACTGGCGGTCGAGTGGCAATGCAGGTCGATTCTGGTCACGCGAGCCGACCCGCAGCGGAAAACCGGTTGTTCTTCATCGGGTGCCGACGCTACCCGGTCGACCGGCTCCGACATCCCCCGTATGAATGTCGGAACCGGGTCGTCCCCACGGTGGCACGGCCGCCGTACACCGCGCCGAGAACAGATTGCGGACCGTGGTCCCACGGGTCAATGCGCAGCCGCCCGGCGCGGCCGAAGTTGCGGGATCCCGCAACGACGCCCCGCAACGAGGCCGGCCTCCGTTGCGGGATACCGCAAGCCGCCGCAGCTGCGCGGCCGCAGATCTGGCTCTCTCGTGGTCCCCGTGATTGCATTCGACGCGCGGGGGATGCAGATCAGTTACCGAGATCGGTGGGGCACGGCTTGCGGAATATCACACTGTCCGACCGGGAACGGGAGTTGATCTCTCTGCTGGCGCACGGACACACGGACGTCTCCGCGGCGAAGCACCTGGGCATCAGCGCCCGCTCGGTCACCAACATCCTGCGCCGCTTGATGAACCGCCTCGGCGTGGAGAACCGGTTCCAGCTCGGCCTGGCGCTCGGCCAGCAGCGCACGGTGGACGTGCGGCCACCCAGCTCGATCTCCACACCCGACGATGACGACGGCGACGGCGGTGAGCCGCCGGCCTCAGCGTCGTCGGCCTAAGCGTCGTCGCCCGCGTCGCCGTCCTTGCCGAGTCGCGCCTCAACGGCCTGCGGCTCGTACATCTCCTCGACCACCCGCAGGTAGAGCTCGTTCGGGTTGGGCAGGTGCTTGACCTCACGCAACGCCTGGTCCTGACCGGCCGACTCCAACACGAACGTGCCGTAATTGAGCAGCCGGCCCAGCGCCGACTGCTCGTATTTCATGTCGGTGACTCGCAGTAGTGGCATCATCGCGACCCGCCGGGTGACGATGCCGTTGACCACCATGACCCGCTTGTTGGTCAGGATGAATCGGTCGTAATACCAGTCGAAGACCCGCCAGGCGACCCAGCCGACCACCGCCAGCCAGACCAGCACGGCGGCGGTGACCATGCCGTTGATGTTCTGTCGGGTGAGGAAGCCGGCCAGGTAGCCGAGCAGCAGCGTCGCGCCGGCCCCGATGCTCAGCGGCGTGGACAGGTGGATCCAGTGGCGCTTCCACTCGCCGCGATAGCGCTCGGTGGGAAACAGGTACCGCGAGACGAGCACGGTCGGCTCATCCTCGAGCGGCAGCACCCGCCGGGGGCCGGTGTTGCCGTCCAGCCCGGACAGCTCTTCCTCGGTGAAGACCGGTGCTTCGTACTCGTCCGGGTAGTCGTCGGTCCCGTAACCGGCGCTCGGCGAGTAGCCGGCGTCCGGCGAGAAGCGAGGACTGTCCGAAAAGGCGGCGCTCCGCGAGTACTCCGGGCCCTCGTTGAAGGCCGGGTCGTCATATCCGAAGGTGTCGTCGTCGTCGGATGGGCGGCGCGCACCCTCGCCTGGGGGTTGCCGCGGCTCTTCTGGGCCCATCAGGTGATGCTATGCGACAAGGTTCGTGAAGAACGTGCCGAAGCCCCGGGCAATATCGCCGATCGTGCCGCCGAGGGACGAGAAGACCTGGGCGGCCGAGTTGGGGTTGAAGGCGATGAAGAAGATCAAGAATGCAATGCCAAGCCAGGTGAGAACCTTCTTGATCATGGCGGGCCTTCTCCTCCGGTGCGGGTGACGGTCAGCGCCGCGGCACCACTGACGGTATCAGCTTCGTCGCTCGGTGTGAACAATGTGACCGAAAAGCCGATACCATTACCCCCAGGTCAAGACCACAAATCAAGCTCGACCATGCAGGTACGGCGACGGCGCTCCGTACACCAGCTCGGGTGGCACCCCATCGGACAAGTCGTGCAGCACGACATGCTCGGCGAGGATGTATCCCGCGCTTGACGGCCACGCTACCGCATAGAGCCACATTCCTTTGGCTTCCGACACGTAGGCGCTTCGATCTTCCGGGGACTTGACACACCACAGTGGAGTTGGATGCCCGGCCGCCTTGATCTTGGCGTGCGGGCCCGCGTGACCAGCCGGATCGGCGAGCGCCTCGGCGATCAGATATCCGGGGTCCAGCCCGGGGATTCCGGCGTACCGGGTGCCCAGCCCGACGCCCGGCTGCTCGGCGATCAGCACGATGTCGGCCGGGCCGCCGCCGAGCGGGTCCGGGCCACTGCAGGCGAGCGCAGTCGCCCGTACGCCCAAGCGGTCGTCGCCCGCCCACCCGACTCCGGTGACCGTCCAACCGGGCGGGAGCGGCCACGGACACCAGAGGGGCATGCGTTCGACGGTGGGTGCCGGCTGACCGCGCACCATGTCGACGATCTCCGGGCCGATGTGTTTCGCGACGTGAAACGGCGGGATGTCGCCACAGTTGTCGCAGCGCCATTCGCTGTGCATCAGGTCCGGCGGCCGGACCTCTGCACCACAACGGGGGCAACTCACCGTGACACCCACCCCCTAACCGTGCGGCCCGGCAGAGCAGCCGTCAAGCGGATCGGCAGAACCCGGAAGCAATCGGTGAATTCACTCGCCGATTCACTCGTCCGGGCACCGGCTCACTCACGTGGTGATCACTCAGGCGGTAGTCCGCCGTGTGCCCGAATCCAGGCGTGCATCGCGATCCCGCTGGCCACCCCCGCGTTGATCGAGCGGGTCGAGCCGTACTGGGCGATCGACAGCAGTTGCACACAGGCCGCGCGCGCCGCATCGGACAACCCCGGCCCCTCCTGCCCGAAGATCAACACGCAGTTCCGTGGCAACGTCACCGTCTCGACCGGCCGCGAGCCGGGCAGATTGTCGATGCCGATCACCGGCAGCGCCTCGGCCGCGGCCCAGTCGACGAAGTCCTCGATCGTCGCGTGGTGCCGGACGTGTTGATAGCGGTCGGTGACCATGGCGCCACGCCGGTTCCACCGCCGGTTGCCGACGATGTGCACCTCGGCCGCCAGAAATGCGTTCGCGTTGCGCACCACCGTGCCGATGTTGAAGTCGTGCTGCCAATTCTCGACCGCCACGTGGAAACCGTGGCGCCGCAGGTCGAGGTCGGCGACGACCGCCTCGCGGCGCCAGTAACGGTAACGATCGACCACGTTGCGACGATCACCCTGCGCGAGCAACTCGGGGTCGAAGTGATCACCGACGGGCCACTCGCCGACCCAGGGGCCGACGCCGACTTCCTCATCCACCGTCATGGCA
>Ga0307516_10008615_pt1 | contig 11506 bp, 5 predicted proteins | sample 19_EM_MG_FD_203310 | JGI IMG/M metagenome (GOLD analysis project Ga0307516, IMG submission 203310) | Populus trichocarpa ectomycorrhiza microbial communities from riparian zone in the Pacific Northwest, United States - 19_EM | ecosystem: Host-associated > Plants > Roots > Unclassified | place...
GGTTCATTTTTCTTCTCTTTCTGATCGCCCCCTTCCCTTCCTTTATCACTTTCTTTTTATTTAATAGGAAACCCTAATCCCCCTTCCCTATAAAATAGTCATTTACTAAGTAGACAATTTACATTTAAGTATTTTAATAACTATTTTCCTAAAAAAAGGAGAAATAGCCTTGAATAAAATCTTCAAGCTTTGACTTTGAACTTAGAGGAGTTAAATTGCTGAAATAAAGACTTGGATGTCAATTTGGATGCTTTGGGAAGTACTTTGTACTTGTTTCTTCACAAAACCTGTTTGTTGGCAGAATTCATATGTCATCTTAGAAAACTTATATCTCTCTCATATGTGCTCCTTTTCTTCTATAATTTTGTAGGTTGATATGTCTTCGAGTCAGGAATTCAATAAAATTGAGTTTGCATCACATAGACTTCTCTAGCTCAAGATATTCAAGTCGAAATGACTAAAGGTCAACACTGGCAGAATGCGAAGTTTGTCTTTGAATGCTGCAATTTACATGCTCTTTCTCCTTTTATTTTTCTTGCCATATATGTATAGAAAGGTATGAATGTTAGATTTTTAATTCCACTGGAATCATTTCATTTCGACCTCTAGAGCTCAAGCTCTGCACAACATTGATTGGAGGTCAAATCTGTCAATTATCTCCAATTTACTTCTTTTAGAATCTTACATCTAAAAGTGCCTTCAAAACATAAAACAAAGAATATCAAGACATTATATATATATATATATATATATATATATATATATATATATATATATATATATATATATATAAAAAATAAAAAAAAATAGGTAAATATAGGTAAAAATATAAAAAAATATTGTTAAAATATTTTTGGGCTAGTCCTATGAAGATATGCTTGGTTTGAATACAAATATCTAGTACATAGGATACCATTGGTAGAAGGATGCAGACTAGTCAAGCTAAAGTTGAGGAGAGCCCACCCAAATGTCCTGATAAAAGTAAAGTAAAAAATTGAGAAGTAGTGGAACGCTAACTTCTTAGATGTAGTTAAGTATTCATAATGGGTATTTAACATAATTGTCATGCCTAAGAAGAAGGGGAAGATCAGAGTCTGCATGGACTTTTAGAAATTTGAATAGGGATAGCCCCAAAAATGACTTTCCCTTACCACATATAGATGTTTTGGTTGACAATGTTGTGCGCAATTCAACATATTCCTTCATGGACAGCTTCTCAGGGTATAACCAGGTAAAAATAGCTCTGGAAGATAAGGAGAAAACAACATTTGTCACACCTTGGGGAATATTATACTACAAGGTTATGCCATTCAGGTTGAAAAATGCAGGGGCCATTTATTATAGGGCCATTGTGACTCTTTTGCATGATATGATGCACAAAGAAATTGAGGTGTATGTTGATGATATGATTTTGAAGTCTAAGAAAGGAGAGAGTCATGTCCAGGTTTTAAGGAAGTTATTCGAGAGATTAAGAAAGTACAAATTGAGGCTTAACCCTGTAAAATGTTCATTTAGAGTTAAGTCTGGGAAGTTACTAGGGTTCGTGGTAAGTGACAGAAGGATAAAGATAGATCCTGATAAAGTAAATTAAAGGCTATTTAATCCATCCCATCTCCTAAGACAAAGAAGAAGGTGATGGAATTCTTAGGAAGATTAAACTATATTGTCTGATTCATATCTCATCTAACAAAAGGAAAGTGAGAATGTTGGAAAATAGGGGGAGGACCTTTTGGCTGACAGTGCCTCTCATGGACCTTCAATGCAGGTGCAATCTATTCATAGGGAGTCATCGAAGTCGAGAGGTAATCCAACATTGATTAAAGCTGAAGGGCCACCATAAGTGACGACAACTGCAAAGGTACAAGTAAAATGACCCATATAGGTAGTGCTTTTAGGGGTTACATTGGCCTACCCAGACCTTTGCCTATTAGGAATAGGTTGCAAAGGCTCTTATGGAAGGGATGACAGAAGTGGCAACTACTAGGACCAGGGCAAATGCATACTCTAGTGTATTGGGTTAAAAATATGAGAGAGATGGGTTGTATACCTTTTCTAGGAGAGGAGGATGCTGAAGTGGTTAGATATTGGCTGTTAAAGGTGGGACAATCACTCTTATATATACCGGGTCCAGTAGATGTGCAGGTAGCTTGTGTGGCTCAATTATTGTTAGATGGGGTTTATTTGTGGTGGACCATGGTGAGGGAAAAGAGGTTTAACGAGGATTTGACTTGAGGAGATTCCAAGGCTGAATTTGAAACTAGATACTACTCGAGGAAACATCAGAAAAATAAGAAACAAGAGTTTCTGACTTTAAGGCAGAGAAATATGACAATAAAGGAGTATGAGAGGCGGTTACAAGTCCTCTTTATATTTTTTACCACCTTGATGCTTACTGAGCAGCATAGAATCGAGAGGTTGAGGGATGGTTTTAGACAAGAACTTAGAAAGGGGTTGATTACTTTTCAACCTAAGATAGTGAGGGAATTGGTTGAGGCAACTCAGTCCTTGAAAGTTGTGATTAGAGAGGAGCAATAAAGAGATGTGGAAAATACATCAATAAGGTTTGAAAAGAGGAAGGATATGGAATTCTCCACCCGAAAACCCTTTTTCCTAAAAAAAAGAAAGAGGGTTAGTAGACTGGTTAGTTTCGGCTTAGAAGGGAAGCTTTATTGTTAATGGGTTTTCAGGAAGATTTTTATAGATTAGTGGAGGAGGTTCATCGGGAGGGCTTGCACGCCCAAGAATAAACTCCTATGGAGGATCCATGTGACAAAGGATGTCTTCTTTTTCTTTGTGCGAGAAATGTAATCAGAAGTATCTAGGAGACTATTCTGTGAATGTGGGTAGATGTTATATCTATAGGCAGGAAAGGGCACATGTAGAGGGAGTGAAAATATTTGGAAACGAGTTGTTATCATTGTGGTGATGTGGGGACATTTCAAGAGGGATTTCCCTCTAAAAAAGACTAGTTAGGCTCAAAGTTTACCGCTACCAGCTCAAAGCCAATAACAATCAATAATAGTGAATAGACCTTTGAGGCCTGCACCATTTAATACTAGTGCTAGCTGGGGTCAACACAGGGCACAATAGGAGAGGACATAGGGAAAAATTTATCAAATAACTCGGAAGGATACAAGGACTACAACGGATGTGATGGCAGATATGCTATAATTAAATTCAATCTCTGTTTATTTATTATTTGATCCAGGTGTCACACACTCATTTGTAGCATGTGGAATTGTAGGTAAACTGAATTTGGGAAAAAGTAAGTTGAATGGGGGAATAACTGTTAATACACCTTTATAAGAGAAGGTATATATAAATGTTGTATATAAAGGGTGTGAAGAAACTATTTGTGGGCATGAGACGAGGGTAAATTTAATTCCTCTTGAATGAGGGGTTTTGACTTAATACTGGAATGGATTGACTGAGTTCTTATAGAGTAAGAATGAATTGCTTTACAAAAACAGTTACTCTATAAAGGGTAGATTATAAGGAAGTAGTTTTTAGAGGTGATAGGAGAGTACTTCCTAATTTTTTAAACTTGGCCTTAAAAGCGAGGAAATGTTTGAGAAAAGGGTGTGCCTTAGCACATTAGTTGAGACTAACAAGGAGAGATCAAAGTTGAGTAACATTCCTATAGTGAGGGAATTTTTAGATGTTTTTCCTGATAAACTAACAAGGTTGCCTCTTGAGAGGGAAATTGAAGTGATACCATGAACAACACAGATAGCCCAAACACCTTATAGGATGGTCCTTGGAGAGTTAACAAAGTTAAAGGTATAATTATAAGAATTACTAGACAAAGGATTTATATGTCTAAGTAATTCACCTTGGGGAGCCTTAATGTTGTTTGTGAAAAAGAAGGATGGTACCATGCTATTGTGTATTGATTACCAACAACTAAATAAGGTAACCATGAAAAATAGATATTCATTACCTCGGATACATGATTTATTTGATCAACTGAAAGGAGCTCATGTATTTTATAAGATAGATTTGAGGTCCGAATATCATCAGATGAGGATTAAAGAACAAGATGTTCAAAAGATTGCATTTAGAACCCATTACAAACATCATGAATTCCTGGTAATACCTTTTAGGTTGACCAATGCCCCGACAATGTTTATGAATTTGATGAATCAGATGTTCAGATAGTACTTGGATAAATTTGTAGTAGTGTTCATTGATGACATTATTGTCTACTCCAGTTCTCAGGTGATGCATGAGAATCATTTTAAAATAGTCTTACAGATACTGAGGAACAATAACTTTATGCCAAACTTGATAAATGTGAGTTTTGGCTAAATAAGGTAGTCTTTTTAGGACATGTCATCATAGTGGAAGGCTAATTTGGCCGAATCTTAGACATGGGCATAAATCCGAGAAAAAAAAAGACACTTATTGGGAGGCAACCTAATATACAAAAACAAAAAAATATATATAATTTTTTTTTTCTCTTTGCTTTGCTCTTTTACTTTCGTCTTCTTTTTATTTTCGGTGTGATTATGCATATTTTTACCTAGTTTACCTGAATCTGTCCATATTTCTATGTTTTTTCTTTGCATGTGTGATTTATTTTACTTTGTGATAAAAACAAATTTTGTTGGACTTTTGTTTTAAACCCTAAGTGTTTGATTTTATCTTTGATCTCCCAATGGTCAATGAGAATATGTGTATAATAGGTTAGAATTAGTTGATTTTGATGAAGGTCTAAACTAAATGAATGTGTTTATTTGTAATATTTATAGCTTAATTGGTTTAAGGATTGACTTTGAAAGTATGCCATGCTAATTTAGTATATAATTTTATCTTTTGTGAGTTTTAAGCCTTCGATATGATTATTTGATAATTGTTATTCATTTAAAGATTATGTATTTCCAGAACTTACTTAATATCTTGTAAAGACTATATTTACATTACAAACGTGCATAAACATGATAAAGACATATATGAATTTAACCATTTAAACCTACAAGGCCAACTTAAACATGTTATCCATTAATTAGTCCTTTTGAGCTTATTTAACTTTTATTTGCTTTACCTATGTTTTATGAGCCTTAGCTTTTCATATGTTTCATTTTTCCTGGCTGAAGAATAGTAAAACATATGCATGGTGTTTATATGGGTTTATGGTTGACAATTTTCAGTAAAAATGGTTATGTGATGGAGTTTTGTGTTGAATTTAAGTATGATTAATTTCGATCGAATCAAGAATAAAAATATATATTCTCTTTATGATTTTAATGATAATATACTATGGGAATTTGAAATAAAAAGAAGCTAAGTATTTATGCTTTGATGATGATGAATTCATGTGTTTTGATGATTATATGATGTTGAGTTCATCATTTTTATGTTCTATTAGATTCTTTAGTTATTAACCTTTTTGAATTTCAAGTCTTATTTTTAGAGTCTATTTTCTTTTACTTTTCTTTTCTTTACTCGTAGACATGCAAGATCAAAGTGGGGGGGGGGTTGATACACTGATATTATTATATCTTTTTAGCACCTTACTTTTAGTCTTTTATACATGTTTTATGTCTTACGATAGCTTACTTAACTTGTTTTATACTTAACAGTGCTATGGAGACACAAAGTATTAAAAAGAGCTAAATAAAACATTTTTAGCATAATTTCATGCAAAGAAAAAGAGCTTATTAGGATGAGTAATTGGAGCTAAAAAGAGCAAATTATAATTGCATTAGAAATCTAACTTGAACAAGGAATCTTAGTGGGGTTAGGATTAGAAAGAGCATAAATCAAGTGTATGAAGGTGTATGTATAGAAGCTTATGTGAAAATGTGGCAAAACATTGTGTTAAAATTTCTCAATACGCTAGATTGGACCTTTGTGTACTCTTTGGATCATAATTGAAGCTATAAGTGGCATTTTGTTATGATTCAAGTTGGATTAAAAACTAGAAATCTCAAGCTTTTCATCCATATATGGTAGGCTTATAACTCATTCATAAAAGAGAGAATGACATATTTGAAGTTAGGATTGAAATATGCCAACAAACTAGCACAAGTCCATACTATTTTTCCATGTTGGGATGATGACATGGCGACTCATTAATGACATGGAAAGGGTCTTACATGACTAGAAAACCACTTTAGAAAGTTAAAGTCAATAAACAAGTCATTAGAGTCATATTAATGTAAAAAAACCTTAAAGTAATCTGATTAGAAATTAGTTATTAACTAGAAAACTTCTGCATCTCCTAAATTATCTAAAAACTAAGCCTAATTCTAAAAGAAAAGGAGGTGATTTGTTTAGAGAAGAGAAGGGTGATTCTATCATGCAAAAACTTTATTTTTTCTTTTCATCATTTTCCTTTACTAAATTTGCAACATTCATTAATTTTATGCAAATTTAATTTTCAAGTTTTAAAAAGTTAGTACTCTAGGATTTAAATTTATCATGAGGATTATTGATTAAAATTATTCTATATTTGAATGTGATACATTAATATCTTATGTTTTTTTATGATTAAATTTAATGAATGATGATCTAAATTCTATATGATTCACAACATATGCTTTTGGTTTTAAATATATTTCTAGTTGATTAGTTTATGTTGGATGCATGACTAAATAACTTAAATAACAAGAGTATCTAATTTTCAAACCCATGTTTGATTATTTGTTACTTGAAAACAATAAGTTTTGATTAAATTAACTCCCCATTTATGTTTAATTATCATGAATCAATTGATTTATCTTGATCTTAATGTTGTCATATAATTAAAACTTATTATATGATTAGAGTTAATTGATGCATCATGCATGAATGCTAGGTTAACTAAAAAGTAAGGATAGGTAGGGGAAAAAAAATTTCATGGTTGATTTATTTATTATCACAAATAATATTAAAAAACATATCTAAATTCAATGATTGATGTTTAATTATCCTTGAGGAATACTTCTTATAAAGAAAAAAAGATTTTCTCTTAATTTTTTCATATTCTACTGATTTGCCTTTTATTTTTCAAAATTGACTTCTTTTTTTTCTTAGTTTTTTAAGTTGTTTTCAGTTAGTTTAGGTCATAAACAAACCTTGTTTTTAATTACTTATTGTTTAAATTGCATATTAGTTGATTTCATCATATTAGTGTATTTAGTGCATCTTTACTTAATATGCTTTAATGTAAGCTTAAATAGCTTGTTTTAATTGAGTAATTAAGTTCTAATATTTGTATATCTTTAGAACAATACCCTTACATTCTATACTAAAAATCATTAATTTTGAGGGTAAAAATTTGCATGACTTTGACACGTCAAATCCTAATGATAATTTAAGATCCAAGAATACTAACTTGTTAAAATTGAAAATTAAACTTGTATATAATTTATGATTGTTTCAAATTCAAAAAGGAAAAAGATGAAGAGAAAAAAAAAGTTTTGCCACAATAGAATCCTTCTTCCCTTCTTTGAAAGTGTTCCTTATTTTTATTTTTAGAATTTAGGGTCGGTTATGAGGATTATTTTTTTAGAAGTTTTTCTAGTAAATAACTAATTTCTAATCAGAGTATTTTAAGATTTTTATACTAATTTAACTCTAATAGCTTGTGCATTGACTTTGACCTTTTAAAAAGGTTTCCTGGTCATATGAGATCCTTTTCATGTTTTTAATGAGCATTCATATCATCATCCCAACATGGAAAGATGGGCTAGACTCACTTTAGTTTGCTTTTCAAGCATGACTCCAAAGACATCATTCTCTCTCATCTAGATGAGTTACTTGGTCTACATATATGAATGAAAAGCTTGAGATATAGTCTAAAGAGTACATGAAGGTCCAATCTGTGAGGTTTGCTAATTTTAACCCAATGTTCCGCCACATCTTCACCTAAGCTTCTTTGCATCTTTATGCATTGATTTATGCTCTCACCAATTTTAATCCCACTAAGGTTCCTTGTTTAAGTTGGATTTCTAATACAGGTATGACTTACACTTCTTAGCTCCAATGACTCATCCCAGTATGTTATTTCTAGTTTTTGGCTTGGAATTATGGTAAAAAGGCTTCATTTAGCTTTTTTTCTTTTTTTTTTTTACTTTGTGTCTCTAAACAAGTTGAGTAAGTTATTGTAAGACATAAAAAATATATAAAGGACTAAAAGTAAGTGATGAGAATTATCAAGCAGCAACACAAGAACCATTAGAGGTGTCAATTAGGTTTATTACAATGTCAAAGAGCTAAGAAGACCACAAAGGTATTTAATGGGTTATTTTAAAATATTTAGGCCAAGTTGTAACATCCCATGTTTTTAAATATACCAATGGCAGGATGATATTTCTCAAATCTCAACACCTTCACATTTAGAGTCCATTTCTTATAATCCCATTGCAAGTCCATAATATTTTTAATTTTTTTCAAAACCCCATTACTCGTTTATCCTGTTTGTTTTTGCATTTCAAAAGCGCTTTTGAAAAAATTGAAATTTTTTTTATTTTTTTCTTTGCTTCAAATTAATATTTTTTGGTGGTTTCAAATCATTTTGATGTGCTGATGTCAAAAATAATTTTTTTAAAATAAAAAAAAAACATTATTTCGATGCATTTCCAAGCGAAAAACACTTTGAAAAGCAACCGCAACCACATTCACAAACACCAACAAGCATGAAAAACTAAAACTTAAGAGGTGGGCTTAGAGGCACCTACATAGTCCTTCAATAGTTTGTACGCCAATAGTGGAAGGTCTTGCAGCTACTGCCTATCCTGATTTTCCAAGAAACATAAGTAATATTAGTTTTTCATATTCATATCCAATCCATCATGTATCATCTCAACAACTCAACCATCATTTCTTTGATTTTTCATTTTAAACAAATTACACTTTCATGCATGGTTCATTAGTTTTTCCTTCTTCTTTTTTTATTTGTTTTAAACATATTCATTTTTCAAGATTTAATAAACATTTGATGTATAAATCAAATAACTATCAAGCTTAATCATTTTCATTTCCTTTCCTTTAAGCTGAAATTAGGAGAGAATGGGTTTCCTAGACTTTCCTTTGTTTCCTCATCCAAACTCAAGCTTTAATATTTTAGTTTGTCTGTTTGTTTTTGCATTTTAAAAATGCTTTTGAAAAAATTTAAATTTTTTTTTATTTTTTCTTTGTTTCAAATTAATATATTTTTTGGTGTTTTTAGATCATTTTGAGGCGCTGATGTCAAAACTAATTTTTTAAAAATAAAAAATATTATTTTAATACATTTTCAAATGAAAAACACTTTAAAAAGCAACCATAACCACACTTCCAAATACGCTAGTCTAACTTGTTTCCATCAAATCCTACTTTACCTTTTATATTTTTATCAATTCACTTTTAAGGATTCTCGATTAAGCCAATACAAGTTCTTTCCATGAATTTTTCTTTTAATGCTATAACATATTCACTTTAAACGTCATAATTTCTTATAATCCATAATAATTTTGACTCAACAAATCAAGGCATATCAATTCTACAAGTTTCCATATAACTAATTTCATGGGTTTTCCTTTCTACATATTATATTTCTAGTACTCCTAAACAACTTTTCACACAAGAAATCAATTTTTATTATCCCAATAAACTTAACTCTTAGCCAAGAAAAATAAAACAAAAATCTTATGTCTATTCTATTCTCTCTAAAAAATTTACATGATAATTACCAATTCAATTCATTTTCTTTTTTCTTCTTTAGTTAGGCCAAAATCCATCCAAAGGATCCTTAAGATTTTCTTTTGAATTTTTCTTTCTAATATCAATTGAAATTATTCTAAAACATCATAATTCATAGAAATTTCAACAAAATAAGTCAAAATACATCCAACCTTTATAAGGTAACTTGGCCTAAATATGTAGGGCATTTCCTAGAATTTTCCTTTTGAATTTTTTTTCTTCATCAATACACTTAATTATCAATTTACTTGATGCTACATAATTAGTTCAACAAAAACCCTATTTTATCTCCATCTTCCATTAAACCCTTACATCACCACTACCCACATTAACCATTACTTAAATCAACTTAAGACTTCAATAAGAAAAGGAAAAGAAGATTTTTACCTCTTGATTACACCTAAACAATGGAAATTTCAAGCTCTTTCTAAGCCTTCCTTCTTCTTGTTTCTCTGTGAGCTTTTGTATCTCTATTTACTCACCTTTGTTCTATCTTTAACATCCTAAATCTCTAAGTTATTCTTTTAATCTTAGCTTTAGATCACTCTAAACTCTCAAATCTCACCATTTTCTCTATAAAATTATCAAAGAAAACCAAGAATTCTCTAGTTCTTTTTATCCATTTACAACTATAAAAGCTTCTTTTAGAAGGTTTAGTTTTATACACACACATGTAAATTACTACAATGCCTTTATTACTTGTGTTATCTTTTATCTCTTGTATTTTACCAAACCAATGTTATTTCTTTCAATCGTTTTCATGCCCATTTTATAAAATCTTATTTAAACCACTTTTCCATTTAATTTTTATTCCCCATATTCCATTTAATACTTAATTTAGGTTTGTTACATTTTTATGTCTATCACAAGTAATTGTTTCCAAATTTTTAATCAGGGTTTACACAAGTCAAACATAAAGATGATCAGGCTTTAATTAATATAATCCACATAAGAGAAGGAGTTCGAAAAAAGCCTTTTAGCTTGTAGATTAGGCAAGAAATCTTGGTAACTTGTGGATTAGACAAGGAGATGCGATTTTAGGCTTATTTTTTCTAATACACACTTTTACGCTAACAAACATAATTTTTTATTCGATCATTAGATTAGGTTGAAATTTTTAAGAGGGTTTTAAAGGCCTTGTGTTCTATAGGTTTAAACTTCATAGTGATCGGAGTTCAAGAAAGCCTAGCTAGTTATTAATGAAAAAGGTATCAAAATGGATGAAGAAAATGTTAAGACTATCCAAAAATAGCCTACACCTAATTCGATCATTGAGGTATAAACTCTTTATGGTTTGGCTAGTTTTTATAGATGATTTTGGTACTTTTGCCACACCTTTAACTAAAATTATTAGAAAATCAATAAGTTTCAAATACGGTATTGAATTTAAAATTCTTAAATAAAATCTTTGTTCAACACCTTTATTAGTTTTACCTAACTTACAAGAACTTTTAAAATTGAATGTAATACCTCATGAATAGGTATTGAAGTTGTTTTAATATAGAAGAAGCAACCTATTACCTATTTTAGCAAAAAGCTTAATGGTGCAACATTAATTTACTCTACTTATGATAATGTAACACCCTCAAATTATAATATCATGAAATCTCCCAACATTTCTTTACCAATGTCAAGTATTGGGTAATATGTCTAAAATTATGGGATTTTTTTTTTTGAAAATTTCGACAGAGTTTCCTCTATTTTTGTTGGTATCAAGTTATCGACAACACTTCTATTATATGTCATTACGACTTCCATCTTGATCCAATCATCCTGGATCACATTCCATTCATCAAACAATAACTCAATATTTATACTTATCAATATATGCAAGTCTCAT
>Ga0307516_10008617_pt1 | contig 11506 bp, 11 predicted proteins | sample 19_EM_MG_FD_203310 | JGI IMG/M metagenome (GOLD analysis project Ga0307516, IMG submission 203310) | Populus trichocarpa ectomycorrhiza microbial communities from riparian zone in the Pacific Northwest, United States - 19_EM | ecosystem: Host-associated > Plants > Roots > Unclassified | place...
GCCCCCCCCCCCCCCCCCCCCCCCCCCCCCCCCCCCCCCCCCCCCCCCCCCCCCCCCCCCCCCCCCCCCCCAAGATGTAACCACCCATGAGTCTATCATCAGAGTACTCTGAGTCAGATGCACAAATGGCATGATAGGGGTTCTGGGGGAAAAATTCCCCAGAAAGGCAGGTTTTCTCCCATCCTGGATGGGGTGGAGGGAGATGAGAGTTGGGAAGAGGGTCTGGAGGATGAGGGGCCCAGGAAGGCAACCATGATCCCCTAAGGGCAGGGTTCCTGGGGCTTTCTCGTTATTGGTACCATCAATCACTAGAGATCGAGTTAGTTTGGGTGTGGTGCATTATTTATGAACCATCATAGACAAGGGGCCAATGCTATGGGCTTCTGAGATGGGAGATCCATGGGTTGTGGCAGCGTTGGGGATGTCGACACTGTTGCAGGCTCAAACTCAGTGGCTGTGCCACGTCATGGTAAGAAGTCAAGGAGGGGTGGCCCTAGAACCTAATTGCTCATTTGAATAACAGGTACTAAATTATGCCACTGCCACATTCCGTTGCTTCAGCACCACCCTCTTCTCCTTCAGCTTGGCGAGCACACTCGTCTTGTTGATGGTGCGCTCATGTCTGATGTGGCTTGAAAATACCTGACTATCCAGATATCAAAGTGTTAGCTTGGAAAGGAGATCCTGGAGCTGAGGACATGCTTACCAATTCCACCAATCCAACAATTCATCTATGTTATCTTTCTCGTCTGGATCATCCAAGAAGTCTAGAACACTCTTGTAAAATCACTCGGTATCTGTGGAGGTGTCAGTCCTACAGAAGACCTCGGAGGATGATGATGCAAAGCGGAGCTGCCACATGATCAGGGGTGTGATGCAGGAACAGAGTCATCAGTAAACGCACCTGTGTCGCTATGTATGCTAGGGAAGCCGTAGTGACGCGAGTCATCCCATGTATACGAGTGTTCCCGGATCTGGTTGCCTTCACCTCTTTCTCCACATAGTACCAGATGTATGTAAGATGCACGCCTTATGTAATAGCGTTTCGATCATGATCGTCACCCAATGAATGATGTCATGCGCTCGATCTATAAAAACAAGACAAGTCTCTCTTTCACTCCCCCTCCCATCTTTGCACAATGAAACCGACTTTCCTTCTGCTCGGCCTTGGTCTCGCTCTCACCGCCCAGGCATCCTGGTGGGGCTCGTCCAAGTCGGAACCTGCCTACGACACTTGGTCTACCGAACAGCTCACCTCTTGGCTCAAGGACCACAAGATCCCCGTCGCCGACAAAAAGCTCTCCCAGCCAGAGCTGAAAGAACTTGTCCAGCTTCACTGGGATCTCGCTGCCGCTTGGACCTATGACCAGTACGCCAACGCTCAAAAGGCGTTCGTCGACGTCCGCGACACTTCTTTCGAAAAGTGGGACGAGTCTCACCTTCGCGAGTTCCTCCTCAAGCAGGGAATAGTCGCTCCAAAGGGTCCTAAAGAGAAACTCGTCCTACTTGCCAAGTCCCGGTATAAAGCCTACACCAACGCCGCATCCAGCTACTCTTCCCGCGCAAGTACCGCATACACCGACGCTACTCATCACGCCACCGAGTCTCTCTCCAGCGTGGCGGCCCGCGTCACTGACACCGTTTCACGTACACTGGACGACACCAAGGACTATGTCTACTCGACCTGGGACGACAACAAGCTTCGCGAATACCTCGAATCCAAGGGCGTCCAGGTCCAAGAACAAGCCCAAAGAAGCCGAAATGACCTTCTTGGAATGATGCGCGATGCGTACGCCAAGGTCACTCAACCTGTCTGGGAGGCCTGGAGCGACTCTTATCTTGTGCGTCGACTCCCTTTCCGTCTTATCTCGTGTTAACTTCTCCATAGCATGAATGGCTCGTCGCGCACAACATTATCTCTCCGGCGCCCCCCTCGCCCTATTCGCGCGAGTATCTCCTCAAGAAGATGTCCGAATACTATTACGACGCCAACGAAACCGTATACTCTACATGGTCGGAATCTCAGACCAGAAATTGGCTCGTCAAGCAAGGCGTCATCAAGTCCGAAGCTCAAATTAAGCGCGAGAAATTGAACAAGCTTATTGAGTACGTCGAAATTGTTTTTCGACCGAGGTATCTTTTCATTCTAGGGAACAGGGACAATTATCTTGCTGCCAAATCAACGGTCCTCGACGCTTGGTCTGACAGCCAAATGAGGGACTGGCTCGTCGAGCACAAATACCTCGATGATCGCACCGCCGGTCAAAAGAAGCGGGACGAGCTTGTGGAATTGATGAAACAAAAGTAAGATCGTGTCCGCACCCCCTTTTCGATATTGAATGCCGGTGACCCAGATATCATTCCACGACCACTGCACCCTATCTCACATGGCCTGACGCGCGTTTGAGGGCGTATCTTCGGCTACATAACTTGCCCGAAGCCCATCTGCCCACTGACCGCCCAGGTTTATTGCAGGAAGTCCGTATTCGTTGGGTGCAGACACAGACCATGTGGGCCAAGGTGGGCGACATCATCAGCGGCGTGGAAGGCACCGTCGAAGACAAATTGAGCCGCTTGTGGGCCGTTTTCACGGGCGAGGCCGACAACATGAAGCGGGCGGCCGCTGAGAAGTATGATCAGGTGAGGGGCAAGGTCGACCAGGGTAAGCGGGGTGCCGAAGAGAAGGGCGAGCATGCGAAGCAGGGTGTCGAACAGATGTATGAAGAATGCAAGAGGAAAGCCGGAGAAACGGTTGGAGAGGGCAAGAGGAAAGTTGGAGAAATGTACGACGAAGGACGAAGAGGAATTTGCGAAAGTTGCGACGAGTGCAAGCGTCGCGCACTTGAGGCTTATGAGCTCGGCAAAGGAGGAGCAGAGCAAAAAATCGAGGCCGTCGAGCACGAGGCGGGAAGGAAGTACACCGAAGCCGAGAAGGCATACGAGGCCGGCAAGGAGCGTGTGTATGAAAGGGGACAAGAGGCAAAGGAAGTTGTCGGGGACAAGGTCAAGTATGCGGGAGAGAAGATCAAAGGCGAGAAGGGCAAAGGTAAAGGGGTCAAGGAAGAATTGTAAACGGTTCAGTGAAAACGACGACACTTGTAACTTACACTGTACATACTTTATTTCTGGTCGTCGGTAATTCTTCAATATTCTCTTTTTGAATATCTATAACATGGAGTGGAGCGTAAACATTCAGTTCATTCATTATGGATAAGATATTATGTATGAGGTTTGAAAATGATCCCTTGCTGATGAATGCTATTTCTACGACTTGGGCGCGGTTGGGGAACTCAAAGCTGCGGCGGGATCTTTCGATGCATCCAGCTCCGCATCCTTCTTCTTGGGAGCGCCTTTGAGATGATCAAATGCTTCCCAAAGCGACCCGGGCGTCTCGCTTGCCATCGCATCCTGTTCCTGCTTAAGCAGCCGCTCGAGGTCTTCCTTGTGTTCTTGGATATACTTCTGTTCCTCTTGGTACTGCATCTGCGCCTCGCGACGTTTCTGTTCCAGATACGTCGGTGGGATGCCCGACCGCGGGCCGTGGCTCGGCTTTTTATTGTTTAGATCAGAATTGGTGGTGGTATCGTGGGATGAGAGAGTTGCTTACTCCGGATGAGAGGCCAAACATGGAGCTGAAAGACCGAGAGGACATGCCCTTCTTGGTCTGCCAATCCTCGACGTGTTTTGCTTTAGCCTCTGCTTCTTTCTTGGCGTACTCGAGAGGGATATTTTTGTCTGCATATGCCTGGAGGATTGGCCTGACATCGGCTGGCTTGTAGATTGCGATGGCTTTTGGAAAGCGTAAGAAGGGGTTGATTCTAAAGAACGTGAAAGAGTTCTCACATTCGAGGAAGGGAATCATGGCGACGAGGCCTGTGTCTTTTGGATCTCCGTTCCATTTTGGAATGACGATGGCGTTTTCGGGATGTGTCGAGACGTGTTCCGGGTCGGTGTCTAGTGATATTACTTTGGAGAGGTCGCGGTTCAGGTATGATAGATCCTAAGGGACGCAGCCATGTTCGGTTTAAAGTATGAGGATGTTGGAAAAGTGCGGATTCACCTTGACAATTTTGCCGTTTATTGAACGAGTGGCTTCTCGGAAGAGTTTGTGATTAATGTAAAAGTTGTATCTGTCGAGTTTCTCAAGAATGGGTAGGGCAGTCTAAGAGGGGATTCAGAATTGTGCAGGTGAAAAAATATACGAGACGTACGTAGTAGTTTTGGGTCGTGAAAACGACGACTTCGTAAAACTGGGATATATATGCGAGGAAGTAGTCAACGCCGGGTCGCTTTGCTGTTCTCCAGCCGTGCTGACGCTGATGAAGGTGCGGTTAGATCCAACAAAAGGGGTGTAGCTTCCGAGATTGACTTACATCCCATGTTGACGTCGTTAGTAGGTCGTCGATAGAAATGAGGAGTGTATATGGCTTTTGATGGGGCGGAGGATATGGTGGAGGGAGCAATTCCGGCCATGCTGGTTTATTGAAATACTACGACGGTCATTAGAACAGCTACGAAGGCTTGCGCGCCATCTCACGTCAAATAGATCCGTGAACCGCTCTTTCGTCCTGGCCAACCGCGTCGATGGTGCATTCTCGATCGTCTGGACACGTCTGGTCAAGAGTGCCTCTGAATATAAAGACAAAACGCACCATTCTCTTGGCTCTCAACTCGTCTTCGTCCCAGTCTCGCCCCAGGTATACCGTGTACGCGCTGAAGGCGACGGCAAACCCTGCCATCATTACACGACTCATGTTCCGCCGCTGTCGCTCGGCGGAGGAAAGGGTGTCCTTGGCGGACCTTGCGCCAGTCGTCTTGGGCTGTTCCCCAGCAGGTTGGGCGGGAGAGAAGTCGAGACTTGGAACCCCGGCAGGGAAGGGTGCGCTCTGTGAGTGTTCCGACGCCGATCCCGATTCTGGTGTCGGTGTCTCCGGTTCTGATGTGTTCGGAGGCGAGGTGGGGTCCTTGCCCTCTGGATGTCCAGGAAATTTTTGTGTCAGGTATCGTATGGGCTGCACGGCGGCTCGACGGGCCACAGATCTTGTCAGAACGCCGAACATCCTGTCTTGGAGGTGCGGAAAGTGGAAGTTTTCGATGACGGGAACGTTTATTTACAATTGTTTGCTCATACTTCAAGTCTCGAGATTTCAGGCTACTTTGCGCCATTACAACCAACACATCGACAATCGAGCATGCAGCTGGCCGTCGAAATGCTGGTTGTCTGGAAGAACTCTTTATCCTACTGAATGAGTATCAGGGATCTAGACCCCCACTTCATCTTAATAAGCTGTGGAAGGCTGCTGGAAGCCCGTCGACGCCCGAACCCTACCGATATCGCACTCATGTGCGCGATTGGAGCACCTCAAACCCGACGTCCAAGTTTAGCACCGTCTGTCTTGGGCTTGGCCGTCTATCCTTCTAGAACACCTTGTCTCAACCTCCGCGCAAGTCTCATATGCGTCGTACAAAAAACCTCAGCCCGCTATGAAGCCTCTTGATAAAGCCCCTTGCTAAGAATGAGGTATGTTCGCAACGTCCCTCCTCACCTTAATTTAATCGCTATCAGGACATCCATGCTGCGGTTCGTGCACAGCGGCAAAACATCCATCCGAAGTTTTCAAGGCGTGTGTTCATTATGGCAATCACGCAGGAAAGGGGTTATCGTCCCGGACCCTCTTCCGAAAGGACCCAATACGCCCACAGGCGAACAAATTCACGACGTTGAACAAACTTATGCATATCGCGTCCTAGAGCTGATTCCTGACGCTGACCTCGACTTTGTACTCGATCTCGTCGCGGAGTTCCACCCGATACACGGGGAAAGAGTGGCGGACCACGTCATTAATGTACTCCTTCCTGTCCAAACATATTCGAAGGGGAAAGAGCCTGAGATCGTCGTCAGCGACGATATCGAATGCGGCTGTTGTTTTTCCGAATATCCCATCGTGAGTGATTGCCCTGCTGTCTGCCACGCTTTACATGACAAAGAAGAAATCAAGGATCAAATCGTTCAATGTCCAGAGGCGCATTTATTCTGCGCTTCCTGCATCACCACACAGACATCCACCCTTCTGACCACCTGTAACCCACATATCAAATGTATCGACCAGTCGGGATGCACCGCTGAGATTCCAGCCTCTGAACTTCGTCGCTTTCTCCCAGAAAATGTACTCATACTTTGGGAACGTGTCAATCAGTGGGATCAACTTGAATCAGCTGGTTTGACGCAGCTTGTGGAATGTCCTTTCTGCGACTGGGCATGTCTGGTCGATGACGAGGACGAACAATTTCTATTTTGTAGAAATCATGATATATGCGGCGTTGTAAGCTGCCGTTGGTGCAAGAAAAAGGTGAGCCCCTCCTTTACGTTCTTCTCTATGACGGATGCTCATTGTTGTGGCATCAGGAACATTATCCAGATCCTTGCAAAAGTACAATTTCGCCGGGTTTTCCCTAGTTCCCTGCTGACGAGCCTTCTTGATACAGTCGACGATGAGAAAGGGCAACACACTATTGACGAAGCCATGAGTATGCCGCATTCATCCGTCTCCTTTGATAGATATGGTGCTGAGAATCGATTAGGTAGTGCTCTCGTTCGAAATTGTCCCAAATGCAACAAAGGTATGTCAACGAAAAAGGATCACACCTATCATTTCTAAGTTTTATCTTAGCCTTCATCAAAGAGAGTGGGGTAATGGGCTTGCGTACAATCGAGGAATGGCGATCGTTGACTGTTGACGTTTGGCTCCCTTTAGTGCAACAAGATGACGTGTCCGAAATGTCAGACAGCTTCCTGCTACATCTGTCGTCAGGTTATCAGCAACGGGTATAGTCACTTCTCCTCCTCGGTCTGTGAATCAATCGTCTTTTCTGATTCTTGCTCATTCCTCCCTTTCCATCAGCATGGAACGACTAGGCCGGGTATCTGTTCTCTCCACGATCCAGTGGAAAATAACCATGAGGACGAGGTTCGTGGCGTTACCTCTCTTCGCTTAGCGCTTTTCAGCTGATTGTTGGGCATTGTTAATCAGGTGAAAGAAGCGGGGGAGCGTGCTGCTCGTGAATACGCTAAAGCGAACCTTAAGAAACCAATGAAAACGTAATTTAGTCCTCATTTCTACTGGAGCGCTGGGTTGTTGACGACTTGCACAAGCACCGTGGACCAAACCCCCGACAAGAAAGTGGTCGACATAGAGGATAGTCGCAAAGGCTTGGGCTGGACTTTTGGGTTTGGCATGATGCGCGGACGCAAATAACTCCCAGGTGTTTGCATCAGAAAACGGGTTGGTCTCGGTTTTGGACTGGGGTACTCTGTCTCGACGTCGATGCTTGAGGATTCACAGTCTTTTTGGCAACACTATCTAGATTGGATGGTTGCATCGCCTTCAGTACGAATCGATTATTGTGACCTTGTGTGATCTCAGTCCATGGATCTAAGGAAAGGTTTTTGTCTCGCAAAGAGATGTAAAAAATATGCCCATGTATAAATGAACAAAGTTCAAGTTAGGGCACAGTATCAGTGTGAGTGCCCCAATGATGTGCTGAGGGTGTATAACATCCACCCAATCCGTACCTATGTGGGGATATACAAAGTCGACCATGGCAGATCGATTACGAGAAATGATAAGGGGACTATGAAGGAAACATACTTAGTACTTCTCTGATCACCTGGGGAACTGACATGAGACGTTTGCGATGGGAGAACCACACAATCCAATTGTCTGGAGTAACCATCTAATGATGTCGGTGCTGTACCATGTTCCCTGCTGGGATAGAGTCGTTGTAGACCAGAGATGATGCGAGTTCCGTCACTCGAAAACGCGATGGAATAGCCGCCGCCAGTGTGACCGTTCACCCTCGTCAGCTCCAGATCTGTCGAGACATCCCACGCCCGCACAGAGTGATCGTTTGAGCCAGAGACGATGCGGGCTCCGTCACTCGAAAACATGAAGCAATTGACACCGTCAGTGTGGCCATTCAGCGCTGCAATCGTCGAGGCATCCCACACCCGCACAGACTGATCTTCTGAGTCCTAGACGATGTGGGTTCTGTCACTTGAAAATGCGACGCAATTGACATTGTCAGTGTGGCCGCTCAGCCTCATTAACTCTACACCTGTCGAGGCACCCAATGAGAAATGACTTCTCGGATAGTTTGCTAACAAGTCGCATAAAAAATGAGAATGACCGCTCGGGCAGTTTGCGAACAACAAGGTCGCGTAAATACGAGGATGACTGCTCGGACAGGTTGCAAACACAAGGTTGTGGAAAGCGAGAGTGACTGCTTGGACAGTTGCAAACACAAGTTTGCGTAAAAACGAGAATGACTGCTCGGGCAGTTTGTGAACGACGAAGTCGTGTAAAATACGAGGATGACTGCTCGGACAGGTTGCAAACACAGGGTTGCAGAAAAACGAGAGTGACTGCTCGGACAGTTGCAAACACAAGGTTGCGTAAAAACGAGAACGATTCTCGGGCAGTTTGCGAAAGACGAGGATGACTGCTCGGACACACAAAGTCGCGTAAGAAAGCAAGGATGACCACTCGGAGGGCAAACAGGAGGGAACAAACAGCCAAGGTTACAGGGATTTCAAGAGCAGGGGCAACCACGAGTCTGAGATCCTTCGGGATTCGTAAAAGCAGCGGCCCATGGCGGTGGGGCAAGGTTAGCATAAAGGTCTTCATTTCTGGAACGGTGGCAGATAGAGTACCGAGAGCGACGAAGATATAGACATGCGATACATTTGATGTAATTAGGATACAATCGGCTCGGAAATATGGTCTTCGGCCACGATGGGACAAAGTCGGAAAATTGCATAAGAACACTGGATGCACAGAACGATACTTGTCACCGAAATATTGAAAAAATATTGAAAAAGTATTCCAATTATTTTCAAGATTTTTTCTGCATCTTTTTCTCGAAAAGACCTCAAGAGTATTGAAAGGATTTCCATAAGATATGTCCAAATAAGGAGATTCTCAAGATAGCTTTTCGATATTTTGCACATTTCTCAGAAAGAAAGATGCAAAAGATATCGTAATAATAATTGGAATACTTTTCCAATATTATTTCAATATTTCGGCACCAAATATCGTTCTGTACATCCAGTGGAATGGATGAAAAAGTGCAAACACGCGAGAAGAGGACACGGGACAACTTGAAAAAATGAGTAGAATCAGCCTTTGCGGCCGAAGGTTTCCTCATTCCTCGGGGAATTTATCGCGGAATATTATTCCATTCCATTCATCCTGCCATTTTGCCAGGCTGGTAAAGTCAGCGTGTGGCAGGACATCCATGCTGCGATTGGTGCACAACAGCAAAGCATCCTTCCGAAGTTTTCAAGGCGCATGTCCACTGCGCAGGAAAGGAGTCGTCGTCCCAGACCCTGCTCCCAATACTACGGGCGAGCAGATTCACGACGCTGAACAAATTTATGCACATCGTGTCCTAGAGCTGATCCCTGACGCTGATCTTGACCTTATACTCAAACTCGTCGCGGATTTTCATCCGATACACGGGGAAAGAGTGGCGGACCGCGTCGTCGATGAACTCCTCCTTGCCCAAACATCCTCAAAGGGTAAAGAACCTGAAATCGTGGTCAGCGACGATATCGAATGCGGCTGTTGTTTTTCCGAATATCCCATCGTGAGTGATTGTCCTGCTGCCTGCTGTGCTTTTCATGACAAAAAAGAAATCAAGGACCAATTCGTTCAATGTCCAGAGGCGCATCTATTCTGCGTTACCTGCATGACCACACAGACATCCACCCTTTTGAGCACCTCTAACCCACTTCTCAAATGTATCGACCAGTCGGGATGCACCGCTGAGATTCCAGCCTCTGAACTTCGTCGCGTTCTCCCGACGAATGTACTCCTGGTTTGGGAACGTGTCAGTCAACGGCATCAACTTGAATCAGCCGGGTTGACGCAGCTTGTGGAATGTCCTTTCTGCGACTGGGGATGTCTGGTCGAGGATGAGGACGAACAATTTCTACATTGTAGAAATCACGAAGTATGTGGCGCTGTCAGCTGCCGTTGGTGCAAGAAAAAGGTGAGCTCCTCCTTTATCACAGTTCTTTTCGATGGTGTATACTCATTGATGTTATGCTTCGCCCCATCAGGATCACCGTCCACATCCTTGTAAAGGTACCATTTCGCCGGGTTTAAGTACCTAGTTCCCTGCTGACGACCCTTCTTGATACAGACGATGAGAAAGGGCAACACATTGTTGAAGAAGCCATGAGTACGCCGCATTCATCTGTCTTCTTCAAGGATAAATATGGTGCTGAGAATCAATTAGGCAGTGCTCTCGTTCGAAACTGTCCTAAATGTAACAAAGGTATTTCAAAGAACAATGATAACATCTGTCATATTTCTGACCTTCATCTTAGCCTTCATCAAAGAGAGTGGGGTAATGGGCTTGCGTATAATCAATGAATGGTGATCGTTGACATTTGACGCCGCTCTCCAGTGCAACAAGATGACATGTCCGAAATGTAAGACGCTTTCCTGCTACATCTGTCGTCAGGTTATCAGCAACGGGTATAGTCACTTCGCCTCCTCGGTCTGTGAATCATTCGCCTTTTCTGAATCTTGTTCATTCCTCTCTTTCCATCAGCATGAAACGATTAGGCCAGGAATCTGTTCTCTTTGGGATCCAGTGGAAAATAACCATGAGAAAGAGGTTCGTGACATTACCTTTCTTCGCTTAGCTTTTCAGCCCATTGTTGAGTACTGTCAATCAGGTGAAAGAAGCGGGGGAGCGTGCTGCTCGCGAATATGCTAAAGCGAACCCTAAGAAACCAATGAAAACGTAATTAGTCCTCATTTCTACTGGAGCGCTGGGTTGTTGACGACTTGCACAAGTACTGTGGACCAAACCCCCGATAAGAAAGTGGATGATATAGGCGGCGCCCGCAAAGGATTGGGCTGGATTTTTGGTTTGGCATGATGCGCGGACGCCAGGGCGTTTGCATCAGGAAACGGTTTAGTTTCAGTTTTGGACTGGGGTAGTTTGGGACTCTGTCTCGACGTCGATGCTTTCACAGCATGTTTGGCCTTATAGATGGATGGTTGCATCGCCTTCAGTACGGATCGATGATGGTGATCTCAGTCCATTACCGATCCCTGGCCGATCCATCCATCATTTCTGTTAAGTAGCCGTGCGTATACCCTGCCCTCGCGACTCCCAGTTCAGCACATTTTCAATAGCGTCGTGGGTGGATGCGAGCTCAAGTAGACCCGATGCTATCACTCATCCCCACCCGAGGTTGGAATCATAAGCTCTCATCGACATGATCACTCCCGACAAGGGTGGGTATTACTACCCAGCAGCCTGACAGGAGCTCCTCCAGATCTCCGCGAATGAAGATGGCGGCGGTTAATACAGTCGACTCTGTCATAACCCATACCCCTCGGTGGACCCCTGGGACCTATGGGTTATTACAGAGTATGGGTTTCGGCAGAGGTCACTTCCGGGCCCAAATTTCCGTATCAAGCGACACTGT
>Ga0307516_10008618_pt1 | contig 11505 bp, 17 predicted proteins | sample 19_EM_MG_FD_203310 | JGI IMG/M metagenome (GOLD analysis project Ga0307516, IMG submission 203310) | Populus trichocarpa ectomycorrhiza microbial communities from riparian zone in the Pacific Northwest, United States - 19_EM | ecosystem: Host-associated > Plants > Roots > Unclassified | place...
TCGAGCCTCCCACCCGCGCCGAGCCTCCCATCCGTGCCGAGCGTCCCGGCCGCGTCACGCGTTCCAACCCCGCGGAGCCCGTCGAGCCTCCCACCCGCGCCGAGCCTCCCATCCGTGCCGAGCGTCCCAGCCGCGTCACGCGTTCCAACCCCGCGGAGCCCGTCGAGCCTCCCACCCGCGCCGAGCCTCCCATCCGTGCCGAGCCTCCCATCCGTGCCGAGCGTCCCGGCCGCGTCACGCGTTCCAACCCCGCGGAGCCCGTCGAGCCTCCCACCCGCGCCGAGCCTCCCATCCGTGCCGAGCGTCCCGGCCGCGTCACGCGTTCCAACCCCGCGGAGCCCGTCGAGCCTCCCACCCGCGCCGAGCCTCCCATCCGTGCCGAGCGTCCTGGCCGCATCACGCGTTCCAACTTATATGAGCCCGTCGAGCGTGCCAGCCCCGCCGAGCGTTCCGACAGTGTTGAGCGCAGCGAGCGCCAGCGCATGCAAGTGCTCTCTCGAGGTGGACAGCAAAGGGGAGGCGAAGGCGAAAGGGAGGGACAGTCGGGAACATCCGCCATGGCCGGCGGCATGAGGAACGTCCACACGGCCCGCACTAACGAGGAGCCCGTCTGCGACTGTCCCGACGGCCGCCATAGAAGCATGAGTGAGCATATCCTGTACGTCATGGAGGGTGTGCTCAACTCGCAGGATGGCCTCATCCGCGGGACTGGTCGGCTCTCGACAGAGCTTGATAAGGTCATCGACAATGTCCACGGAGGAGCCAAAAAAAACACCCCCGGACAGGACTCCGGCGAGGGCAACCGCAGGCCGAAAAATGAGGATATCTGCCCGATCTGCTGCTGTGCATTCGAAGAGAATGAGAACGTCGTCTGGTGCAAGGCCCAGTGCGGCACAAACGTCCATGAGGCCTGCTTTGCCAAGTGGAAGCAGGTCAAGGGCCCGGGGAACGCCACGTGCATCATGTGTCGAAAGCCCTGGCAGGAGGAGGGCGCCGAAGCCGTCAACGAGGCGCGGGCGGAGGGAGTTGGCAGGAGCAGCGCGAACGAGTTGGGCTCCGCCCGTGTCGAATACTCACCGCACAGCCCGTGGTTCCTCGGAGTTTCGGAGGAATTGTGAGGCACGGAAGTACTTCGTCATCAAGCTCCAGTGAAACGGACTATTCGTCTCTTTTCGTGTAAGCTTTGTCAGCCATTTTCTCTTTTCTCTTTTCGTTTGGGTTTTGTCCTACCTTCCCCCCTCTTTCCTTGTGGGTTGTGTGGGCTTTTTCTATTTTTATCTTTCCTTATGAGTTCTGGGTTTTTTTCTATTTTTATTTTTCCTTATGAGTTTTGGGCTTTTTTATTTTTATCTTTTCGTGTGGGTTTTGTGGACTTTTCCCTACTTAACCTTCTCTTTCCTTGTGGTTTTGTGGGCTTTTTTCTATTTTTATCACCTTGTGAGTTTCGGGGTTTTTTTTTTCCTGTTTCCTCTCTCCTTATGAGTTTTGGGCTTTTTTATTTTTATCTTTTCGTGTGGGTTTTGTGGACTTTTCCCTACTTAACCTTCTCTTTCCTTGTGGTTTTGTGGGCTTTTTCTATTTTTATCTCCTTGTGAGTTTCGGGGTGTTTTTTTTCTCTTCTATTTTCTCTCTCCTTATGAGTTTTGGACTTTTTTTTATCCCTCTCTTTCCTTGTGGGTTTGGTGGGCTTTTTTTCTATCCCTCCCTTTTCGGTGGGCTTTTTCCTGGCGGGGTTTCCCTTAATACAGCTGTTCAGAATGTATTTTCTGGACAGTGTGTGTTACAACAGAGAGCAATTTGCATACAGTGCTAGGTGGGAACTTCTCAGTGATTAGCCCCCTTACTTGCGGATAACTCGGCTACCAACATCTTGCACGTGAAATTCGAATTCACATCGTTATTGGAAGCTTCCGGCGCGGTGTGCCAGTCAAAAACCCCCAATTTCCTTGCTTATCTGTGTATCAGATTTGTTTGCACAGAGATCTTGATGCCCTGCCCAATATGTATACCTATACCTATGTACCAAACACCTTCAAAATGTCCTCACAATTGTCATCCAGTCCCAACTGCTTCTCTACATACGGACCCATCTGACGATGATGCTTGAGATCGGTTCCCGAACCGATAAGAGCGCATAGATACATCTAGTTGCTTGCGTTCCTTGCAGACGAATCGCACATGCTGTCGAATGTCATTTCACCCGATGATCTGCAAGCAACGTTAATCTGTCAGCCAACACAAGTGTCGGAACCATTAACTACATGAGTACTATATATACAAGCATCCGTCGCGATAGATAGATACATCTGCGTTGGCGCGATCGCAGATCTGGGTAACGAGAAGGGCGCACGTCGGTGGTGCAGTCAGTCGGCGAGTTAGTGTCCCGAGAAGTACCAAATTGATCGATGGCGATGGTGGGGATGGAGAACAACACATGATACATATGTAGCAGTGGGGGTGGATTGGTGGGGGGCGGGCGGTGGCGGCCCCAGCCTTACTACTCTTAAACTGCTCGGGCAACAGAACAATTAGATATTCTATCGGCAAACGTCTAACATGCCATGGTTTCTGGCGGTACAGTCTAAAATGCCATAGTTCTCCCAAGTAGGTCGCCAGGTGGTCAGAAGGTGGTCAGCGGCAGCTGCTGGTTGGCGGCAACCACCATCTCCCCTAGATACACAAAACCATCACCACCCCCACCTCATCGCATCCCCAACACCTGGTTAGCCATGATGATTCGGCAGGGTTAGTCCCTTGGCTCTTTTCTGGACTTTAAAAATGCCATCGCAGATTGGGCGATTGCAGGTAAATTCATAATGTCCTGCGAGTTGGCGGGTGCGCTGGAGGACTTTCCTGACAAACGTTACCCAGCGCTGCAACCGGTGGGTCACAACAGAACCACTTGCAGTGAAGGCGGCATTTCGAGTAATGGTTGAGCAAAAATAACTTGCAATGAAGTCCGTCAGCCCGTTTGTATATATGTACAGATATCATAGATACCCAATTTTGTGGCCGGCGCCGCTGACCCACCCCGCTGACCACCCCCCCGAAAAACTACGGCACCCCAGACCTTATGCGGCACATCAGACGCTCGCCGTTATTTTATTTAGCGTGGTGCGGGCCCCCCGTACCGATGGGGTATCGACCACTATCTACTTTACATACAGGGCCTGTTTTCGGTTGTAAGCAACATTTTCAATCTTTCTATCGGTACATTCTGAGTACATGATTTGAGAAAAAAAACTCCACTAAAAACCACCAGTCCCCAAGTCAACCACTTCTACGATGTCCAACTCCCGTCCAACGCCGTTAGGCTCCTTGCCGTTGGTGCTCTAATCGCCCATTACTCGTACGCGACCAATTCTGCTCATGGCGAACCTGACTCAGAGAGCCAGGATTGAGGGAAGAAAAGGAATTAACACTCGCTGAATGGCCCGAGAAGCCATAAACTGCGAGGCAGTCTTACGGCGGAACACCCACCACCAACATGAAGGAGATGTCGGAAGCAATAGAGAGTAGCGACATCAGGCCAGCGACGCCAAATGCTCGCCCGGCCGCAAGCGTAGGTCTCACACACCTACAAACATGGGCGGCGTCCGGTTGCCGGGCAAGATGGAGGTTGCAACTACCGGGAGACGCCTTGAAGGGGGGAGATCATTGAAGTATGCGAATGTTTGCGGCACTGGGGCGTGCACTTGGTCATGCACAAGAGATCTGTCTGCTTGATGTGCCGCCGCGGGCCAGTTCCGTAGTAATATATTTCCACTGTTCTTTACTCTACAGTTCCCCTTCGTCGACGCTCGGAGCCCGCCCAGCCCAGCATGACCGGCTGGAGCCCGATAGCCTTAGGCCGGCTATCTAGATAGCCCACCAGCCATAGCCCGGCTGGCTGGCTAAGTGGGCTGTTGCCGGCACTGGTTGCACTATGGTGGAAGTAGTGGTGAATAGCGCCGCCTCACGTGGCTATGGGATATCACTCGGACAAGGCTGCCAAGAGTCAGCCTTGTCCCTAGCGTGTCTAGATACCCGTTAGGCGGAACACGAGTATCTATGATTAAACAAAAAAAAAGTGCCCGGATATAGATATACTCGCGATTCGTCTGGTCATGTGGCATTTGGTGTACCTTCTGGGCATCGTAGACGTTTGCTCAATAGCTATATCTAGGTGCTTATGTCTAAGTATGTACTGCATCCTCAGCGATGCAATACAATACACACGCGACAGACGTCAGGCAGTCCGGCATTCACCCAGACCGGGAAAGCGCAAGCGCGGCCGCAGAGAAAGGCAACCTTGGTGGTCATCGTACAGACAAGCCATCGGAAGGATACGGGAACGCAAGGAGTTGCGAGTCTAGATCGCGGAATAGGAGCGGGGTTGTTTCCAGCGGCTCGGCCCTGAGGAAGAGTAGGGAAGGAAATGGGGGAGGGGCGACTGCGTAGTGAACCGTTGGCCTCGGGTGTATCTTGTCTCGCTTTGGTGGGCCCTTTTCCTTGGTGCGTTCTTTTCCTTGGCGCCCTCTTTTTCCTTGGTGCGATCTACGAACTCTTGGGACAGGCCTGGGCGGAGGGCAAAGGAAAGCTTGCAACGTGCTGCCCTCGGGCGGATAGCGGCGGGGAACCTGACAGAAAGATGTACGCCGCCATTGATTTAGTGGAGACATGAGCCATCACTCGAGATTAGTCACCAAATCTGCAATTCTTACTTGCCAAGACGCTAGCACGTTAAAGTGACCGGCATCCCTCCCGCTGCGTCGCTCTCTTCTTTCTCCTCCTCCCCTCCTCCCCATCCTCTTCTTCGTCCCCTCCTCCTCCTCCCTCCTTGCTGCTCCCTCTTCCCCCCCCCCCCCCACCCCCTCTCCGTCCTCCCCCTCTCCGTCCTCCCCCTCTCCGTCCTCCCCCTCTCCGTCCTCCCCTTTGTGTTCATCTCCATACCCCCCGTCAGGACCGACTGCCGCGCCTATCCCCCAGACTGTATCGTTCCTTACCTTACCGCGACTAGGAACTCTCTTTAGCAGCTCGCTCCAACACATCACCAACCCCTCCTCCTCGAATCGGTCGCCACCCTTCGCGTTTTGATTATAAATAGGGGAGGGTCACTGCAAACGACCAGAGTACGCCAACGACAAGGTTAGTCCGTTCAAATGTCACATTATCTCTCTAACTGGGTAGAGTGTTGAAGACTGACTTGCTAAATTCGCGAGAACAGAGTTTTCCCCTAAGTAACCGTGCAGCTACTTGCAATCCGTCGACGATGTTCAGCAAAGTAGCCATCAGGGCTGCTCCTCGTTTCGAGCATGTGATCCTCCATCGCCGTTACACTACCTTCGGAGACGGTTTGCAGCCGGATGCAGGTTGCGGTGCTGGGAAGCTTCTCGTGGGAAACGACCTTGAGGGAGAGGAGAAGCCTCTGACCATTTCCCAAAGAATGAGTCTATTGGAGAAGGTAAAATTTATGATCAGCAATCTACTTGGTTATTAGTCTGACTGGTTGTGAGAATATGGCATCGGCTACCAGTGATGTGAAATCGATGTTCAAGTGGACCGCGGGAGCTCTTTTAACATTGGTAAGAAACGAGTGGACTCTTTCTACAGCCTTGACATTGACAAATGAACCAGTTTGGTGGAAAATTTTATTTCGACAACGCAATGGAGAATAGACTCGTGAAGAAGATTGACGATCAAGAAGCCAAATTGGAGAAGAGGATTGGCGATCAAGAAGCCAAATTTGAGAAGAGGATGGACGATCAAGAAGCCAAATTGGTGAAGAGGATGGACGATCAAGAAGCCAAATTGGTGAAGAGGATGGACGATCAAGAAGCCAAATTGGCGAAGAGGATGGACGATCAAGAAGCCAAATCGGAGAAGAGGATGGACCATCAAGAAGCCAAATCGGAGAAGAGGATGGACCATCAAGAAGCAAGATTGAAGGAATACGTGACGACTGGTCTCCAACAACTTCGACTCGAAATCCAAAACGATCGTTTAAACGATCAGTTGAACGCCAAGGAAAAAAAGGTGGAGGTTTAGACGCTGCAAGGCAGCAAGGGTTGCTTTCTGTTTCTTGTTTTTTTCGTGGTTGGGTGGGGCGTTAGAATGGTTTGGTGCATCGAACTCTTTTTAACTTGATACTAATCGGCTGGCTATTACTTTTTGCTTGTATAATAATTGGTTTCGGCCTGGGAACAAAGGTTTTTTTTTTGTATTTTTAACCTTTCGGCAAGGCGGGTTATGTAATTTATCATTGATACAGGGAAAATTACAATAGTATAAGCATGTTTGCGTCACTCGCCTTGGGAGAGGTCGTAGACATAGAGCTCGACTGCGTGCTCTGCCATAGCTGCGGTGTGTCGGCGACGACTTGCGGCGATGGGACGAAGGCGAGATCCGCACGTGCCGAGTATTTATCTATGTATGTATGTAGAGTTCTCCATCTACTCAACGCCGCCAGCATGACGCAGGTACCGGCTCCATCGAACATTCTAGACATCGAAGCAACTAAGCCCCGTATGTACATAAGCAATCCCTGCGCGCATTTAGATAGAGTATTTAGTGGTGTGAGCGGTGGTGTCGGAGACGATTTGGTTGGGTACCCAAGGTATGAGAAGGTTGTTAAGCAGTAGTGCGAGGTGTAAGATTTATGTTTATACTGTTGGGCATGAATTTCGGTGCGCTCAGAAGGTCCCCCAAATTCAAAATATAATATTTACAGTCGACGCTCTATATAAGAGAACTCTTTATAAGAGAATTCACTCTATAAGAGATAAAGTCCGGGTCCCGACGTTTTTTGTATGGAGAGTAAGAGAGGTGGAAATTTTGATCTAGCGGCGAGAACAGAGCACTTCGACCTCTCCGTTGGCAGTTGAGACTTGGGGGTGGAGGATGACCGCGCAGGGCGTTCTCCTTCCTATCCCCTTTTGGAAGCTGCTCCGCGGCTTGGTACTTGGGCGTGTTTAAGCTTTACGGTGGCCCATGCGTCAGATCTAATAATACTCCCTAAAACATTCGAGTCGAGTTTTCTCCTGAACATTTTGAGTGTTTGAGCAATCTATAACACAACGAACCCGTCCACGCTGTGCTGCACTGTTCCGTACAACTTCATACATATCCACAGCCGCTCGCTCCACTCGCTTGGGAACAACCCTCACCGGAAACACGCCTAGCTTCTGCTGGTTCCGTTCTCTTCGTCTCCACTCGCAACTAGTCGCCACCATCACCTCTACCCCCATCACAACACAACACCCCCTACACACTCTCTATACTCATCCGCATTTCCTCCCGTCGAATCAAATCACAGCGCCTCTCGCGTACACCACACCTGCATACCGCGACACTTTCGCTCCCGCATTCTTTCACCCCCCCCGCAACACCGTCATAGCCACAATCACCAGACTCCCGTCGAATTACAATGTCGAATTCCCAGAAGAAGTCTCCTGCCGCGACGCAGCCCCAGTCGCAGCCGCAGCCGATGTCGCCACAGTCCTTTGGCTCGCAGTTCTCAACGCTCAGGATCAACACTGGACGGGAGGTGAATCAGGACGGTGCTTTCCTTCAGGACAAGGTCATCAAGTCCGGCTGGCTGTTCAAGCGTACGAGAAAGACCAGGGTACTGTTCCTGCCCCCACTATTCCCGACTGCCTCCCAACCCCCAATCCATCCCCGCCGTGAGCTGATGCTTCTGTTACGTATGTAGACCTGGAAGCTCCGATGGTTCGTGCTGCTTGCGAACCGTCTGTTGTGCTACAAGGATCAGAAGGAATACAAGATTCACCGTCAGATCTACTTCACCGAGATCACCGCGGTGACCGCCATTAAGGATCCGAAAAAGAAGCTTCCCCCCTACATTTTCGGCGTCTTCACTTCTTCGAAGAACTACCAATTACGCACCGAGACGCAGGAGGATACCCAGGATTGGATCGAGAAGATCTGGACTGCCGTCGCGGCGGAGGTACCAGAAGCCATGATGTTGAGTTCGCCGATCGTGAGAGAAGCGATCTCGAAAAACGTGGCTTCTGGTGCGAGCGCGAGCAACCATGCTACCATCTTCGGAGCGGGAGTTCGTCACGGTAGACAGGCGTCCGCGCAGACTCTGGAATACTCGGGTCCGGATGTCGGATCTGTTTCGTCACTGTCGGATGCTGCGCGGGGATCCCAGCTGTCGTTCGCCCAACGCCAGGACGTGGACCACCTCGGGGAGGCCACCGAGGGCAAGACCACCGGTGTGGGGCACGCCCGAATCACTAGAAGTGGAACGGGCTACTCGCTGCCGAAAGACATCTGGCATGGCTATCTCTACTGTCTGAAGTCCACGGGTGGTGTCAAGCAGTGGAAGCGGTATTGGATTGTTGTGCGCAACGCCAACATCGGCTTTTACAAGGACGACCAGGTTCGCTCCGATGTGTCCGTTGATCACTGTTTTCCCCGGCGATGCTGACCAGTTTGTCCAGGAATACCGAGCTATCAAGATCCTTCCACTTGACACTGTCGTCGATGCGGTGGAGATAGATCCGCTGTCCAAATCAAGGCGCCACTGCCTGCAGATCATCTCCGAAACCAAGGCGTATAGGTTCTCTGCGCCGGATGAAGAAGTTCTGGTCACGGTTCTTGGGGCCCTCAAGAGCACCCTGTCCAAAAGCATAGCTGCATTGCCGGCAACGCCGCCTTCCCGGGCCTAGGTTTCCCTCAGTTCGCTGCGCCAACCCCCATCTTCGGCGGCAGCTCCTGGCGTTCCTACGTCCATCTTGTTCGCGTTGCAAGCAATACTGGCACTGATGGCTAATGTTTCCCCCTCCCCTATTCCCCTGCCCCATTGATTCTGCTCTCCGTGTCTTCTTGCGCAACCTGGACTGTTTTCCCCCCCCATCCCTCCATTTCCGCACTGGGGGTGGTGGCAAAGGTCACGGGTGTACGCATTGCGCAGAGTCATAACACATTTGCTTTCATTCGAATCTTTGACTTGACCATCACATCATTTCCTACGTGCTACATACCTGCTACCATCAGCGTTTCCTTGTGACATAAGTTTTTCCACTCGGCGTTCCAGTGTTTTTTTTTTCTTTTTTTCTTCTTTCCATGAGTGTACTCTTGTTTCGATACGATGGCAATTTTGGGAAGGGCATCCCGTCCTATAGTGCTTTGCTTTCCTGTACAAAGTATACGAGTTTCGTCCTTTCCTGTTGTAATAGGCATTGTACGGTGTACGGTTCCTCGCCGCTTCCTTATCTACATCTTAGCCTGCAGGCAGCTTTGTATGCACCATGGGAGAGAGGAGGAGGGTTGGACGGGTTGTCGGAACAATTCCGGGCGTGGCCGATAGCGATGGAACTCGCTGGCTTTGAAATGCATATTATTCACGGTTGCCTCGCATTTACATTCGTGCACGCGCTTGCCCCCGTGCACTCCCGCGCTCCGTCTAGAATTTTTTTGCTGCGAATGCGCGGTACGCTCGCCAGGGCAGTGTCCACTGGCGCCGCGCTAGGGACGCCGCGAACGGGTCGAAGTCGGCCTTCTCTAGGCGGGCGAGGTACAGCGCTGTCGGCACCTGTCGTCCGCGCCCCTCAGTCAGTCAGGCCAGCCAGCGTCTCGGAGATGGAGGGCATACTGCCGGCAGGAACGAGGCAAACGCGGCGCCCGTTGCAGCCTCGCCAGCGCCGTCCAGCATGTTGCGGGCCGTGATCAGATGGTCGTTCGCGAGAGTGGCGACCCTGAAGACGGCATCCCGCAGCCCCGGCGCGCCGCCAGCGCGTCTCAGCACGTCCTCCTGCCGCACACCGCACTCGGCGCACACGTCCAGCGGCAGCACCACTGCGCCCGCGCCTCCGCCGCCGCCGCCGCCGGCCGCCAGCACCGGCACGCCGCGGAGCACGGCCGCCACGCCCGCCGCCTTGCCGATGTGGCTCCCGACGTGGTCGAGCACGGTGCTGCGCTGCCGGTACGCCTCCAGCCCCAGATACTGCAGCGAGCCGTACGTGTTCTCGGCGTAGGCTTCGAGCGCGTCGAGCGTCGCGAACGGCGCACAGCCGAGATACGCCTCGCGCGCCGCGATCGCTCGCAGGAGGAAGCTCTTGGTCAGCGGCGCGCCGTCGACGTGCACGGCGCGGGCCAGCAGCACGACGGCGGGCTCCGCGGGCGGCCGTCCGCGCCCATCGAACGCGCTGGCGACCGCGTCGCGCCAGAACTGCAGCCGCATCCGTCCCACCGCCGTGTTGCTCGTCGATCCGTCCACGGCCGCCACGCCCACGTTCAACGCGCGCACCGCCAGCCACGCGTCGCGCGCGCGCGCGTGCTGGAACGCCGACAGAACGTAGCTCGAGTGGTCGCGCTGCCGCAGCAGCGACAGGCAGCGCGATCGTGCCGACTCCGGCGAGATCGGGGGCGGCGGGGGCGGCGGCGGCTGCGGCGGCTGCGATGACGACGACGACGACGACGGGCTGCTCGACGCGAGGCGCTGTGGAAAGGGCTTCGGGAGGCGCGGTGGAAGCCGGGCGCGAAGGGGTCGCATCGCGGGTGATTGGTGCTGGTCGCTGTCGTGCGCTGGCGCGATCGGGGGTGCGAGAGACATGTGGCCGCGCTGCGGTGACGTATGCGCCTGCGGTGACGTATGCGCTATGGTCGTCGCAACGCTCTGCTCTCTCGCTGCGTTTTCCCCTCGGAACAGATGCTCGCGCAGACACGCCACATGGAAACATGGGCTGCACTTCGTCTCCGCAGCTGGGGGTCCCCGCGCCTGCAGAGCTGTCTGCGTGCTGCGATCGTGTGAGGGCGAATCGCAGAGCCGAACGCGATCTGATAAGGTTGGAATCGCCCGGGTCACATGCGATCGATGATATCTGAGCGAAGCACCATCTCTACCGACACGAAACTAACTACCCCCCAACTACGGACATCGCTTGTACTCCACATGCGTCTTTCTGGACGGACAGCACCTTCTCCCTCCGCCCCTTCGACACTCTCTCATTAAGCGGAGAACAAACCGTCGGCCGAACACACGGCTCACCCGCGAAGCAAGCGTCACAGGAGACGACGACGCCCCTCCACCTTTCTGCTTCCTTGTTGCAAGTACGTACCCCCCCGCGGCTAGACAGTGTCGAGGACGATACAGAGAGAGGATATCAACTTACTTTCGCATACAGCCTAGTGTTGCTGGACGGACTTCTCCCTCCCGCCCCGCCCACGGTTTGACGGATCGGTTCGGACCTGCGATACCGCTGCGCACCCACAAGACGGAGAACGGAAGGAAGAAGGAAAAGAAGAAGAAAAGTACCTACACATCCCCATACCGCGTCTCTTTTCCGTTCCCATTCCTCTTCTCTGACACCTGTTGTTTGCAGCAGCGGGACTCCGGAGTGGGCTTCAAACGACATCTCTTGTCGGCAAACCTGACTTTCTCCTTTCTCGGGTTTCCTTTCCTCCCTCACTCGTGGGGGGGGGGGGGGGGGGGGGGGGGGGGGGGGGGGGGGGGGGGGGGGGGGGGGGGGGGGGGGGGGGGGGGGGGGGGGGGGGGGGGGC
>Ga0307516_10008620_pt1 | contig 11503 bp, 18 predicted proteins | sample 19_EM_MG_FD_203310 | JGI IMG/M metagenome (GOLD analysis project Ga0307516, IMG submission 203310) | Populus trichocarpa ectomycorrhiza microbial communities from riparian zone in the Pacific Northwest, United States - 19_EM | ecosystem: Host-associated > Plants > Roots > Unclassified | place...
GTCAGAGGGCAGGGCCCCGATGGTCTCGCACTTCGTTCCGTGGGTCGGGTCTGCGCTGGAGATCGGGGGAGACCCAGACGCGTTCTTCAACCGCGCACGGTAGGCCCGATTTTCAATTTCATCCGTCAAGGCCACTTGGTGGCTAACAGTTCTCAGGAAGAAGTACGGAGATGTGTTCGCGGTGAAGGCGTTTGGGAGAGTCGTCACGTACGTCGTGTCTCCTTCGGTACGTCCGGTTTCTTGGAACCTCAGATGCGCGTTCGCTCAAGCTCGAGTGTTGCCTTTCGTGTAGTTGATCAGTGAGGTCTACCGGAATGCACGGGTTCGTCCTCAAAGCTCAAGATCCGCTCTCTCACGAATTCATTCCTTGACGCCCCGCCGGTTTTCACCAGAAATATGATTTCGAACATATTCGGATAACCATGGCTATTGACTGCTTTGGTCTTCCTGCAAGGTCGGCATTGGAGTAAACCCGTTCCATCGGGTACCTGAAGCATTGACGACTCTTTGCTGCTTTAGCCTATTGAAATCGGATCTGGCGTCCGAAATTCTCCACCCTGCCCAGCATAAACACCTCTCGCCCACCGGCGTTGTCCCCATCGCCGAATCCTACACGGCAGCAGTTTGGGGCCTATTAGAGAAGGAAGGTTCGAGGTTCGAGGGCGCCAGCATACCTCTACGGGATTTCGTTCTACCTGTGATATATCAGGCCTCCGCCCACGCTTTCTTTGGTCGCTCATGTCCAATCGTGGAGTCATACCAGCCCTTCAACGACTTTGATGGGGATTTTTATTTGCTTCTTGCCGGCGTCCCCCGCGTTTTCTTGAGGAAGCATCTCGAAGGGTTGGCCACGATGCATAGGTTGTTTGAGAAGTATTTTGATAACCCTCACGAAGACGCTTCGGGGCTAGTGTTGGAGAACGAAAAGGCGATACGCGACCAGGGTTATGTATGTTTTCATTCGGTATTTGCAATAAAACGGGGGTTGCTGATCGAATGTAATCACAGGATTCGAAAGCCCTTGCGCCTGTCTTTGTTTCCCTCCTCTTCGCTTTAATGGCGAACACCCCCCACGCGGGGTACTGGTTGGTCGCTCTTAACCTCCAACGAGAGGAAGGTCTCCAACCTCTGGTCGAAGAGATCGACGAGGCTACCACGGCATGGAAGCTGCAAAATCCCGGTCAAACGGTCGAAGACCATCTCTACGATTTCCTCTCGACAGCAGAACTCCCCGTTCTCACGTCAACTATTCAGGAGACCCTTCGATACGCGGCCTCTGTCATGTCCATCCGACGTGTCACCGAACCCGCAGAGTTTGGTGGTTACCGTTTCGACAGGGACGACGAAATCGTTTGTATGACGAGGTCTGTTCACCTAGACGAGGAGATTCACGAGAATGCTATGGAGTACGATCCGAGGAGGTACATGAAGCAGAAGAGATTTAGTAAGAACGGAAAGACGGTCACAAACCATTCTATGCCCTGGGGTGGAGGGGTCTCGATGTGTGAGGGAAGGTTCGTGGATTCATCATCTCAATTTCGTTTGAGGTCCGGTTGACCGAGTTCTCTCTCTAGGCATTTTGCAAACAAGGAGCTCAGAGGATTCGTGGTGTTTCTTCTCATGCGATACAGCATAGAGATTGACCCGAAATCCGCTGAGCGTCCGACATTCAAACTCGGACGGATTGGTGCTGGTGTCATGCATCCGAAAGGCGACCTCCGGATCATTCTCCACGCACGCAAGTGACACGATGACTATATGCTACATTTTCCTGCTGGTACGCACTAGAAGGACCACAGATACAGTTGCATGTGCTATTTGTCAGCGTTAGAACCATACTTAGGACACAACCTGGCCCCAGCCCCCCCTTGAATGCAGGGCATACGAGGCACATTGCTCGGTAAGTAGGCGACCCGGGTTTCTTGAGGGCGAGAGCAGTTCTACGTTGGGCACCCCGAATGCTACACAGACACGTCGGGGGCGCCCAATCATCCTTCTGCAAATACTAGGGGAGGTCCTGAGGGTCAACAGGGGATCCGGACATGGAATCCACTGGGCTCCCGAGAGAGCTTTTGTGAATCACCAGTCAGGTTGACGAAGCTTATCCGACTTCTAGGGGGACCGCCGCAAACTTTCCCTGGCATTTGCTCGCCTTCCACTCAAAGCTGACAACGGTTGTCGCTTCCCGTAGGACAGCCTTAAAAACGGGTCGAAAATCTTGTCGTCCCTCAGAGGCTCCCTTTTCTGAAACCCAGCCCGAGAAATTGGCTGACGCACAAAGCCACCCCATAAGGCTGACTCGGCGTTGGGGTGCTTGGCGTCGAGCGAGGAGAAAGGGTCGACGAGTGAAGCAGGCCACTCAGCCATTGCGAACATCTCAGCGGCCAACCAACAATTTATTCTCCTCAGGTGAAATTATCTGCGCTACAACACAAAAAACAAGTCATAAAAGTCGGAGAGGAGGATGGGAATATCCTCCAACGAACAGAAAGGAAGCACGGTCGGGAGGCCCGTGGGAGTTGCGAACGCCTCGTCACACGGATCGATCGGTGCCCCTCCCCCTCCTTCTGTCGCGGGGATAAATATACTCGATGTCCTCGACGCGAACCCCCTCGATTCGACGCCTATCACGGTGTACATACATTCCGCAAGACGTTTGGGACCTTATCGTTGACCAACTGGCCTCGGGGAGGGAGAATTATATGCGGCGTCGCAAGTTCCTCAAAGCCGCTTCCCTGGTATCCACCGTCTTGGTCAATCGCTGCCAGCACCACCTCCTCTCCGCCATCTCCTTCTCTCACAGGCAATCCGTGGAGGAATGGTGCTCCATAATCGGAGCCGGCCCCCACGGGGTTTCCAGACACGTCCGCGCCCTCAACCTCATCAATGAGCGAGTTTGCTCCCCATTGGTTGCTGACGTCCTCGAAACCGCAATTTCTCACCTTACCTCGTTTCGAAATCTCCAGAGGTTGGAGGTGCTCGGTGTAGACCTTAGCCTCACACCACTCAATGTCTTCATTTCTATCATCTCTTCGTTCTCCGGTACTCTCAAACGGCTGCTGTGGATCCAAGTCCATGACACGGACCACAAAACCTGGACAACCGTCTCCACTATCGTCAACCTTTTGCCAAACCTTGTAGATCTTTTCTTGTCGGGTAGTTTTTTCCGTGCAGACTGCCGGACCACCTACTCTCCTCTCCCCCGCATTCAGTTACCGGATGATATGGAGCTGGAGCACATCGATTCTCTCGCATTCAATCATTTCAAGTTCCAAGAGCTCCGGATTGGCAGTTTGGTCCCCAATTCGTTGTCGTTTCTGGAATATTGCCAAATGCATCTCCGAGCTCTTGATCTGAGGGATTTGCGGATATGTGATCGTGAGTTAACTCTCATCGGCAGCGGTCTGTGACCAGACACCTGTTCTAGTTCTTACGACCCTTGCAGGGGATCACGAAACCCTCCGGGTGTTATTGGAGGCGTGCCATGTCCTCGAGGCGTTTAGCTTCTCCTTCGACTCAGGCGTTGGACGACTCCTCGGCTCGATTTCCAGCGACTCCGTCTCCCTCGTACACTTGTACAATTCGCGTCCAAGGAGTGTCTTTGGGTCATCTGAGGATATCCGGAGGTTCTCCGTCGCGCTATTCGAAAAGCATATTTCCCACCTTGAACAGGTGGTGATACCGGAGTGCAGAAATTTGGGCGTTTCTCTCAAGAAGATCTCCCGGAGGTTTCGCGATCACCATCCCAGCTTGAAGACCCGAGTTCGGGTCTATCTCGAGTTCTTGGTCGCGAATGCACAACCCATCGAAACTGTAGATATCTCACTCTTCGAGGCGGAGCTCGTGAAGGAGGTGGGGGACTATGTGACATTCGAACTGGCTCGTGTATTCTAACAGATTTACTGACTGCGGGGACCCCCGTGGCTAGAAGTCAGTGTTGAGGGTGCTCACTGTACGTGCGACAATGTACAGTACGCGGGGCGCGGACCAGGCTCCGTAAATGACGACCTAATAGGGTCAATCTTGGGTCGATTACTGTGTCGATTATGTGCTTGATTTTGGTAAATAGATCAACGATGGGGATTTCTATTTCCTTGTCACTTCTTGCCGGCGTCCCCTGCGTTTTCTTGAGGAAGCACCTCGAAGGGTTGGTTACGGTGCATAGCAGGGCTACGTATGTTTTCATTTGGCGTTTGCGATATGCGAGGGAAGGTCCGTGGATTCAACATCTCAATTTCGTTAGAGATTCGGTTGACCAAGTTTTCCCTCAAGGCATTTTGCAAACAAAGAGCTCAGGATTCACGGTGTTTCCTATGCGATATACCCTAGGGATTGATCCGAGGGGCGACCTCCGGGTCATCCTCCGTGCACGCGAGTGACCATATGCTAGCGCTACATTTTCCTGTGGGTATGCAATAGAAGGATTACAGATACAGTTACATGTGCTATTGATCAGTGTTAGAATGACACTCAGGATACAATTTGGTCCCAATCTCCCCATTCCCCTCCAACCTTCCGAACCTTAACTTTTTCACCCATCGAACCGAAGTAAGCGGCCTTAAACCAGGTGTTCAATTCTTCCTCGCCGAAGGGACCGAACGTTTGGCCGTCCTTTGCTCCGATCCATTTGTATTCGTACTTGACATCGGTGGATGGTGGTTCCCAGGTGGGTTCGATGTCACCGGACGAGCGAATGGAACGAACGATTTGTTCGTAGGTTTTGGAATAGATTTCTGTGTCACCCAGTGACATGAGAGTCGAAGCGAGGTGGGTAATAAGGTTTATCTCGTCCGAGACATGGTCTGTGGGAGCCTTTTCTGTGGCCTTTCCCTTGACCTTTTGCCTACAGGACGTAGGATTAGTGAGAAGTCGAATGCCCACGCGAGTACGAAAACTCGCACCCTTTGTTTTTCTTCGCTCCCAACCGCTGTAACGCCTCCAGAACCGTTTCGCCCTTCTTGAGTTTGGTCAACAGCTGCATCTCGATGGCGACCTTCCCACCCATATCCTCCAACACCTTCTCCTCCGCCTTCTGCTTCTCCCTCTCCAACTTCTCTCTCTGTTTGAGAACTCGCCTGGCCTTCTTCATCCCCCTCTCATCCGCGTCCTCTAACCACCGATCGTGAACGGCGTGAGGGTCGAAAACCCGGACGTACGACCCGTCCGCAGAGAATTTCCCTTCCTCCATCTCCTCCCGCATGTTGAACGAAGATAATTCGTATCCCATCCCAGCCTTCTTCCTCCTCTCGGCGTCGTCTTCGTCCTCCGGTTCGTCCGATTCTTGAGACTCTGATCCATCGCCCAGACCGCTCCCACCGAACTCCTGGCCCTCGATATCCCCAAGCCTCAAGAACTTGTTCTTGTCCTTCTTGGGGTCTTCTACGGGTTTCTTCTCCTCAGCAGCGGCAGAGGCGAACATATCATCATCGTCGTCCCCCTCAGCATCGTTCGTGGGCTTTCGGCTGTTCACCACACCCTCGCCGTCGTCGCTAGAATCGGAATCGTAGCCTTCAGTGCGGACGCGACCTTTACGACGGGTCCGGGGGTTGTCCTCGAGATTAGATTCGACCTGTTCGGAGAAATTGGCAGGGTCTTCATCGGGATCGAGAAATCGCGTTTTCTTCGAAGACGAAGCGAAGGTCTCGGAAGCGGGTCGTTTGGTAGGTGGTCGTGGTGGCATCGTTTTTTGTTGTGCTTTGGTGAGAGATACAGGGGATGGAGGTGAGGGTGCGCGTTGTTTGTGTTTGTTGTCCAAAGGCCCCGTCAAGTCTTGAAATGGAAAGTGGGTTTGGCGGTGGCCCTGTACAGGGAAGCGATCGTCAAGGGTGTATACAACCACCCCTCTCTCACATGCGCCAAGTCTGCCTTGTGTACACCATGCCTTTTGCGGGTGATGTCACGGGGCGGTGTTCGAAGTGGCGCCCGTCATGGTATATAAGGCCTCGGTGGAGCAGCTAGACCGCACATTCTGATAGCGCCGATATCTCGAATCCGAATAACGATAACGACGACTGAAGGAACCCATACGAGGTCATGGAGATAAAGGTCAACGCACTCTTCACGATGATCTACTTTGCCACGATGGCAGTGGCGGCACAGATCCCAGACGGTCCGTTCTTGAACGTCTTCTTCCCAGGAGTTCGAGGCAATCCATTTGCCACCAAAGTCAGCCAATTCTGCGGTGAGTCCCATCGATGAGCGCACATTTGTTCTCCTAGCTCATCGGCGCTCTCATTTCTCAGATGGATACCCCAATGCGACAAATAACCGGCAACTCTTCTCAATTTCAGACGGACATATCCTCTGGCGCGGTTCGAGCACAAATTGGACGGCCGCCGTGACCATCGCTTTCGGCGCGGATCCAAACTCTCCAGACGCGTTCACCAACAGCACAACCGAACGATTTGTTGTCCCCCCGTTCACCGGGAAAGATACCTCCGGTTGCATCGCCGTGAACGTATCGACTCTGATCTCTCCCGAGATCAGGGTCGGCGCGAATGCCACTCTTCAACTTGTCCAGGATACGGGAGGCCAACGGTTATACCAGGTACGTTGGATTGCCGGATGCCCACAGAATGTAACTAATCTGTCCGATCAGTGCATGGACATAAAGTTTGGAGATGGAAATAATTTGCCCGAAGGCGTGAACTGCACTACTCCCCTCAGCGACGATATCGGCAGCCCGTCAGGGTCATCCAGCATCCCCTCATCCACAGGTTCCACCCCGAGCCCCACAGCGACCGGCACAGTTTCAGGTGGAAATACAGGTTCAAGCCTCCGCGATTGTATTTCGAGATGGACATTGCTGCCCATCCTCGGGTTTCTTTTCGTACCTTTGTGACCTCTAGTCTACATCGACAATGTAACACAAGTGCCCAATGTCAAGCGAGTGCCGCGAAATCCTCGATTCCTTTATTTTGGTAGGTTGTGTGGGAGAAAAAAAACGTGCTCCCTGCCAGGCTCGAACTGGCGATCTTCGGATTGCTCCTGGAATTCCAGGCTCATACTGATTATGAGACCGACGCTCTACCAGCTGAGCCAAGGAAGCTTTGCAAGATTTGGAAGCGTGTCATTGTTGGGTCGTCAAAGGAGCGGGCTGTGTTTTTTTTGTTCTGAGAACGAGCATTTTTTGGAGGTTTGTGAGAGAGACAGATCATGTGTAAAACGGTCAGGGAGAGTAAAATTGGATAACAAAATATACATGGAGGATTTCGAGGGGGTTCAGGACGTCTAAGTAAGAATAGCTACTACATTCGACACTCCACGGTAGGGATACGCTCAACGTTCCTAACTGCGGGTATCAACTGCTGATGGGGCAGCCTCTACCGTGCTCAAACCGCTGCCTGATTAAACACGGCCATTTCCACATCCGTGAATGAATCGAACGTGTCGCGGGGGTTTACTTCCCCAGCATTCGCGTAGTGGCCCTCGGATCGAACCGCAGTGTGCCCTTGATTGGTGCCCTCCGCCTGGGTACGGTCACCGCCACCGAACTGAAGAGTGATCCATCCAAGGGCCAAAACAAGCATCGCAACTGGTAAAGAGTCAGTCGGGAAACGGACAGGGCAGATGAATAGAGGTTACCCTGGTAAATGGTGTCCTGAGCACAATCTGCGTAAGGGGAGGAGGTTCCTGAACTCTAATTCAAGGATTGCTCACCATGTTCTGGGGACCAGACCCGGGTGCGTTTAGGAGAACCGCTGGACAAACCACCCAACATGCAATTGCATTCAAAATCACTCCCTGCAAAGTCTCCCAACTCGCTTGACAAGCCAACTTGACAGAGAAGACCGTCAAGGCAGCTACCCGGACCCCTTCAAAGATGGAGCTGAGTAACCCAAGTTGAGAGGGTTCCGATATGAGAACAACGAGAGATGCTGGGGATGTGATGTGTTACAACAAAAAAGCACCCCAGCGGATGCGGACCCACCAACAGCGGCGACCAAGCAAAGGCCATAAACTAGTTTATCCACCACTCGCCCCCAGCGAGCTTTCTGTGATCCATGGGCCTTTTCTCGCAGGTTTAGCGGAAGGATGCGGAAGCTAGGTCGAGTGCTCACAGTGCGTGCTGGACAGCTACAAACGTTATCCTTGTAGTTCGGGTTATCTTTGAACACCAATAGTTCACGGCGGGCGTAACCGTCGTCCCGCCCAGGTCCGCCGCCGAGGTGAGAGACACACGATGAATAGGTTGCAATGCGGAGAGCCATTCAAGAACCGGATTCTTCCTGCCCGAGCTTTTACCCTCCGCAGTAATTAGGATTCTGCATACCGAGAGGTTGGCCATGCTGCGAGGAGCCTCCGGAAGGAGCAGAAACATTGGGAAACCTACACGTGGTTTTCCGGAAAACCCGCAGGACAGGCCCGGTTAAAATGGATGCTCCGAAAGTGCGTAACCAATGAGGGGAGACGAATAACCTTTTACCCCCACTTGCTGGGTTTAAAACCCTCACAAGAAACAGCAGGCTATGTTCGGTGCCATTTGTGGGATGGCACTTACCGGACTGCGAGAATGGCGGTAGCGCCCGTCTTGTGATCTGACCGGTGCCAGCACGAAAACCGGACCAGCAGCTTCTGCAGAGAACGCGTTTAACAGCCATGGACCCCAAGTTAACCGAACCGCCGTTCGTCCAAGCAGAAGGAGTGATTAATCTCCGTGACGCCGGTGGACAGCGGTCGAACCTCCCTTCCTACGCCAACCATATCGTCAAACTTCGTTATCTGTACCGCGCCGGAGAGCCGTCAAGGGTCACGCCGAAAGGTATCGTCCAGCTGAAAGACGAACTTGGTGTTAGGAAAATCTTCGATCTGCGTAGTGACGTGGAAGTCAAGGGATACAAAGCTGATCCGTTGATCATCGAAGGCGTCGGGTTCGTCCAGGTCCCGGTCTCGTCTGTGGGGGCCTACGACCCGATCAGCCTCGCGATGAGGGTCAAGGGATTCAAGGATGATCCCTTGGTGGTAGATACCCTTTCATTCCGATTACATTATTAAGAGACCTGATGCGGGTTTTTGGCAGGCTTTCCTCAGCTTCTACATGGAGATCGTGGAGAACGGAACGGACACTGTCCACAAAATCGTGACCCATGTTCGAGACCACCCAGACGAGCCTTGCCTGATCCATTGCACAGGTATGAACGCCCTGTTGACACATTACAAGGATCAGGCATCTTACACAGGGCGACCGTAGCTGGAAAGGACAGAACAGGTATAATCGTTGCCATCATCCATATGGTACGGTTGTTTCGTGTCAACACTAGGTTTCACAGCATTGACAACCTCGCACCAGCTTCTGGGGGTCGACGACGAAGAGATCGTCAAAGACTACACCCTCACCACCATCGGTCTCGAACCCGCTCTGCCTGGCCTTATCGAGAGATTCAAAGCCCACGACGTCTACCGCAACGACTGGGAGGGCACTATGAACATGGCTAGTTCGAAGTGGGTCCGCAGAACGACTATTTCCTGAAACCAATCACTGATGCGCTCTACAGACCGGAGTGGATCACCGCATTCCTCAGTCGGTTCCGCGAGAAATACGGAAGTGCCGAAGCTTACCTCAAGAACGAGGTCGGACTGTCCGACGGAGATATCGAAAAGATCCGTTCGAACCTTCTGGTCCCCAGACCAATCCCAAATTAATCCAGCGAATCCATTCTATTTGTTTAGTAAAGTACGTGTATCGGATCTTAGAGCTGTGCCGCGTGTAGACGTATACCACAAGTAGAGGAAATAACCTTTTCATTTGACTTGGAGCACTTCGTTCTCCGTCGCGTCTTCCGGGATTTTCACCGCCTCATCCTGAATCTTCTCAAACTGTTTCCCAACATCTGTGACCTTGCTCTCCACTTCCTGCGGGACAACCCCATCGACGTTGCATTTCTCTAAGCACCTGCCCACCATCCCGATCCACTTGAGGTGGCCCTCAACTCCTTCACACTTGACGTTTTCGACGCCCTCCACTTGAACCGGCGCTAGACCAGCTACACCCCAGGACCCCTCAGTCAGCATACTCGCCCTGCTGAGGATGGCCAGGACGTAATCTTCTTCGGGTCCCACCCACCCGTTGACCAGCCTGCCCGAAACTATGGCTCGAACCTTCCTCCATGACCCGGCGTCCCGCGTCGATGTTGGTAGTCCGAACAGGTACACGCTGTCGATCAAATGGGTGGTTTGTGATGGAGGGAGAGTTGAAAGGTATTTGAGGGCCTCAAAAATTACGAGCGAACCAAGGGAGTAGCCCGTCAAAGTAACAGGCCGAGTTCCAAGAACCCGTTGGGACAGTAGGATTCCCATGACCCGACCCGCCTTTAACGCCAAAGCCTGGGCGTTCGACCAGGGGTTATCTTCGGAGTTATGTTAATTTTTGGAATGGTTCCCCATCTCCCGAAAGTCGTGACTCCCGCCTACTCACAAATGATGTTCCCGATCTGAAGATACGCCACAGGAGATAGGGATGCGAACAAGCTCGCGAGAACGGTCCGTTTGATGATCTCTTTCTGGATGTAGCCGACCGCTTTGTCCTTGAGGAGGGTGACCAAAGCATCTGAGAGCTCGAGTAGAGCATCCACCTCCCACTGGAGGGCAAATGTATCTTGGCTCTGGTCAAAGAACTTCCACGGGCCCACAACATCGTCCTTAGTATTCAGCCACCCACTCACGCAAAGTCGAATGGCAAGGGTATCTTTCGGTGGGTGAACCGGGACGATCGCAAGGTCGTGCACGTCTTTGATATGTCTCCCAATCATCGTGGACGTCCTATGAGCGCCGTATGCACCAAAAAGCGAACCGCAAACAATGGACGAGCTAGCCAATGTCGTCGCGAGAATACCAGCAGTGGTCCCCCCAAGACCAACGACCCCAAGAACCGTCGAGATTCCCGCACCGACTAACGGAGCGGCTATGCAATATAAACCGATAAGACGCCAATATGTGTTTAGGGTCAAGGGGACGCCATACCCAAGCCTCCAGTCACCCCAATAAGCACCCCACCGGCAACCGCACCGACAGCGATGCCAGCCTTCCTCCAAAGGGCACCAGCATTGGCCTGCTGTTCCCTCGCGGCCTGCGCTTGCTCAAGTACGTCGTCGGGGTTTCTCAGAGTATGAACGATCGCACTCTCGTCTACGGCCCCAATGCGTGGAAGGTACGCCCGTGTACGAGCAGAGTAACCCTTAGCTGCGGAAATGTGGATGAGGATGATTGTAGTGAGGATCTTGTCCAATTCCGGCTTAGGCGGGAGGGCCTGAAGGGATGTTGTTGTGTCGATATCGTATTCAATCTTCGGACACTGTCCTGGATCCAGAGATGGTTCGTTAACTAAAGTGGATCGGTTCGGCCTGAGGCCACACCGCACTCTGCACTAACCTGGATCTCTGGTGGAAGTGGCAGTCCAGATCGTTTTCAACAGGTCATTCGCCCAGGCATCGATTTCAGGGTTCTGCTCCTCGTATGCCCGTACGTGGTATACTTGACATATGTTTCTGTAACCCGCCAGATGCCT
>Ga0307516_10008621_pt1 | contig 11503 bp, 10 predicted proteins | sample 19_EM_MG_FD_203310 | JGI IMG/M metagenome (GOLD analysis project Ga0307516, IMG submission 203310) | Populus trichocarpa ectomycorrhiza microbial communities from riparian zone in the Pacific Northwest, United States - 19_EM | ecosystem: Host-associated > Plants > Roots > Unclassified | place...
GGGTGACCTTCATCCCGTACCGCTTGGCCGTGATCATGTGGCCGAGCTCGTGCAGGCTCACCGAGATCAAGATAGCCAGCGCGAAGGCCGCCGTCCCCAACCAGTACAGCATCAGGCTCCTTCAGCCGCCGTAGCGATCATCCGTTGTGCCTGGGCCCGCGCCCAGGCCTCCGCGGTCAGCACGTCATCGACGGTACCCGGTTCGTCGAAATCGGGTGCCGCCGCGAGCACCGCCTCGAGGGTGTCGACGATGCCCAGAAAAGGTAGCCGACCGGACACGAACGCGGCTACACACTCCTCGTTCGCGGCGTTGTAGATGGCCGGGCGACAGTGTCCCGCCGTACCGGCTGCCTTGGCCAACCGGACCGCCGGGAATGCCTCATCGTCCAGCGGGCGCAGCTCCCAGTTGTGCGCCAGCGTCCAGTCGACGGCCGCCGCGGCACCGGCCACCCGCTCGGGCCAGGCCAGCGCGAGCGCGATCGGCAGCCGCATGTCAGGCGGGCTGGCCTGGGCCAGCGTGGAGCCGTCCAGGAACTCGACCAGCGAGTGCAGCACCGACTGCGGGTGCACCATGACCTCGATGGCGTCGTACGGCACGTCGAACAACTCGTGCGCCTCGATCACCTCAAGGCCCTTGTTGACCATGGTCGCCGAGTTGATCGTCACCACCGGGCCCATGTCCCACGTCGGGTGCTTGAGCGCTTCCTCGGGCGTGACGTTCGTCAACTCGGTGCGCCGCCGGTCGCGGAACGCTCCCCCGCTCGCGGTCAGGATCAGCCGCCGGACCTCCGCGGCCGACCCGCCGCGCAGGCACTGGGCCAGCGCGGAATGCTCCGAGTCGACCGGCACGATCTGCCCCGGCCGCGTCACCGCGGCCTTGACCAGCGGGCCGCCGGCGACGAGCGACTCCTTGTTGGCGAGCGCGAGGGTACGCCCGCAGCGCAGCGCGGCCAGCGTCGGCGGCAGCCCGAGACTGCCCACGACCCCGTTGAGCACCACGTCGCAGGGCCACTGGGCGAGCTCGGTCATCGCCTGCGGCCCGGCGACGATCTTCGGCAGCTTGAAATCCCCGGTGGCCCACCCGCGCTTCTGCGCCTCGGCGTAGAACGCGAGCTGCAGATCCTGCACGACGCTGGAGCGGGCCACGCCCACCACGTCGACCGCGAGCTCGAGCGCCTGGGCGGCGAGCACCTCGACGTTGCCGCCGCCGGCGCCGAGCGCGACCACCCGGAACCTGTCCGGGTTGCGCCGAACGATGTCGATGGCCTGAGTTCCGATGGATCCGGTCGAGCCGAGCAGTGCCAACTCCCGCATGGCGTCCATCTTCCCCTGCCGCGTCACGGCGGCCACGGAGTGGGTATGAGGAGCGCCGCGCCGCCCGCCCGGCCCGTTACAGTCGCTTCAGGATCTTGGACAACTCAGTGCACATCGTTCATCCCTGCTAACAGCGTTAACACACGTCAACGGAGCCCAGCTATGACGACGACCACGTCCAGCCGCCGCGAACGGCTGCGCGCGGAGACCGTCACCGAGATCAAGGACGCCGCGCGCCGCCTGCTCGTCGCCGGCGGACCGACCGCCATCTCCTTGCGGGCCATCGCCCGCGACCTCGGCATGACCGCCCCCGCCCTGTACCGGTACTTCACCAGCCTGGACGCCCTGATCCTGGCGATCGTCACCGACCTCTTCGAGGACCTGCGGGCCGCCGTCGCGGACGCCGGCACCGACCACGGCGACGAGCCGCCGCTGGCCCGGGTCGGCCACATGGCGCGCGCCTTCCGCCGCTGGTCCCTCGACCGGCCCGCCGAGTTCGCGCTGATGTTCGGCAGCCCGGTGCCCGGGGTCACCCCCCTCGCCGGGCAGCGCGGCCCGCTCAACGACGCCGGCGCGCGCTTCGGGGAGACCTTCTTCACGGTGCTGGGTGAGCACTACGCGCGCCACCCGTTCGGTGGGGAGGCGCCGGATCTTCCCGAGCCGGCGCTGCGCGAGCTGTTCAAGCCGTACCTGGAGACCTTCGGTGACCGGTTTCCGCTGCCCGTGATCTACCTCTTCGTGGCCGCCTGGACCCGCCTGTACGGCATCGTGGCGATGGAGGTGTTCGGTCACCTGAGGTGGGCCATGACGGACGTGGAGCCACTCTTCGAAGTCGAACTGGCGCGGACCGTCAGCCGATTGGCGCGCTAGGCTCCGCTGCCATGAGCTCTCTGCCCGAACGCGCGGACGTGGTGATCATCGGGGCCGGCCACAACGGCCTGGTCTCCGCGGTGCTGCTGGCCCGCGCCGGACTCGACGTGGTGGTGCTCGAAGCCGCCGACGTGCTCGGCGGCGCCACCCGCACCGAGCGGCCGTTCGCCAAGGTGCCCGGCCTGGGCCAGTCCACCGGCTCATACCTGCTCGGCCTGATGCCGCCGGAGTTGCTGCGCACGCTCGACGTGGACATCCCCGTGCTGCGCCGCGACCCGCACTACTTCCTGCCCACGCCGGGCGGGCCGGGTGCGCCGTACCTGCTCTTCGGCACGGACCGCGAGGCGACCCGGGCGCAGATGCAGCGGTTCTTCTCGCCCCGCGACGTGGCCGCCGACGAGGCGATGCAGGTCGAGATCGCGGCCTTGCGCGCCGACCTGGCGCCGGCCTGGCTGCGGGAGCCCGGCACGGTCGAGGAGGTCGCCGACCGGCACATCCGGCCGCAGCTGCAGAGCACGTTCATCGACCTGGTCCGCGGCTCCGTCGCCGATTACCTGACCCGGTTCGGCTTCAAGAGCGAACTGCTGATGAGCATGTACGCGGTCACGGACGGCCTGTCGGGACTGAACGCGGGCCCCGACGACCCCGGCACCGGCCACAACTTCCTGGTGCACAACATGTGCCGGCTGCCGGGCTCGGACGGCACGTGGATGATCGCGGCGGGCGGGATGGGCACGGTCTCCCGCACGTTCGCCGACGCGGCGCGTGCGGCCGGTGCGTCGCTCTTCACGAGCACCCCGGTAACGGCGGTGACGGTCTCCCAGGGGGCCGCCACGGGCGTGGTGCTGGCGGATGGCCGGGCGATCTCGTCCCGGGTGGTGCTCGGCTCGTGTGACCCGTACCGGTTGATGAGCCTGGTCCCGGAGGGCGCGCTGCCCACGGCCCTGACCGACCGGATGGAAGCGGTTCGTCGCCCCGGGACGACGCTGAAGGTGAATCTCGCGCTGCGCGATCTGCCGACGTTCTCGTGCCTGCCACCGGAGAGCCCGTCACCGTTCGGCTCGACGATCCACCTGCTGCCGGGCTCGGCCGGCCTGGCCGGGCCGGACTCGTCGATGGCGGCGCTGCGGGCGATGTGGGCGGAGGTGCAGGCCGGCCGGCTGCCGGCGGAACCGACAATCGAGTGGTACGTGCACACGACCGTCGACCCGTCCCTGCAGGACGAGGCGGGGCACCACTCGTCGGCCCTGTTCGTGCAGTCGGTGCCCTACGAACTGGCGACGTCGTCGTGGGAGGCGGAGCTGCCCGGCTACGTCGACCACCTGCTGGCCATCGTCGACAGCTACGCGCCCGGCACCTCCGAGCTGGTGGCCGACACGATGCCGCTGACCCCGCCGGGCATCGAGAAGCACTTCGGCATCACCGGCGGCCACATCCATCACGTGGACAACACGGTGGCCTTCAACGACCGGATGCCGTACGCGACCGGGCTGGACGGCCTCTACGCGGGCTCGGCGGGCGCCCACCCGGCAGGCAGCGTTATCGGCGCGGCGGGCCACAACGCGGCCAAGCGCATCCTCGCCGACCTGGCCTTCTAGGGCTCCGTCCGCTCGGCGCGGATCTGGTGGCCGGCGCTGGTCAGGCACTTGCCGCTGGGCAGGTCGAACTTCCAACCGTGCAGCTGGCAGGTGAGCACGTTGCCGTCCACGATGCCGAAGCGGCTCAGATCCGCCTTCAGGTGCGGGCAGCGGCGCTGCAGCGTCCAGCCGCCCAACTCGGTGTCCTCGGCGTCGACCGACTTCTCGTGCTCGTCGTACCAGCCCTCGGCGTACTGCAGGCGCTCCTCGGAGAGGCACTTGAAGAAGGCGTAGACGAACTCGTTGTACTGGCCGATCCGGGCCGCCGAGAAGCGGCAGGACAGGAAGAGCGAGTTTACCCAGTCGCCCTCGTCGATGAAGATCAGGTGCTCGATCAGCTCGCGCTGGGTCTTGAAGCGGTAGCGGACCTTCTCGTCGCCGTACGGGCGGACCTGCTTGCCCGGGAAGTCGACCACGATCGACTCGACCGACTCGCCCTCGTAGGACAGCAGGTCGAAGCGGACCGGGCCGCCGACGCCCTGGGCCAGGTAGATCGACTCCTCGAGGAGCGGCTCGATGCGCTTCTTCAGCTCGCCCAGCACGTCGATCTCCGGGTGCCGCCAGGACGCCTTCTCGGCCGCGATGATCGGCGCCTTGCGCTCGCGCATCTCCTCGAGGTGCGCCTTCTTGTTGGCGAAGAACTCGTCGACGTCCGTCGGGTGCGTGGTCTCGATGGACTCCGCCGCCAGCGTCGTGACGCTGCCCGGGAGCAGGACGACGGCGTTGGTGCCGCCCACCTTCGCGTACTCGGTCAGGAAGACCGACTGGTCGGGGAAGATGTTTCCCTCGTCACCATGGATGTCGTTGAACTGCCACAGCTCGTCGTCCAGGAAGCACGGCGGGCCGGCGATCGGGAAGACGTGGTCGGCCTTCAGGTCGTCGATGTAGCGCCAGGTGCGGTCGAACTGGCGGTCGCGCTTCTGCTTGCCGAAAGCCGTCTTCGCCGCCTGCGGCAGCTCGTAGACCATCGGATACCAGATCGCTCCGGAGAATTGCAGCATGTGCGCGTGCACGTGGCCCAGCTCGGTGAACCTCGACAGGTCCGTCGGGCGGGCGTCGTTCTGGTTGAGCACCCGGACGCCGTTGTGCTCCAGCCACAGCGACGAGTCGCCGATCGGGCCGTCGGTGGGGCTGATCAGCGCCTGGATCATCACCTTGAGGCCGCCGTCGAGCTCGTGCACCTCGTCGCTCTTGGTCTTGAAGAAGCTGGTGAAGCCGAGCGCGCGCAGCTCGTCCTCGAGCTGGCTGGTCGGATACTCCGGCAGCAGCACCGTCGCCTTCTTGCTGACGAAGCGCTTCAGGTGGGCCGCGTCGAAGTGATCGCGGTGCAGGTGGGAGACGTACAGGTAGTCGACGTCACCGAGCGACTCCCAGTCGAGCTGGGAGTTGTCGGGGAACGGGAACCAGGACGCGAAATACGCCGGGTTGACCCACGGGTCGCACAGAATGCTCCCCGCGCCCGTGTCGATCCGCATGCTCGCGTGGCCAGTGCCCGTGATCCGCACCGTTCAGCTCCCTCGGTCCCGCAGATGTCCGACGGCATCGAAGGTACCGGGTCCGGGTTGGTGGGCCGCGCGCGGAGGCGCCATGCGAAACTGATCGGGTTGTCATCACCATCGTCGCAGGAGGACCGAGTCGTGGCAGAAGAGCCGGTTTACGCCCCCGACCAGCTCAAGCCGGGCAACCGCAAGTGGGCCCGGATCGGCGCGATCGGCACCGCCGTGATTCTGCTGGCGATGCTGATCGGTAACCACGAGGGCAACACCGAGAACATCTGGCTCATCGGCACCGCGCTGGCGCTCATCGGCGCCGTGGTGGGCGACGCCGTGCTGCGGCGAAACGGCCTCAAGCCGAACGACCAGTAACCCCCGTACGCGAAAAGGCCCGCCCCCCACCCGGGGAAGCGGGCCTTTCCCGTGCTCAGCGGTGGCGCAGCAGGATGTCCTTGACCTCGCGCAGCGCCGCGTCGACCTCGGCCTCGAAGTAGCCACCCGGAACCAGCCCGAACTGCAGCGTGTCGAGCTCGTTCTCGGGCACGGGCATCGGGCCGCGGCCGGTCATGGCCTGCAGGATGCTCTCGAACAGCCGGTCCACCTGCACCGGGTCGTAGCCGCTGCCGAAGCGGCGCGGCTGGAAGGTGCGGCGCAGCTGGTCCACCCTGTACAGCTCCGGGCTGCCGCCCTGGCCGCCGCCCATCGGGGGGCCACCCATCGGCGGACCCGCGGGCGGGCCGCTCATCGGGGGGCCGCTCATCGGAGGCGCGCTCATCGGGGCCGGTCCGCCGAAGCGGTCGCGGTCGGGCATCCGGATCTCGGCCGTCATGTCCGTCTTGCCGTGCCGGCCCGGCTCGAAGCCGTCGTAGCCGCCGGTGTCGTAGCCGGACGGGGCCGGCGGACGCTGCTGCTGCTGTTGCTGCTGGCCGTACCCGGGCTCCTCGTAGCGGCCGTACGGGTCCGGCGCGGGCATCTGGGGGCGCTGCGGAAGCTGCTGCGGCTGCATCCGGTCTTCACGACCGTACGGGTCCTCGCGGGCGTACTGGCTTTCGCGGGCGTACTGGTCCTCGCGGGGATACTGATCCTCGCGGGCGAACTGACGGTCGTCGCGGACCTGCGGCGCGGGCAGCCGCTCGGTCGGCGGCGCGGAACGGCCCAGCGCCTGGCTCATCCGGTCGCTCTGCATGCCGCCGCGCATCGGCTCCGGCTGCATCCGGTCCGGCGTCATCCGGGCGTCGGGGGCACGCCCGCCACGGTCCTCGAACTCGGCGAGCTGTCGCTCCACACGGTCCAGGTGCAGGTCGACCTGCCACTCGTCGTAACCGCCGAAGCGCACGCGGAAGACGACGTCGTGCACCTCCTGGGCACCGACGGGCGCGCCGGACTGCTCACCGGCCAGGGTCGCCTCGACCCGGTCCAGGAAAGCGTCGACCTCGTCGACCTTGTAACCGCGGCGCAGTGCGCGCCGTCGGAAACGCTGTCCCTGACTCGTCACAACGTCTCCCAAATCAGCATCCGCAGGGAACTGAGCCCCGTCATCGTGCCACCTCCGCGTCGGCGACGGCGCCCCCAGCGTCCATCACCGTCAGCTCACTTGCGGCCAATTGGCCGCATGCACCGTCGATCTCCCGCCCCCGGGTGTCTCGGACCGTAGCCGCCACTCCCGACTCCCGCAGCCGGCGGAGGAATTCCCGTTCGACCGGCTTGGGGCTGGCGTCCCACCTGCTGCCCGGCGTCGGGTTGAGCGGGATCAGATTCACATGCGCCAGCTTGCCGTGCAGCAACCTGCCAAGCAGGTCGGCACGCCAGGGTTGATCGTTAACATCCCTGATCAGGGCGTACTCGATCGAAATCCGACGACCGGTCTGCGCCGCGTAGTCGAACGCGGCATCGAGCACCTCGGCCACCTTCCAGCGCTGGTTGACGGGCACAAGCTCATCGCGCAGATCATCATCGGGGGCGTGCAGGGACAGCGCAAGAGTCACGGACAGCTCTTCGGCGATCAATCGCCGCATTGCGGGCACCAGGCCCACCGTGGAGACCGTGATGTGCCGTTGCGACAGGCCCAGGCCCTCCGGGGCGGGGGCGACCAGGCGGCGCACGGCCTCGATCACCCGGGGGTAATTGGCCAGCGGCTCGCCCATGCCCATGAACACGACCCGGGACAGCCGCGGCGGCGACCCGGTGACCGCGCCGGAGGCCGCGACGCCCGCGAGGTAGACCACCTGGTCGACGATCTCGGCGATGGACAGGTTGCGGGTGAGGCCGGCCTGGCCGGTGGCGCAGAACGGGCAGGCCATGCCGCAGCCGGCCTGGCTGGACACGCACGCGGTGATCCGGTCGGGATAGCCCATCAGGACGCTCTCGACCATCGCGTTGTCGTGCAGCTTCCACACTGTCTTGCGGGTGGCGCCGTCGTCACACGTCAGCTCGCGCTGCGGGGTGAGCAGCGTGGGCAGCAGGTCGCCGACGATCTTGTCGCGGGACGCGGCGGGCAGGTCGGTCATCGCGGCGGGGTCACGCACCAGCCGCCCGAAGTAGTGGGTGGAGAGCTGCTGAGCGCGGAACGCGGGCTCACCGAGCTCGGCGACGGCCGCGCGGCGGCCGGCCAGATCAAGGTCGGCGAGGTGGCGCGGCGGCATCGCGGGGCGACGCCGGGTGACCACCGCGTCGGGGGTGTCGGGGCTGGTCGGGATGACCGGAAGAATCGTCATGGCGTATCCAGTCTCCCACGTCGCGTGCGCATGCCTACCCCGGCGGCGCGATGAGCGAGAGCAGCAGGAACGCCGTCGGCACCGCGAAGAGGATCGAATCGAGCCGGTCCATCAGGCCGCCGTGCCCCGGCAGCAGGTGGCTCATGTCCTTGATGCCGATATCGCGCTTGAGCATCGATTCGGCCAAATCGCCCAGCACGGCGACCACCGAGATCACGGCACCGAAGAGCAGACCACCGTAGAACGGGACATCGAGCAGGAAGTAAGCCAGCGCCGAGCTGCCGACGGCGGCCGCCGTGACCGAGCCTGCGAAGCCCTCCCAGGACTTCTTGGGGCTGATCGTGGGGGCCATCGGGTGCTTGCCGAGGAAGACGCCGGCCGCGTAGCCACCGGTGTCGGACAACACAACTGCCAGCAGCGTGATAAGCACCCGGTAGTCGCCGTCGGCGGGCCGGGCGAGCAGCACGCCGAAGCTCAGCAGGAACGGCACATAGACGGAGATCAGCGTGGCCGCCTCGAGATCCCTCCGCAGACCCGCGACACCGTCGGCCAGCCGCCACAGCAGGGCCGCCAGCACGGTCACCAGCAGGCCCAGGATCAGCGCGTCCGTGCTGCCGTACCAGGCCAGCCCGGTCATCAGCACACCGCCGGCGACCAGCGGGATCAGCGGCGCCCGGGCACCGGTGATCTTGAGCGCCCGGGTCATCTCCCAGACGCCGAGCCCGACGGCCAGGGCGATCACCCCGAGGAAGGCCTCCTTGTAGACGAACAGGGAGGCCAGGACGACGAGGATCATGCCGATCCCGACCGCGATGGCGGCGGGCAGGTTGCGGCCCGCCCGGCCGGCCGGTTTCGCCACGGGCTTGCCACCTCGGCCGGCCCGGCGCCTGCCGGGGCCGCGTGGGCCGTCCGCTTCCGCTGCCGTCAACTCCCACTCCGCCTGCGAGGTCGAGGTCGCTGCGGTGGCGGCGGCCCAGGGGGCGCGGGGCTCCACGCCGCCGGGATCCGGCTCGGCCACCGCCGCGGGCCCGGGAGTGAAAGCGTTCCACGACGGCCCGCTCAGGGTCGACTCCTGGGCCGTCTCACGACGGTAGGCCGCGTACGGGTCTGACTCGCCGTCGCTGCCGTACGGGGCCGGGACGTCGGGTTGCCCGGACGCCCAGCCACCGGAAGGGGTCTGCCCACCGCGGGGCTCGAGGTACGACATCAGACCTCGAGCAGCTCGGCTTCCTTGTGCTTGACCAGCTCGTCGACCACGGCCACGTAGCGGTGCGTGACGTCGTCCAGTTCCTTCTCGGCGCGCCGGCCGTCGTCCTCGCCGGCCTCGCCGTCCTTGACCAGGCGGTCGAGCTGCTCCTTGGCCTTGCGGCGCACGTTGCGGATCGCGACGCGGCCTTCCTCGGACTTGTGGCGCGCGACCTTGATCATCTCGCGGCGCCGCTCCTCGGTCATCTGCGGCAGGTGGATGCGCAGCTGCGTTCCCTCGTTGTTGGGGTTGACCCCCAGGTCCGAGTCGCGGATCGCCCGCTCGATCGGGGCGAGCTGGGACGCGTCGTACGGCTTCACGATCACCATGCGCGGCTCCGGCACGCCCACGGACGCCATCTGGGTCACCGGGGTCGGCGCGCCGTAGTAGTCGACGACAATCTTGGAGAACATCGCCGGCGTGGCACGGCCCGTGCGGATCGCGGCGAACTCCTCCTTGGCGTGCTCGACCGCGCTCTCCATCTTTTCTTCGGCCTCGAAGAGGATCTCGTCGATCACCGCTCCGTCGCCTCCCTGTTCCTCGTCATCGTTAAGAAAGTGTGCGGTACGCGCGGGATCACGTGGTGATCAGGGTGCCGATCTTCTCGCCGCTGACGGCCCGGACGATGGTGTCGTCGCCCTGGGCGCCGAAGACGAGCATGGGCAGGCCGTTCTCCTCGCACAGGCTGAAGGCCGCCTGGTCGGCGACGCGCAGGCCCTGCTGGAGCACGCTGGCGAAGGTGATGTGGTCGATCTTGCGGGCGTCCGGGTCGGTCCGCGGGTCCGCGGTGTAGACGCCGTCGACGCCGTTCTTGCTCATCAGCACGAGGTCGGCGTGGATCTCCAGCGCGCGCTGCGCCGTGACCGTGTCCGTGGAGAAGTACGGCATCCCGGCGCCGGCGCCGAAGATGACGACGCGGCCCTTCTCAAGATGCCGGATGGCACGCAGCGGGATGTACGGCTCGGCGACCTGGGCCATCGTGATCGCGGTCTGCACCCGCGTCTCGATGCCCTCCTTCTCGAGGAAGTCCTGCAGGGCCAGGCAGTTCATGACCGTGCCGAGCATGCCCATGTAGTCGGCGCGGTTCCGGTCCATGCCGCGCTTCTGCAGCTCGGCGCCGCGGAAGAAGTTGCCGCCGCCGACGACGACCGCGATCTGCACGCCACGCCGGGTCGCCGTGGCGATCTGCCGGGCGATGCCCTGCACGACGTCGGGGTCGACACCGACCGCACCGCCGCCGAAGACCTCGCCGGAAAGCTTCAGCACGACCCGCCGGGGCCGCTCGGCCCGGGGTGTCGCGATCTCGTCCAACGCGACAGCCTGCTCGGTCACCATCGTCATGCCGGTCCGCCTTTCCTTCGCTAACCCGAGACCCTATGTGACGGGGAGGCCGGGCGCTTGTGTCGCGTCCCGGCCTCCCGCGCAGTGCGCTGGTGCCTGGATTACTCCTGGCCGACCTCGAACCGGACGAAGCGGGTGACTTCGATGCCGGAATCGGCCGTTACCTGCTTGACGGTCTTCTTGTTGTCGGTGACCGACGGCTGCTCCAGCAGGACGAAGTCCTTGAAGTAGGAGTTCACCCGGCCCTCGACGATCTTGGGCAGAGCCTGCTCCGGCTTGCCCTCCTCGCGAGCGGTCTGCTCGGCGATGCGGCGCTCCGACTCGACGGTCTCGGCGGGCACCTGCTCGCGGGTGAGGAACTTCGGCCGCATGGCAGCGATCTGCATGCCGACCGCGCGGGCGTCGTCGGCGCCGGCCTCGTCGGTCTTGCCGGTGTACTCCACCAGCACGCCGACCTGCGGCGGCAGGTCCTGCGCCTTGCGGTGCAGGTAGACCGCGACGGTGCCGTCGAGCACGGCGAAGCGGTTGAGCACGATCTTCTCGCCGATCTTGGCGGAGAAGTCCTGGATCACGTCGGCGACGGCGCGGCCGTCGGCGAGCGTGGAGGCCAGCAGCGCGGCGGCGTCGGCCAGCTTGGCCTGCTCGCCGTGCTCCACCAGGGTCTGACCCAGCGCGACGAAGTCGGCGGTCTTGGCGACGAAGTCGGTCTCGCAGTTGAGCTCGAGCAGCGCCTTGCCGGAGTGGGCGACGATGCCGTTGGCGGCGGTCCGGCCGGCCCGCTTGCCGACGTCCTTCGCACCCTTGATGCGCAGGAACTCGACGGCCTGGTCGAAGTCACCCGCCGACTCTTCGAGCGCCTTCTTGCAGTCCATCATGCCGGCGCCGGTG
>Ga0307516_10008622_pt1 | contig 11502 bp, 9 predicted proteins | sample 19_EM_MG_FD_203310 | JGI IMG/M metagenome (GOLD analysis project Ga0307516, IMG submission 203310) | Populus trichocarpa ectomycorrhiza microbial communities from riparian zone in the Pacific Northwest, United States - 19_EM | ecosystem: Host-associated > Plants > Roots > Unclassified | place...
CAGCGTTCATCGCTTATATAATATAACAGCTCTTGACCAGCTACCGCTATCATCTCAGCTTGTCCCCTCCACACAACAGGTGAGCAGGAGTAGCAGTTCCTCTACGTATATAGGTATTGCTTCAACATTGAGCGCCTGACTTTCTGGCGAGTAATTGCCTCAGAAGCATCGCTTGTGACTCTGGTTGGGGATTGGATAAAGTAGAAGTGGTATTCTGTGAAAAAATGTCGAGAGGATTTTTTTCTGGGCGAGATACAACCGGTACAAGCTGCAGTGACGCCACAATCTAGGTGAAAATCCACACATAGTATGATCAAAATAACTTACTTTGACAGGAACGTCATTTTCCTTCTGTGAGTCGTATAACTCTGATGGGCCAGTTGGCATCCCATCATTGCTATCTCCATGCAAGGTAGGGTCCGGCTCAGTTTTCTTGCGTTTTTCAAGCTGGGGCGCAAAAGGAGCGCTTATCGACTGTGTACGCTTCCGAGTCCTTGAGTTGGCCTGCAACAAGTTTGCTGGGGACGGTGAATCGACATCCACCTCTTCTTTCACCATTCCTTCACTTGTTGCGTCACGAGGTCGATCTGACCAATGTGAGTAGTTCAAGCTCATGAACATGTCTGCTTTCCAATCATCCGCACACAGGCGGAACTCCAAAAATCGGATGCGCAATGAGTGTAAAATGTATTCACGTGCTTCATGGGTGCACTTTGACCATGTTGTTGGCGCAAGGTTGTGATAGAGAAGGGTATAGAGAAGTGGGCGAAAGACGTCCCGGCACCTCTGTTGGTCATCCTTACTCAAAACAACGCCAGATTGGTTTTCTAGGAACCCAGCTGAGCCCGATTCCATGGTGCGGGTTGTCCGGAGCTTTCCACGGCCATTTTGAAAGTCCTTCAAATACTCCGTTTTGGTCCAGTAAACCACCTTGGGGTATTCCTCACGCATATATGGCACCATCGTGTCCACATCCCACACAGACTGCAGAATTGTTAAGAACGGCTCAGAAAGAGTACCTGTCTTGCAACTGGGACCAGCCCCCACTGGCGCACAGTCTACGCGCTCTAGAAGCTGCCGATACAAGTTGCTAATGGGCGATAATAGTATTATTTGAGATGAGTTGTGTGGGAAGACTCACTTGGTAGCTCCTAGCTCTGCCTCCAAGATGGCTATTCTCACCCTCAAGTCACCCTCACCCTTCTCTTTACTGAGCATGTGAACAAGCTCTGAATCGTGCGATGCTGAGGTGTCTGCGTCATTGACACGACAGTGCATATAGCCATCTCTGACGCTACTGTGCAACAAAGAGGAAATCGAGTGGCTTCCGGAACTTCCAGAAACCGCAGAATTCAAAGAACTGCTGTGAAATTGGGGATCTGGCTGGGTAGTTGTCAGCTAGGGCGAATCAATATCTATCCACACATACACTTGAGATAGAGCCCCACTCATTCGAGACTTCCTGTCCAAATGAACGAAAATTAGTTCCCTGCATCGCATTGGGGAATCAAGGCAGTGGGTACTGGCATTGGCATGGATGAGGCGGATGGAGAGGTACTCAGAGGGTCATCGTATTTTGGTAGAGGTCAGATATTAGTCAGCATAATCTAGCTACCACCAATACGCTCTACACTTCGTTTATCTCAGCCCACAACAATACCATCGCCCACTTTCCAATGTCGACTACATCTGATCCCCCCCATTGAAAACACTGCTGAAGCACACCAGTTTGGAAATGTGACCATTTTGGAGGTCACCAACCTTCTGGAAGGTTGGCCAGAGTACATCTTTGACATCCCTGCAAGTGACCTCCCTGGACCACAGGCAAGTCCCATTTTGCTCATGTATATTATGCATCTGGCTGAGACTTGAAGCAGAAAATTGTCCTCCGTCTTCTCAAACCATTGAGGAAGTACGTCGAAGACTCAGAGGAAGAGGAAGATGCCAGCAACGTCAAAAAACCAAGTATATGCGTCAGTTTTTCTATTATGAATGGTCTATTGACAATTTTCTAGCTACTGTATTCTCCGATGTTGTCAAAAAACCGAGTATATGTCATGTGTTCTATTCTAAACAGACTACTGACACGTTCTAGTCCCCAGATATGCAGATGCTCGCCTCTCCATCTGTATGAAGAGGTAGGTCCTACATATGCAAGTTGCCGTTCACTCATCTTTGCAGCAACAACCCGTGTCCTACAGATGGCTTGATCGCAAGCCATGCAAGTGTCGACGCCATTCCAGTCATTGTCAATGGCTTCCTTGTGCAGCCAACCCAGCGGCCTCCTAAGCGCAAGACATTTGCTGACATTGACGAAGACTTTGAATGGCCTCCGCGTCGCAATCACCACTTGCGTCCAGTTTCGAAGGGGGAAAAAATCACGTCATTCAGTGGACTCGAAGTACTCCCAGCACCTGTCAAGCCTGTGGTCGTTAGGAACAATGGTGTCAATGGAAGCGGCCACGACAAAAACAACAACCACAAGGCCGCTGTTTAGAAATACCCAGCACGATCATTCAGAAAATCGGACATGTAATGTTGTACACTGGACTTTGGACCATCGTGCTTACTGTACATTAGCTTCTGTTGTGATCGCACTCTGGTATGCATAATTGTGTTTGTATTCGTTGTTACAAAAGCACATAATGAAAGGAACTAATTGCTGTCGCTGTTGTCATCCTCATCGCTGTCATCATGAAACCCCCCCAGGTTTGTCACATCCTGTCCCGGCTGCTCGAACATGAAGTAATGTTGCTGTCCATTGACGGTGTGTGGGATCATTGCAACGACTTGGCTGATGTCCACTGCATCGATAACAGTGAGAGTGGCCTGGTATGTACACGAAAATAGTGTGCCATTAGATTGTGCAAGGAGGATGGGATCAGGTGGCGAATACAGGGAAATCATCGCAAGTGCGGTAAATGGGCCATCGTTTTCCAACTGGACTCTGAAAAAGAAATGCACAACCCCAAATTTAATCTCGCCATTGGCATTGAACTGTGCAAATAGTACATGTCACTGGGCAAAATGATCACACGACATTGACAACACTTACCTTTATGTTGCGGGATTTGCGTGCATTTGACTTGCCTTCATCAGCAAAACAGCACTTTTGCCATCCCAAGTTTTGACATGTCACATGAGTAATTCAGTTTCTACACTCAAACCTGGTATGCAAAAGGCTTATTTTGGATACAAAGAAGGTTCAGTGAAATTTTTAGGTAAGGTTTATAGGCCAGTTTTTTTGTCCGTTTTCTGTACAGCTCTGTATTACTGGGTACCTTTCTGTAATTCTCTGTAATTAGCTGTACAGACTCTACAGAGAAAAGGGTTGTTTTGCTGATGTTCTCTCCGGCACCACAAGGACCTGCACCTTTGCCCATTGGGCAGCAGCAGGCGCGCCCATCGAATCACCTTGATGCAGCCATCTGCTGACAAGAAGTTGAGCAACGGGGAGTTCAGAGCCCCTACATGCTCAAGGTATTCCAACAATGCCAAGGTCTCCTCAAGGGTGGTTGGATGCCGTGAGCGCTCCTGCTGGGGTAGAAGATGGTATCCACCACCGATATCCTGTGACCACCATGGGGCACTTGGTTTATCATCCTGTTGTTCAACAGATGGGATCATTGATTTCAGTGCATTAATGCGGGCACGACGAACTGCCCGCTCGGTAAGATTGGCAAATGGGTCAGAGTGAAGGCGAATTTCTTCCGTAAGATTACCGATCGTGCGTTCCATGGTCCACTGGGATGCACAGATAAGTGGCCCCTTCGCTTCAACCTCATGAGCATAGTGGGTGAGCGCATGAAGACTCTGTCAGACAAAGTGGAGTCGCTCCAGCCTGCGCTGGTAGTACAGGTCTTCAAATTCAACAGTAAACTCCATGAAAAGACGATGAGCATCGACAAGCTCATCTCGAGTGATGCTGTGCTGTGAAATAAGGCGAACCGTGCAGACGAGTTTGCAGAAATGTCGCCAGTATGGATCTGGAAGAATGCCGTGGAGAAGTCCTGGAGCAAGGCCATATAGATAGAGGTGGTATTCCCAAGCTTTGTAACCGCTGGAAATCTTCTCAGCGGGATTACGAGGAGGACGTCCAAAGACGCCAGGGATGTCAACAGTTGCATTAGCAACCTGCACACCATGGCGTTTCCAAACAGCTGGGGACGAGAGTGCAGCCCAGTCCCATGTCGCTTTATCATCACTGGGGTGACAGTCGAAGGTGCCGCGCCAAAGGGGAATAAGAAGGTCGGGAATGTTTAGGGATAGAAGGTGCATGATGTCCGAGCCAAAGCACCTTGGAATTCCAAACGTGCTGTTCATCTTGAAGCCGAGAAAGATGCTAGGTTTCAATATGCCAGTTTCCAAGCGCCTCTTCTTGTACTGAGCTTCGTTTGGTGACAGAAGCAGGTAGGTGAGGTTATTCCAATATGTTGTGACCGAACACGCCGCGAAATCAGATGGGTCAATGTCAGGGTGGTTTGAGCCACGAACATCAAAGTTGACGGGCTTCTTGAGAACAGGATAGTAGTGCGGAGCACCTTCGTTGTGCCGCCCTTGCAGCCCACAGTATAGGCGGCAGCCATTTTTGCCGTGATGGCCAACCAACCCATTCAGATATGCAAGACCTGGACCATCAGCAGTGCCGAGTGCAACAAAGAGGTTGGAGAGATAAGATCTATCAGTGGAGGCGTTCCAGATGCGAAGGCCCTCGTTCTGGAGTGCCGCGACATGGTGGTAGCTAGGGAACATAAACGAGTCCAAGTTCTTGGGCTTGTTGGGCCCAGGTATGACTACACCAGGCAAAACGTACTTCTTTCTGTAGCGGGTATCCGGAGAGCGGTCAAAGATGACCCAGATAGACATCCAACAGTCCGACTGCTTGTTACGATAAAGCTGCGCACCGTCAATGGATGTCATGAGTACGATATCTTCGTCTTTGATTTTGCCAGTTTGGACAGCTTCGAGGTATTCCGAGCCATCGAAGAAGTCATTGTAGACATCCTGTACGCCATCATTTTGCCTGAGTTTTTCAAATACATGGTGGGTATAGTCACGGCGGTAGTCCATCTCATTGGCCTTCTCAGGGTCACGATAAAGCGCTTGGAGTTGGGGACCAAGTAGGATTGTCGAGAATTGTTTCCGTGGTTTGCGGACAACTCCCTGAGTGTCCTGCAGAAGAGCTGCATCATAACGAGATTCACCGCATTCAGGACAATGCAAATGATGAAAAAATGGGCCAGTAAATCCGACACACGAATTGATACACATATCCAGGACAACCGGCTGAACTCCACTCAACTCCACCGTCCTCTTCTTCACTTGATAGTAGCTGGGGAATTCGTCAAGGTCATTGAAAGACATGAATGTCTCTCGTGCAACATTGTAGTCGCCGTCCAAGTGATTTAATCCGATGTAAAGCTTGATTGCAGCTTCAAGGGCCCTGTCACCATCAAAAGATGCTGGGTAGGTGGGGGGATTGCGTAGTCGTTGCAACGCGTCTGCATCAAGACCCGAGCCTGGGTCATCAAGCGAAGCAGCCTGCATCCCGAAGATGAATTCAAGCGAGACGCGGAGGTCATCCAGCTTAATGTTGGGGTAAATCTCCTCCAATAAAGCCTGCTCGTCACTATCAAGGGCGCGAGGCCCAGAAGTTGGAACGTCTCCGTCAATAATATCTTCGACTGTTGCATGCCTCGATTGGATACTGGGCTGAAGGTGACTTGAGTATCATATGAAACAGAGAGTGCATGTACGATTTACCATCAGTGGGCTCGAAGATATGTTTTGGCTACCAGGGACACGGGAGATGGGCAAAGGGACCATATGCAAAGCTTGCCAAGAATGTTTACGGTCCTTTGCAGGCTGTACAAATTGTTTACCATGTTTAGCACAGCTACAAAAGTGCTACAGACGTAAAGTACGCTAGGATCTTCCAGGAGCGACCATTGCAACTTTCCCACACCAGGAGCGGCTTGTAACTTTTGGCTGGGACTAACTGCCCGGACAGTCATTTGATTCCACTCTGTACCGGTTCTGGTGATGGGCCGATATGAACGATGTTTCCATGTCTTACGATGCGGAAATGGGCAGTTGAGAAGTGCGGATTTTGTTTCAAGTACAGTCTGTAATGAATTTGATAGGGGTATGGGTTAATAAAGATATCTAGCATACGCGATTTCGCACAGGGCCACACGCTAGTTAATACCGGAGCCGTGAATGCCAAGTTGGAGTAGGATGTCTGACATTTTTGGGCGTGCCAAAGGATCCCGATTCCAACAAGCACTGCATATTTCCCACCACTCATTCGTCAAGCGAGAACACGTATCCACCTCACTGGGGTGTTCCGGTGGGCCGCTCAGAATGCGCAACCTCATTTTGAAATAAGTCTTGACATTATGGAAGGGTGGTTTTGCAGTGAAGAGCTCCTGTGGATTATTGCATCAACCATACAGATCACAAGGTGGTCTGCAGATGAACGAACCAACGCTGTCATCCCAAATGACCACACATCCCCTTCGGCTGTTATTTCACACTCTTCTGTCCCGTCAATATATTCAGGGGGCATCCAGTTGAATGACCCTCCATAATGGGGAGGCACCGTCATGCTGAAGGACGATTGCACAGCCTGAGATAACCCGAAATCAGTTACGAGTGCATGCTCCTCATCCGACAATAGAACATTGAGCTATCAGATAAATTCAATGTGCTGAGATGTGGATCTGTACGTCTGGACTTACTCCTTTCAAGTCACCATGGCATATCCCATGACTATGCAGGTAGTGTAGACCATTAGCGATTCCCACTAGCTAAGTCACACGTATTAGGCTCGTATTTAGATAGATATCAGGGGTGTTTACATACCAAAGGCCGGGGGTCGACATCTCGATCCTTTTGCACGTAGTCATGTGCGTTTCCCTTTTCCATCCATGGAGAAACTATTGACACCGTGTGGTCAAATTTGGTAGTAATCCCGATCAGTGGAAGGATGTTTTTGTGACAAAGTTTTGACCACAAGTAAACTTCACGAAAAATACCCTAATGAATATGATCAGATGCCATGATGGAAAATTTGAACAGCGTGAACCTTAATAATAAGTATGTCACTCCTGTGTCCGAAACGAAATGTCTTGATTGCTACCATGGTTCCCTGTGGCTGCAGGGTTCCTTGATATACAATGGCATAACCACCCGTGGCGAACGTCGATACATCCCTCTCTACCCTATCATCAAGATTCGTAGAGTATCGCGATGCCCGCTCAGCCAGGGTTTTAAGTACACTGAGTGCTATAAACAAATTTCAATCATATTAGACCGAGGAATAGGAGAGATGGACATACCAGTGATCGCATTGCCATCAGCTTTGCTGGGTTCGACGGCTTTACTCATAGGCAGTTTGGAAGGAGTGATAGTAACAGACACCGGAGATTGACCTGGGTCATCGGAGGGCAGTGTAGATTCACCACCCCTTTCTGCGAAGGTCTGGGACTTATCTTCTGGCATTCCATGGGGTATGGAGGGCGCAGTGGCAATGGTAGGTATTATTCTGTGGGTAGCGTCTTTTGAGGGTTTCTCCTCCCCTTCGGGTTGATCTGTAGCATCGATTGACAAACGAAGAAGATTGTCAGAGGTAGGCACGTAGGATAATATTATGAGATGTCACGCCAATGAATAGAGGTTCTGAATACTCACAGTCACTATTGGGCACTTCGGCATCTGCAGGACCTGATTGCCAGGTATTGATGTTAGACGACGGGATGAAGAGGGTGTCTTTGAGTGGCATCCCTGGTTTCGAAATTTCCTTTGCATCATTGAGCGTTACACCTGATTCGTCTACCTCTGGGCTTGTCGATGAGATAACACCCTTATGGCATTGGCCATCCTTGATAGATAATGTCGACGGTTGTAAAGAGGGCGCAGAATGTGATTGTCCTGAAGGTGTTGTGGGCATCCAGGGACCAGGAGAGTGCGCAGCTTGCTGTAAATACGACGATCGTCGCACAGGCGCATCCTCTTCTGCTCCCGGCATTCCTTGGACACCCGACATATCGCTTCCTGCATTTGAAGGCAATGCAGAACTCGCATTCGTGGCTAGTAGTCGCGTCCTATGTCGTCGTGGTATCAGATTTAGATTCGGGACTTTGTCTTTTGGCACGAGCCACATCAAAGCAAGTAATGGTTTGGTCTGTGGATGCGGAAGTAAGTTTTCTCCAAAAACTCGCTTACGCTCCTGTGGTGTCGCACAAAACGGATCGTCCTCGTCTCCCCTATCATCCCCAGGGCCAGCTATGGAGGATACTGCCTTCGATTCGACCGAGCCCTGCTTAGTCACCGAGGGTTGATCACACCTTTGAGAAGCCCCAGCGCCTGCACTGGGTCTGGGATAAGTTGAACGACCACCCCCGTAGTCGTATGTACCGACCCACAGTCCTTGCGTGGGGTGAGTCCCAAGCCCACGTAGGAGAGATTCTACCCCTCCGATGGCTTCGAGAGAATGTAAGTCTTTCAGATCCACAAGACTGGCAAGTTTATGGGGCTTAAACGCGAACGGACCCAAATCGATATCCCCGTCGTTCGAAGACATTGTATCTGATGTGCCATCAGCATGACCTTTGTCTGGAGCACTACTACCTCTCAATTCCAATGGGATATTGACCGGGGGATGGCGTGTAGTGTGAACATTGTCTTCTGATTCGCTATGCGTAGATTCACGAGAATGGGGTTCGAAATAAGCAGAGGGAGAAGCAACAGTCAGGCCCCTAGCGGCGTCAGACTTGGCTCTGTGCAAGACGGGATCTCCATCACCATGATGGTCAGGTTTGCTCCCATGGGAGTCAAGAGTAGAATGGTGGAGTAGCTCGAAGGAAGTCAAATCTTCTGGTTTATTATTGCGGAGGTTCAGATACGTGGCGAACTGGACAGAAGACTGGGTTGATAGCGTGGGGGATGGGGGGATGCCCACATTAGATCCCTCATAGGATGATAAGAAAGTTGGGGAAGGGGATAGTGAACGAGGCACGTCCAGAGAAAGACGGCCTATTGAGGGACTTGGATAAGGCGAGAGGAAGGAACTCTGCTGGTGAGCAGGGAGTGAAGATGTTGAATAGTGGGCAGACGCCGCATCCGAGTGATTGTTCGTCTCGAGAGCCCTAGATGACAAATCGATATTGACAATGGCCATGCTTTTGTCAACTTTGCCAAACAACCAGTCATCACAAGCTTTATAAAGCAGCATCCGAATCTAACACACCAGATGCCTTTGCTTAATATGGACTTGAACATGGAATTCTAGAAAAGATGCACAGCTAGGGTAAATATCGTTCAGGAGGGAGTCGAATGTCAGATTCTGACAAACTCCACTTGGACTTACTATGCTGTACAACAACTTCGGTGCCATGGTCAGTCGGCACTTCCACAAAATACACAAAATTTTCATTGTCTACACAACCACATTACATCTAGTGCATGTTTGGGAGCGCTGCGAGGTCGAACGAAGCTAATTGAAGCAGAAATGAGTGAGATAGCTAAAAAAAGTTGGTCGTCACGTCTGTGTCACTCAAGTGTCACTTGCCGACTGGCTGAGTTTGAAGTTACAGTGAGCGGCCAACGCAGCCGCCTCGCTGCGGTGAGTGGAGATGGCATTGCTACGCCTTCGCAGGTTAAAGGGAGGTAATGACCGATCAGGCAAGCAGCGCGCGACCTCCGATCCCACTTATGAGCCGCGGATACAGGCAGCTTCAATGACCCTGCAAATGGTCTTTACAGGTCGGTCTCTGCGGCCGCCAGTGCACAAAATGTATGTTTCAATTGTTCTTTCCATGTCTTTGCTCTCAGTGTGACCTTCTTCAGGTATCCCGTACAAATCTTAGTGACCGCCAGTTGGGAACTCACCACGCCTGTAAAGAAGTACGATCGAAGCAGCAGATATCGACACCTGCGCAAGAGGATGTCTTCGTTGACTGGTGTTTTTTCGGCGCTTTCCCAAGCTGGAGTGAAAGCACACACCCAACTTTCCGCACCGACTCAAAATATTTCATCCCACACATCGGAAGCATTGAATTTTGTACCACGGACCTGCTCTCCTCGCTCAAGATTCCCACTCGTACTGTCATTTCACGCTGCAATCACATCACGATACATATGGTACTCTACCCTTGATGCATCTCAAGTTGATCATTGTCTAATTTGGACGGGCGGCCACAGTCCGGTGTAAATGCTGACATTCAGGCTTGTCATACCTTTCCATCTACCTAGTACAGTATAGCCAATATAATTTGTAGTTACACAGTCTCATAGTGGTGCCGAGAGGAGTTTGCATTCGGCACCCGTGACTATCCGTGACTTTTCTGTGACTGCCGACTGACCATGACGCTGAAGTGGTTGTACAGCATAGTATGTACTATGTACAGGTGACGTGAAAGGTTTTGATGTGTCCTGATGCTGTCTCAGTTTCTGTTAGGCTGTGTCCACCGTCACCATAAGTGTGAGTTGAATAGTCATCAGGATCCACTAAGGCCGCTTGAGTAACTATTGGACGATCAAGGTCATGACCAGGAACAGTGCGACTAGCAGGAAGTACACTAGTATTACTCTCCTGAAGACCTTAGCACCAAAGAGGTCTATCAGTCTGGCAACAAAAAGGACCTGGAACAAGCCGTCTACGAAGCCAACCGCTGACAGGTACATGCCAAATGTAAATGGTGGCAACCCCAACTCACTGATTTCAAGACTTCAGTTTTGATGGATGACCATCTTGTTGGTCACAACAAAGCCACCCTGAACCACCATATAGTTCGTCAAAGGGAAACCAAGGCCCCGAGTTAAGACAGGTAAGATCTAATCACAATCATCGCAACATGGATGTTATCAAGTTTTGTGGTCGGAAGAGGCGGACGCGCAACCAAAAAAGATAGGTATCAACAAAGCGACAACACGAAAAGATTTGCAAGGACTCTATGCAGTCCAAAAGCTAGCGATACAACCGTTTGTCATCAGCATGATGCGCGAGCGAAAAAGGAAGAGGGAGTACCCTCATGTACTGGCATTAAAAAATCGAGCGCTGATGCAAACAGCAGCTGCAAGGGTAGATACAGTGAGGCTGAGTCTCATCCTGCGCTGTGAATAGGATACAAGTTATGAGAAGAATCGGCTTTTGGGGAAAACATTGTGATCATGATTTATAGCGTACAAAGAGATTCCGATGGGTGCGAATGCAGTCACTGAACGAATGGGGGATATCCAATGGACATGGATGCAGATGCCCTGGAGAGGCCGTACATAAGCGGATCGTAGACCAATGGCTTCTTGTATGCTGACGAAGTTCTATTCCGGGAATCCTTTATCAAATTGGAATTGCATTGGTACCAGGTACTCGCTGGGGCTGGGGCATGACATCGGGTTCGGGAAGTGGGTGAATGCCTCAGCAAGCCTTGGTTACCTGGGAGTCAGCATACCTGTGAGATGGGTCACACTCACAGCTAACAGTACATTCTGTTCACGCAA
>Ga0307516_10008623_pt1 | contig 11501 bp, 10 predicted proteins | sample 19_EM_MG_FD_203310 | JGI IMG/M metagenome (GOLD analysis project Ga0307516, IMG submission 203310) | Populus trichocarpa ectomycorrhiza microbial communities from riparian zone in the Pacific Northwest, United States - 19_EM | ecosystem: Host-associated > Plants > Roots > Unclassified | place...
TGGTTGGTCAAACCCTCCCGACGTCAGCTGTTTCGATCTTTGGCCATGATGGACACCGCAGTCGCGCTCCAGAATTCTACGGGTTCGTAGCTTGGACCTCGACGTCATTGGCGCTTGTCATTTTCGTCCTCTGGGCAATTCTTCCGGATGAACAACTTTACTATCTTGGTATAACTTGGTATCCTAACCGGTACGTCTTCAGTGCAATGTATATTGGAAAAGGCTATTATGACAGGTTAACAGCGAGTGGGCAGTCCTCTTGCCAGCGTACTCCGTCATGCTTGTGCTACTCACGTACTTCACCTATTTTTCTCTGGCACTTACACAAACCCCGGCTTTTTCGGACGTTTGTGCGTTTGCTGGTGGGTTCATTGTTGCGTTTTGGTGGGGCTCGGCTCAAGTCGATCCTGTACCTAGACACCCAAGCACACCTATCTGCATCGAACGCATCGAGTCCTTATTTTCAACACGGGGATTCAAATTCCATCCCTGAACCGCATGATGTTCCAATCGGAGTAGTGAACCGGATGTTGTACGGCCCAAGGGAATATCGCAAATGACCTCGGATAGCAGTGCTTCTGTCCCCGTATACTGCATCTACGCTATTGTAACATTCTTTGACGAAGTCAATAATACAAATGGGTGTCTGCACCAGGCAAAATGCGCAATGTAGCGGTACAGTGAGGAAGACAATGTCCTGGAGGAGCCATTACCAGTGACCATTGTCTACTGAGGACTGAATACAAGCATATTGTTCTACATCGTCGCGGGCGGCTTTGCCAGTGTCAGTGGCAAAGGCAAGCTATTTGGAGGTGACGTCAGACAAAAAGGGTCGCCGCCACGCTGTACAACGCCCTGCGGAATCCACCTATAGCCTCGAGATGGTTGCATCCCCGAATCGTGTACGTCATTCACTACAGGCTGTTCAAACCCAATACTGTATGCTGAAATGGGCGGCGTATCGCAGATAGCTGGGTTGAGGCCATGAGTCTTGAGATGTCGCTTCGCATTTGAACGAACTGTGAAACTCCTATCGCAATTCAAAACCGTACACTTGAATGCTGTCGATTGATTGAAATGAACATCAGAATAGACGACAGAAAGTAAGCTGACTCATACGTTTTTCCCCCGAATGTGAATTCATATGTGTTGATAATCCACTCGGCCGTGGGAACTTCTTGCCGCACTCCAGACACTCGTGCATTTTGGGCCTGAGCTTCTTGCCTGATTTCGACCTGCATGTGGTGGGGGTGGAGCGCGAACACTTCCGGGGTGAGGACTGTGGCGTTGGGACTAAACATGAATGACTCGTCCCAATCACCATCTCACTGTTACAGTGACCTTGTTTAACGGGGTCTGCACCGTCCAGAATGATGTCCTTGTGGGATTCAGGGGTGGATGGGGTGAGAGATCCTGCACTGTCGGTGTCATCGTCCCCAGATAATTCGGTATTATGGAGGCTTTGAATTATCTGTTCGTTTTCTGGGTCTTCGACGGGCCGCAGCAAGTTGTTGGACAGCTGGAGGGTTAATAAAGCTGGTCCCACACGTGGGGAAGTGTAGGAAAACATAGAAGAGTTGACCGACGAAGGAATCCGGACTGGATTCACCAATGGCGACATCAGCATGCTTTCCTCCGCATTGGAGTCACCGAAGCAGTTATCAGGGCAGCTTTCTGCCCATGAACTGACCGGTGACTCCACCGCGTTATGCTGTAGTTGGCACAAAAGGAAATGGTTGGCCTGCCGTCTCGCTTCAGATTCGTCCACAGCGAGAAAGTTGGATGCTCACCCAAGTACCTTCCGGTGCGCTTGAACTCCTTTCTGATGCTACAGATAATGGTTGCCCAGGAGTTGCATACAGACCCAGTGAATCTCTACAGGGGACCATGCTGAGACCAGCAGGGATATAGGCAATGGGGGAATATCGCTGCAAGGACTCCGATTGGTCGATGGAGTGAACAGAGGGGCCAACGATGAGATGGTGATGAGGGAGCATGTCGCCACTGGGGCTTTGCATATTGGCTGAGTTACTGGTGATGGTGGATTGGAGGGAAACACGCTGCGCCACATCATCTGTGTAAGGGCGGATATGCACTCGAGGAGAATTGGTGGTCCAGGGCAAATTTGGCAGAATTCTAGATAAATCTTCCCCAAGAGCACTGGAGGGCGGTGTTGAGCGATTTCTGGGGACAGGATGCGGAGGAATATAGTGTATTCTGGTGGGAGATTTCCCAGTCATGGAGGATCGCGGGATAATACTGGACAGAAAATCATCCCAAAGGCCATTGTAGCTAGACAGTAGTTGGGCACCTACCAGAGCGTGCCGCTAACTACCTTATTCTTCACCGTGGAAAAGGGTGCAAATCCGCGACAATAAGACAGTAGAGATGCTGTGGGCAAGACGGTGCATCGAAAGACTGCTGAATAAAAGAGCTAGCAAACATGCTCACGGGACGCATGATCGAGCGAGAAAGACATGTGTGAGAGGAATGAGCTCCAACGGTCAGGATGGCGGGGCGCCTTTCCTACCTGCAACGAGGAAAGCCACCACACCATCAAACCGTAAAAGTCCATCCCCCCTGTTTTGAATAATTACCACAGGTTAGGCAGCCCTTCCAGTGCCAAATTAAAGAACCCAGGCGCAGCAGATAGCATCAGCCCATTCTCCCGCAGAGACCCACTGGTGACCAACCCCACCCAGGCGTCAGCTACAAACGTTTACTTGGGCCATTGCATCAGGGAGGCGGTACGCTAATCTCCCCATGATGCCCTGAGCTGCGCACTCGCCCATTGGCAGCCATTACTACAAGACTGCCGTTCAGACGCATTTCGTTTCCCGGCCTGCTGCGGCTGTAGCCCAGGGTAGTCGATGGACGTGGACAAGTATCTACTCCCTGGTGATGCGTAGACCCTAATGGCTAATTACAACTCCGCGACACTTGCGTGGCGTCGGTCGATGTCCAACGATGCAGTTCGCCACAACACGTATGTCCAAGCAGCTGCACCATATTGCATGAAAATTTGTCACTAAATACATTTGTTATCGGAGGATGCATGATGCCAATGCCAGAAACGACTGAATTGCGTGTTTGTCCATCTTGGTTCTTAGTCAGGCCATTCCGAAACCCCACCATTGACACCGTGATACGGATGTGCCAGTGATGGCTGGGTGTCGCTGTTACGAGTTTGTCATCTCATGCCTATTTTATGAATGTGTGCGATGCAGGTCTCCGGATATGATGTGGCGATTGCACCGGCGGCTGGAGGCAATGAGTCATTTACGTTCCCCTACAGCAAAATCTGGCTAGCAATACACCTCAGTCGAGTCACTTCCGTTAACCTCCTCAAGGTCAACAACCATACAACTCGATCAAACCTTGATGCCCATCTTGGGTTATCAATTCCAAAACATCTGTTGGGGGAGCTTCAACGTTTTCGGGGCGCTGTGGCTACCGTGACGAGCACACGGTTTTGGTTTGGCACGTGCAGACCGGTAACCAGGTTGACGGCCAGTTGGAGTGATCGTACTTTCGATCCGCCTTAAGTTAGGTGGTTTCTGACGCAATGAAAAAGATCACAACGCCGAATTAATGGACAAAGCATTTCTCGAAGGGATCTGACTCACCATCACAGTACTCGGTGCTTGTTTCAACGCCCACTTGTTCCACCAACCATTTGCGACGATCTCTGCGGGAGATCCACACAGCTGTGTCTCCACGCCAAAGTCCTCATCCGCCATCACCTCATCAATGAATGTGGATACATTGGCTATCGAGTCTTCTGGAGTCACAAGTCCAGTGGTCGAGGGGGTCGACGTGGCCGATCGTTCATATGATTTGGCTGGGCTTGTTGGAGTAGCGATGCTTAGAAAGTCTCGAAGATCGGGTCCATATATTTCATCCGGTCCAACCGGTGATGGTGTACTGCGAACTAGCACCTTTGCGGAGGCTGTATCAAGAAAGCCAGGGGCACCTTTTTTGCGTAGCATTGCTACAGGGCTCGAAACGATGTCGGCTCCAAAGTCGTCACCTGTCGTATACACGCCTCGTGATTCCTCATGCGGATGCCGCACGGGAGAAGATAAGTCAGGTGTCGCTGAACGGAAGTATGATGGCGCCGGTGATATGTACCCTTCCTCTTGGTTTACGGGATTTGGAACTTCATCAGGTTCGCAGGCCAAATGACCACAGGGACTGATGTTCTCCTTGGCGTGCGTTGGGAGCGTGTGTTTGCTGGATCCTTGGTCATGAAGGCCATACCGAGGATTTGGGACAAAATCCGAGACACTGCTGCTTGTAGATGCGCGCCTGTCTGGCATTCTAGAGCTTGTCGAATCACGCGGTCGTTTGCTGGCACCTGCACCTACACCCTTGCACTCCACCTTCATCCTCTTTACGGCCAGGTCTTCGTCCAGAACATCGGAGAGCGACCTCTTTCCGCTATTCGTTCCGACCGAGGCTTTCTTAGTGGGCATAGACTTGCTACGAGACAACTTCAACGCTGGTTTTTGGGCTGGACCCACGAGCGGAGTATCGATCAACTTTTATCACCTCACAGTCGAAAGTAAAAAAGACTTACAAAAGAAGGAGAGAAGAGTCCCATTACTGCAGTCCGCTTTGGCCTTCCCTTTGGCCTTCGTTATCTCAGGCCGACTTCGACTGATATCATTCAATTGAAGTGGCAATGTCCTGAGTGCATGAGGCATAAAGCTAGGGTTGGTGTCAACAATGTCTAACAGTGTGACAGGGTCGACCTCCCCAAGTGCAATGGGTTTTGCTAAGGAGGGTTCCAAGTCTCTACCAGATCCCATCAGTGAGTCGGATGGTCCAGGCAATGAATAATCATCAAACACCTGCCAATGTATGTCTCCATCTCCACATCATATGTTTGTTCTGTGGGTAATTCTGTGAGGGTGACGAGTTTTTCGGCCAGAGGACAGTAAACTCGTTGATACAAGAAAACTTTTTCGGCCAAGTGAAAGGCATCGAGGTATCCCTTGGGGACTGATTTCTTTCCATCCAACCTCAGTGCTCGGATGACTTGCTCGACAGAACGGTGCTTCCGAAACAGCGACCACGCAGTCTTTAGGCCAACCCCGGGGATGCTAGGGAGGTAGTCGCAGCCACTGAGGATCGCCATAGCGCGAAATTGGGCATCCGTCCATCCCGCAAGAGAAATTCCTCCTTCAGCCGCGGTCACAGAACTAAAATCTGTTCGGCTTATGCTGGTGACCGTGCTCGAGGTAAAATCAAATTTGAACAAAACGTTGCGGCACCCGAATACCAGTAAGTCGGAATCCTCTGTGATAATGCCATCCACAAGTCCTATGCGCTCCAAGTAGGCAATTTGAGCATCTGCTTCGTAAGGTGCGACCACATATTGTATCCCTTCTGCTCGAAGTGCCTAGAGGAATACTCGGGTCAACGTCTAGTCTACCCCTTTCAAGCGGGGGCATCAGGGTTACCTTAATGAATTGATAAGCCATTTGAGGTGTGACATCGACGCACTTGGCGTAGAATTCCCTGGCTTGACTTTGCTTACCATCTGCCGCCAGGGCCTTGGCCTTTGCAAAATTCTCTTCCCTTCGCTGTTTGCGTCCGCTTTCAGTCCCCTGCTTAGCCGGGAGAGGACCACCATCAAACACGACGTATGGTTGAATATTATGGTGGCGCAGGAGGCGGATACGTTGCATCGCGTAGTCAACATACCTTCAAGCAGAGAGCCGCGTCAATGTAGACCGACGGAAGAAAGGATAAATGTCATGCTCACCTTTTTGTACTCTTCCCTGTAGCTAGCTCCGTGGCACATGTGTAGATTCCCCGATGCAACCACACATACGCATCGACTGCGAGTGTCTGTCCAGAGAAGTCCGAAAGATGCCTGGTGACCTGAATGGGCTTTAGAACTGTTAGAAGACCAGATATACCCATCCTTGACAGAAGCAAATCCAGGCAATGCTAAGTCCTAAGCATTCGGTGGGTGACCGTACGCGTAAACAAGCATAAACAGACGCGTCGCGTTCTTCTCCTTCCCTCGTGACTTTAGTTACTAATGTAGTATGTAGTTACACGCATTCAAGTTGAGAGAGAATTTTATACTTACCGCTACAACCGAACAATATTATACAGGAAGCAATAAACTCCTGTCAAAAAATACTGCTGCTGCGTTCGAGTGAGTGTTGCACTTTCCTTTCCCCGACAGGATTCAAATTCTGTGGTGGGCTTGCTAACAGCGAAGTGCGCTCGTTTCTCGATGGTCCCATAGACATCACCCTTCAGAAACTGACAGTGGACATTAGAACAACAGGTGGAAAAATGGACCGGTCCAGTGCAATTTAGTGTGTGCAAGATCATCAGTCACTGGGCTATGGCTCTCGACTAGGCTAATGGATTGGCAAATCGGACGTTACGAACTACAGCGGGCAGCGCAAAATTACAGCGATTGATGGATATCAACACTGGCTGCAAAACCACTGACCCACCACGGTGTGTGCATATAAAATTAATGAAAAGAATAGGAGCTAACGAGGCACCTAGACACTAGCCAATCATCCCGCAAGGGTCAGAAAAAGGTCAGAGGTAATGAAGAGGATGAGATGAACATGAACTCAGGACCGCGGAGTCTGATTGGACAGAGACAAGGTATTCTGGCCTGGTAAACCAATCTTGTGCACCCTCGCTCGGCTGATAAATCTGGCGTAGATGGTTGGTCATGCAGATTATGCCAGATACGTATACAGCGGCTGCAGTATACTGGTATAACCGCGTGATGCATGATGGCCTTTTGTTGAGGTGATTGTCAGAAAACCCCGGGATATTTTCCGAGCTACTTTCCAGGACGCGATTACCACTGCCAAGAAAGCTGAGCTGAGATTTCGATAGTTTCGAATCTTTTGTCAACTGCAAGTTAGAATGTTGAGTCTAAAAGGAAGAGTTGTCTTCCTAGTTTAGCATGTTGTTTGTACTCGGGGTACTGGGGATGTTGGGGATGCCAGTCAGCGTGGTGCTGCTGGGCTTTTTGTCGTGGATTTTGGTCATTTTGAGCTCGAATGTTAGACTAGTATTATGGTCGTTATCACGATCTGTGTCGTGCGCAACGCGCGTGGCTGCGCTGGAGTCCTTGGTCTGCCAAGGGGAGAAAGTTGTTGCGGCCAGTTAGGATCAAGCATAACTACCTCAGGTGCTTGCCGTCTTGCTTGCCACGTAATATTTATTTGGTGTACTTTGAGCCGGAGTACTCGATCCATCGATATAAAGCCTCAATGGACCCGAGCGTCTAATGATAAGCAAAACCTCTCCGAGGCCGCCTCCTGAAGTACAGTTTACCATAGCTGAAGCTATGTCCAACGGTATCCCTCCCCGCTTCGACATACCGGTTAGTACACCCCCAGCCTGATCTTCATGTGGACCACTTTGAGTTTTTACATAAGTTACCTGATCGACCCGACGATATAACGGCCAACGTTCTCAAGCTCACTGAGACGACATCGAATCCGTAAGTCGTCAAAAAAACGAGTACATACCACTGAAAAAATCTCTCTAGAAGGCTCAGGTTTATCTTCCAGAATCTTATTAAACATTTGCATGGATTTGTGAATGAGACCGAGTTAGTTGCATTTGCTCACTGATCACTTGATTTCACATTAACGTTTGCTACACCGGTGACCCAGCCTCACAACTGACGAATGGACGGCGACTATCAAATTCCTGACTCGTGTAGGGCAGACATGCACACCCTTACGCCAAGAGATGATACTGCTTTCTGATGTTTTCGGGGTGTCTGCATTGGTGGATGCTCTAAATAACCCGGTGGGGGAAATGGCTACAGAGAGCACTATTCTTGGCCCCTTTTATACCGACGACACTGCAAACAGTGAGCAATGCACATTCTTGGCTATCACACTCTGATGAGGTTCAAAAGTTAGCAATGGCGAGTCTATCGCATCCGAAGGCAAAGGGGAATACATGTACGTCGAGGGCCGAGTATTAACTACGGAAGGCGTGCCGATACCTGACGCAATTATCGATATGTGGGAGGCGGATGCCGATGGTAAGGCTTGCTTCCCGAGACTTATTTACGGTTGACACAAAACTGCTTCATCTGAGGTTTCTATGATACGCAATATGCCCACCGTTCTCACCCTGACTGTCGTGGCCGTCTCCGGTCTGGTGAAGATGGAAGCTTTGGATTTCGTGCGATAGTGCCAACCCCATATTCGATTCCTGGTGATGTATGTCTTTTCATGCAATCATGTTTTCTGCACCAGTTGACTCCTTGAGAAGGGTCCTGTCGGCGAGCTTCTACTTGTTATGGGTCGTCATAACATGCGTCCAAGTCATTTACATGTAATGGTCGAGGCGCCTGGTTATCATAAACTCGTAACTGCGTTCTATCCAGAGGGCTGCACATACCTTCAAAACGACAGTGTCTTTGGCGTCAAGAAGTCTCTTGTTATCGTATGTACCTCCGTATCTGTGGTGGACTTTTTTAAAAACAAAGATTCAACACCGTATAGCCACTGGAGCCAGTTACTGATGATGCGGAGGCCCGAAAACGCGGCTTTCCAAAAGGGAGTTCTTTCAAGCTCATGCGGCTGGAGATCATATTACTGACCGACGAACAATTCAATATTCACCGAGCCAGCACAGCCAGACTCTAAAGGATTTGCTGATCAACAAAGGTTCTTCCCTCCAATTGTACCGTATCTGTATCTTGCATCATGAATTCGAATTTCTGGCCTTTAATTGGCCTCCCCTAGGCAGACTAATGACTGAGAGAAATACAGTCGTTCCTTCTTTACTATTAGGGCGTTATGTAACACCTCACTGACATTCGTCCTAAGACACGATGTGTTACCTCGAGGAAGGATTCCATGGTACTACCTACCAACTGACCAACTGATCATGCCGCAGCAGAGGGATGGCGATAACTTCAAAATAAATGCCAGTGCCAGCGCTTGCATCGACCGTCCTGTAATTGCAGCCATTCCTGTATTACCAGTAAGTCACTACGAGCCAGCACGCCAGAGACTCTGCTTCGGAAGACCATTCGTAGTGAAACACAAAGGCCTCCGGAGTTCTCGTCTACCCAATTTCTCTTCAAGGGACTTGTATGGAGTTGCCACTGCTCTAGTGGGTGGCACATGCCACACGGGGCATCGGATGATTGCTATGCTGAGATCCAATCCTAGGAAGGAAAGGAAAGACCAGAGTCCATCGATTATACTGTTCTTCGGATAGAAGAACTCTAGCAACAGAGCATTTCTTCGCCTTTGGATCCATAGATCTAAGATTGTATAACAGTATCAGCTGGTGCTGCATGGGCGATACAATGGGTTGGGACCGGCCCGAGACGGCGGTTACTAACCGAACTAAATACTTCGAATCGGCGATTGTTGTGTGTGAGGTTCTCTTGCCAGGGACGTCCACCATGTGACTGGACACTCGCAAAGATACTGAGCATCTGAATTTTGGGAAGTGGTTGAATGTACAACCGCACCCATTGCGCCAACGACGGCGACTTGCAGTATCGCATGATACGTTCACCCTGGTCTGGGCCATGTTAGGCCTCATGCCTCTTTTCTCAGGCAATTCACAAACCAAATTTCGCCCCCTCTCAAAGCTGAACCTCGAGGAGAGTTTCTCTATCATTTTTTTCGTTGCTGTTCATGACGTCGATAGCTTGCGGGCGATCACTCTATGCGCCATGTTAACGTTGTTTGCGCAGTTCCGTTCCGCTTTGGCCGCGGGAAGCATTGATAGAACAGGGACGTTGCAGGGCAGATCGGGGAAGTTTTCAATGTCTCTCACGTCGTAATTACTAGGTAAGTAGGTGCAGCTACATTCCCGTGTCTTCCATAAATGTTAAACGCTGGTGTCGAAAATTTAGAACGTCGAGGACAAATATTGGCTCTCTTCTCTCCACGCGGTCCTTTGGAAGTGAATGACCAAGGCCCCCAAGTCTAGTTTGAACCCCCTCAAAGGGGTACCTCATGTCTCCAATTTCCCACCACAACGCTATTGTGCACCATAGAGGTCACCTTCAATACTTTCACTGCCTCCAAGTCAAGGGCAGCTATAAGGATTGGGTCAGATTTGTACTGAGGGTGACCGTCGGGTGTGAAATCCTCCAAATGGAAGAGTCTTGCCTCCCGATTTTATGTCCCTTTCAATCTCCATCACCGAAGTCAGGAAGATATGTCGACCCCTCGTCGCCGCTTTACATAAAAGGGCGTCCATTTTTTTGCATGGACAACTAACATCACCCTCTTTTCTTCCCAGTCAAGAGATATGGTCAACTGGCAGTCCCCTTCCGAAATTCAGGCCGAAAGTGGTTAGTGGCCATCTTTCCCCCCTGGTTGATGCCAACTACGTTATAGTTGTCTTTGGCCGGTTCATACACACCTTATTTGGCTTGTATTTGTGAGAGGAACGATCATTGATCACTGCATGCTTCATTGACCGTGTTGTTAGATGGGAGGTTTTCACTTCCTTGGATTTCGACTGGCAGGTCATCTCCGGACGCAAGCGTTTTCGGTGGCCCTTGGTACCGCTGACGACGTTAGGATAACCTCAAATCTCATGCATTTATATTAGATATTCTATTTTGCTGGAAGATACTCATTATTATTTGCATTGATCGGCATGTGAGTAGTTCGTCCTTTTTGTTCTCGATAAGAATAGACGTGTTGATATCCCACAGCCTTATCGCCTTGGATGTGACTGAACCAGTTAATTGCCAAGCACTTTACACTTTCAATCAACTATTTGGGAACGCTGCTGTCGGGTTAGCAAGCGTCAATTTGTCCCTTCGAACGTAAGTCCTTCTTGTAAGTCCATTACCATATCTCGACCCGAATTTTACTAGGATGGCCGTATGGGGCCAGCACAAAATCATCGTTTGCCTGCTAGTGGTGATCATGCTAGGTCAATGGTCCTTCCTGCTCCATGGTACGGTGTTTCTTTAGTGTGGTTTGGTTGCACTTCTTCATCATTTGACAGGAGTCCTGCTGAAGGCGGAGTGGATGAATGGCGCTTGTGTGATTACATCGACTAACAACAAGATTCTCGCCATTAGTTTCTTGTACACCATGGCATTTGATTTCCTCGTCCTGTGCCTGGCTGGTTGGAAATTAGCTGCAGGTGAACGCTCGAAACTCATAAAACTCATATTTGGTGATGGGTTGATCTACTTTGTTATCGCGTATGTGTGCCAATACGGTGCTACCGAGTTAAGGGACCTAACTTTTCAATTTGTAGATTCTTGGCGAACCTGTTAGCCACGGTAAGCTAGATGGAGTAAAATAACTTGATTCATTTGTGATGCCACCTAATCTGCCAGATCTTCATGCTCCTAAACCTAAATGCCGTCATGTCGATCATTGCCAACGTCCCAGCTGCAATAGCTTGTACAGTGAGCTGATTTTCTCTTAGTAAGAATTGGTTGACTCTTAATGTTGATGTAAACAGATCGCGGCTTGTCGCGTTGTGCGTAGGCTAAC
>Ga0307516_10008624_pt1 | contig 11501 bp, 10 predicted proteins | sample 19_EM_MG_FD_203310 | JGI IMG/M metagenome (GOLD analysis project Ga0307516, IMG submission 203310) | Populus trichocarpa ectomycorrhiza microbial communities from riparian zone in the Pacific Northwest, United States - 19_EM | ecosystem: Host-associated > Plants > Roots > Unclassified | place...
GGCGAGTGTAGTCGTCGAAATTGGCTGGGTGAGTAGCCTTCATGACGACGGAATGCGGAGGCGAGATGGCTAGCGCTGCTGAACCCGACACGCTTGGCGATTTGTTTCACCGTGAGTGCGTTTCGTGCGAGTAGCAGGCCTCTTGCGGTGGACAAGCGTCTGCGTAGTAGATAGGTGTGCGGAGGCAGCTCCAGGCTCTGGCGGAAGGCGCGCTCAAAGTGGCGCGCACTCACGCCGGCGACCCCGGCGAGCTCGCGCAGTGTGAGCGGCTTGGCGAGGTTCGCTTCTATGTAGTCGACGACGGCATTGAGGCGACGTCCCAACCCGCCTGAGTGGCGGGGCAGCGACTTGGACAAAGACGAGTAGCCATCGATGATGTGGTGAGCCAAGAACTCACACGCGCTCGCGACATAGAGAGAGTCGGAGTGGGAGCCTTGGTGAGCCTTGAGCGCGAGGCGAGTCATGACCTCTTCAATCACGCGATCGCGTGCCAAGAACTGCGGCGCGATCTCGACACCTCGCGGCTCGGCTTCCCAATGCTCCGCGATCACGCGCGACAGGAACGCGTCGGGGATGGTCACGACGATGGCGTGTGAAGACCCTTCGGCCTCCCACGAGCCATCGAGATTGGGAGGAGTCATATTTAGCGTACCCGGATCGCTCCACCCCTCGACAAGTCGTCCACCCATCCTTCTGCGAATCCGATGGCGACCAGCGGTGTATAGCCCTAGTGCGAGATCACCAAAAGTTACCGACGCATAGAGCGGCGTTGTGTCGACGACGAACAAGCTGAACGGATTCCACTCCGCCGACACCCTCGGCGAAGCCGGCAGATGATCCACAAACCGCGAACTCGTCATGGCGAGCCTCTGTACGAGCGCAAATCTCCGACTGATGTTGCACGTTGTCAAGCCGCTCGCCAAACCGCCCAAGACAGCGCCATTGGCCGAACGTCAGCCTTTCGTGACGGGTCACCCACCATCGCGACACGCCTATCAAGAATCACGCAAGAAGGACTCCACCTCCTCGGTGAAGCGTTGCGCCGCGCTCGATCGTGACCAATACGATGCGGCGTCACGCAAGTTGGTGAGCAGTGGGCACTGTTCGCCAACTTGCGCCGCGAATCCTGAGGATTTCCATGGGCCAGCACAAGAGTGGTACAGAGGAGAAGGTCCGAGTCGCTCGAGAATACCTGGCGCGCGTCTTCAACGAGCACCAGCCCGATCGCGCACTCGAGTACGTCACGCCCGACGTCGTGTGGCGCGGTGGGTCGCTCGGCATCGTCAGCGGCGCCGCGAACCTCGCCGGTTTGCTGCGCCTCTTCATCGGTGCGCTCCCGGACCTGCACGCGGTCGAGCAGGACGTCGTCGCGAGCGCAGATCTCGTGGTCCTGCGCCTGGTCGTGACGGCGACGCAGCGGGGCGACCTGCTCGGCATCCCCGCCACCAACCGGACCGTTCGTTGGGATGCGATCGACATCTATCGCATCAACGACGAAGGCAAGATCAGCGAGGAATGGGCCGCGGACGATATGGCAGCTTTCGCGAGCCAGCTCGGCGCGGTCAAGCTTCCTTGGAGTCAGTGACATCGTCCGTAGGTAGCACAGTGACATCCCTGACCCGTGTGGATACCAAGCTCGACGTTCTAGTTTTCGCGGCGTCGCTGCGCGGCGAGTCGCTGAACCGAAAGCTAGCGGAGCTGGCTGCTAGCATCGCCGAGCACTCCGGCGCCAACGTCGATCTCGCGTCGCTGCGCGACTTCGACGTCCCGCTTTACGACGGGGAGCTGCAGGAGAGCGCGGGAATTCCGCCAGGGGCGCTCGAGCTCCAGCGACGGCTCGTCGCGAGCGACGCGTTCATCGTCGCATCGCCCGAATACAACCGGTCGATGCCCGGAGCCATCAAGAACCTGATCGATTGGACCTCGCGCTTGCGACCGCAGCCATTCGACGGCCGGCACGGACTGTTGTTGTCTGCGTCGCCCTCGCTCGCGGGCGGCAACCACGGCCTGTGGGCGTTGCGAGTTCCCTTCGAACACTTGGGCGCGCGGATTTTTCCGGACATGTTCTCGCTTGCGAAGGCGGACAACGCTTTCGCCAATGGCGAGCTGAGCGACCCTGCATTGCGAGAGCGCTTCAAGAACAACGTTCTTGCCTTTCTCTCGCTCGCCGAGGCGGCGAAGCACTATCCGTGCGTGAAGAGGGCCTGGGTCGAATTCCTCGGCGAACCGCCAAGCGAGAACGCTGGGGCTGAGAGAAAGGAACGAACAGCATGACAAACGCATCAAAAGAAGGGCGTAACGGCCCGATCAAACAAGCCGGTCGCTCCGCTGCCATCACCGGTGCCGGTAGCGGCCTCGGGCGAGACATCGCGTTCGGTCTCGTTGAGAAAGGCTACGTGGTCTTCGGAACCGCCATGAACGACGCGGAAGTTCAGGCCTCGGACGGTCGCGTCAGCCTGTCGCTCTGCGACATTACCAAGCAGCACGATGTAGACGCTTGGGCGGGCCGGGTGTCTGCCGCGCTTGGCGCTGGTCGCGGGCTCGACCTGCTGATCAGCAACGCTGGGATCTTGACCCCCGGGCCGCTGGAGGTTTTGCCGCTGGACGCCATCCGGCGCGAATTCGACGTCAACGTATTTGGCGCATTGTCCGTCGTGAAAGCGTTCTTGCCAGCGCTGCGCAAGGCGCAGGGCCGCATCGTGCAGGTCAGCACGTGGACGGCCAGTCTTCCGCTGCCGTTCAACGGACCCTCGGGCGCATCGAAGGCCGCCATGGAAGTGTTTGCGACGGTTTATCGCGCCGAATTGAAACGCCTTGGCGTTGACGTCGTGATTGCGGCCGCTGGCAACATGAGAACGGGCGGTCCGGAAAAAACGGCCGCTGCCCTGGCGCGAGTCGCGGACCGGATGACGGCCGAGCAGCGCGCGCTGTATGGTGAGACGTTCGGAGCCTTCACCGCCGCCCTTAATGGGATGCAGGACAGCGGGCTTGCCTCTAGTGCGGCAGCCCAGAGAGTCATCGAGCTAGCCGAGCAGATGCCGCCGCCGAGCATCGCGCCAGTGGGCGCGGACGCCGACGAAATACTGCGGTTCGTTCGCGAGAAATCGGACACTGAGCTGGACACGCTTAGCCTTCAACTCGCCGGCCTCGGCGAAGGCAAGGCGGCGGTTCAAGTTGCCACGAGCAGGGGAAATCATGATTGAGATTCTCGATGCCAAGGACGCGCGCGCCGTTCGCAATAAGGACAACGTTCTGGAGCTGTATGAGCTGATGATCAACACGAAGCGGTCGGAGGAAGGCACGGCCAAGCACGTCCGGCCTGCCTATGTGCAGCACAACCCGCTCATCCCCGACGGATCCGTGGCGCTCGGCCAGTTCTTCGGAAAGATCACGCGCGAGCGCGCCAGAGCGCGCGTCATAGTGCACAAGATCATCGCGGCGGGCGACTACGTTTGGGCCCACGTGAACTTTCTCAACCTCTTCAACGACGATCCGGCCGATACCGGCATCGCCGCCGTCGACATCTACAAGCTGGACGCTGAGGGCAAGGCCGTCGAGCATTGGGACACGCTGCAGTTCGTGGGCGAGCCCAAGAACTCAGCTCCCATGCTGGGGCCGAATATTCCGCGCGCCAATCCGCACGGGATGTTCTGATGGCTCAGAACAAGGCGTAGACCTTCGCTTCCCAGGGGAATAGGGGCTCGCGACCAATCTGGGTGCTCGGAACATCGCGGTCCTGCGGCACTTCGCGCCAGCGTTTCCCGGACGGCGTAGCCGGCCAGTTGGGAACCACGTACTCAGAGCCTGCGTTGAACGGATCCGGCGTGCCGAAGTCGGAAAAATTGGCGACGACAACCACCTGTTTGTCCGAACCTGGTGAGCCTCGCCGCCAGACGAGAACGCGCTTCCCCTCGTTGAAGTCGACGTGAATGAAGTCTGTGTCGTTGACCGAAAGCGCGTCGTACGTCGTTCGCAACTTGATCAAGCGAGCGACGTAGTCTTTGACGCGCGTGCGCCAAACGTCGCCGAGCCGCGTGAAGTTCACCGGGTCCACTTGCTTCCCTCCGTCTTGGGTTACGTTCCCCTTGGCGTCGAAAAGATCGTGCTGGTCGGCAAACTCGTCGCCCGCCAAGATCATCGGAATTCCCACCGCTGTTAGCAGGCAGGCGAAGGCGAGCTTGGTGCGCTTCTCGATGTCCGTCACACCCGTATTGAGGAAAAAGTTGAACAGACGTTCGTTGCGAGGTCCTTCGACATCGTGAGACGTCAGGTAGATGACGGCTTGAGCCAGGTCCCTGTACCCGAACAGGCGGCTATCGATCGCCTTGCGCACGGTTGCCTCGAACGTCGACTCGTTCTCGTGGTTTTGGCCGATGAGAGCGGAGCGCACATAGTTTTTGAAGCTCTGATGCCAGAGACCGTCGAGCCGACCCTGACGCAAGAGCTCGAGCGGTTCGTTCAGCTCTTCACCGACGACCAGCATTCGCGCGTCCGCTCCCGCGCGCCCTTGCGCGGCGAAGCGCTCGCGATTGAGAGCGCGCGCACGATCTTTGTAGGCTTGGACGAAGTCCCAGTTTTGGACGTTTTCGACACTGTCCATGCGAATGCCATCGATGTGGAAGTCGGCCGCCCAGCGTTCGAGCGCCGTCAACATCAGCTGCCGAGCCGGCGACAGCGTCTGGCTCTGTCCCGAGATGGGGTCGTACCCCGGCACCATCTTCGCGTAGCGAAACAGTGAGGCGCCAAAAGCGTTTCGAAAGTTGTTGGCGTCCGTTCCGCGCGAATTGTGCGCGTCCGGATCGTTTGGCGCGGCCTCTGGATTCAAGATGAAAAAGTCATCGCACGCAGCTGCCAGGTAGGGGTTGTTCTTCGCGAACGCCATCACGACGTCGACGATGAAACGCACCGTGCTCGCGTGGCAGACACGCACCAACTCGACCAGATCGCGATTGGGCGTCGGAAAGGCATAAGAGCCCGGAAACCCCAGCTCGAAATCCGGTGCAAGGTAGTTGGTCGTGCCGTAGCCCCACTGCCGATTGTAGATACTGTCGGCCGGAGGCAGCAGCTCTAGCGCGTTGACGCCGAGCTCGGTTAGGTACGAACGGCCCAGCTGGGTTACGTCGAGGTCGGCAAAGTTCTCACCTTCGGCGTTCGCGTCGAGCAACGCAATGACATCGCGGAACGTACCGACTCCCATGTCGCGACCACCGACTTCAGCAGAATGCGTCCAGGTGGTGGGGAGCTCGTAGATGACCAGCCGGTTGTTCGTGGCGAGCTGGTCGAGCGCTGGCTCCCCGGCAAATCCGCCGATGGCTCCTCCCGCATCCGAGGGCAGTAACCGGCCGTTCTGAAACCTCACCACCGAGGCAGGGTACCGATCGTCGTCGCCGAACGGAGCCGCGACGCGCGGTCCCCGTAGTCTCCAATCGACCATGAAAGCCAGCGGATCTGTAATGCGCAGCCGAACGTTGGCGGGTCGGTCGGGGTGGTTCACCGAGACTTCGAACCAATAGTGATAGATTTGACCATCCACGAGGTTGCAGTTAGCGGCGGGGATTTCCCACAGATCCGTGAAGCCCGGCGCGAGTTGCAACGGCAGCCTTTGCTCACCCATGAAGGTGCTGGGCGCCCCTGCTTGTAGTTGTCCGATGATGAGCGTGGGCGGAGGATTGGCGTTTCCAACCCGCCACAACACAAATGCGGTTTCCTTGCGCGTCAGAATATCTGCCGACATCGACCTCTCCACTAATTGTTTGGGCCCAGCCCCGGTTGAATTGAGGGCGCGCGATCAATCGAACGCGCACGCGCCGCTACCTCGGCCATCGTTCCGCCGCTTCGCCGGGTCAATAGCGAAAACTCCAACCCTGACCCATCCCACGGGCCCGTTCACGTTGCGGAAACCTGGGTCTGCGACAACCCCACTCACCGAGTGCGCAATTGCGGACGGTTGTCCGCAGCCACGTGTCCGGTGACCGTTGGATTTGCCGCTTTGTTTGCGACCCAGAGCCCTGATCGCTGCAATTGCCGAGGTGGCATCCGAGTTGCACACCTCGGGTGGCATGAACGCAGCGCACGAGAAACTGCTCAAACAGGAAGTCGGGCTGGCTCGACAGCTGATGGTGGGAGGCAGCCTCGACGAGGCCTTCCTCCATCTCGAACGCGCCCACGTCCTCGGCCAGGCGCACGTTCGATGGCATGTTCTGGCGCACTGGCTCATGCTCAAAATTGCGACTCGCCGCTATCGAGGCATGGCAGCGATGGGGCAGGCTGCTCGCATCGTTCTCGGCGCCATCGGGTCCGCCGTCGGCCGTTTTCCCACGGGCAATACCGGTGGTAGCGACGTGAGCGTGTTTGCGCGTATGCCGATTGCGCCCGAGCTTTTGCGCGTCATGGAGGGCACGAACCTCGATCGTCGCGCTCATGGGTATTCGGATCAGAGGACGAAGTCATGGAATACGTAGTTGGCGTACTGCTGGGTCTTGCTGTGCCGCTGTTCGCACGCGCAGTTGGCTTCGACCGCGATCGGAGCTTCTACACCGTTGTTCTGGTCGTCACCGCGGCCTACTACGATCTCTTCGCTGTCATGGGTGGCTCTACCCACGCGTTGCTCAGCGAATTGGCCGCCACTGCCGCGTTCATTGTTCTGTCTGCGCTAGGTTTTAGGCGGAATCTGTGGCTGGTCGTCGTGGGCCTGGTCGCTCACGGCGTCTTCGACCTCGTTCACGCTGGACTGATCGAGGACCCCGGTGTGCCGCGTTGGTGGCCCATGTTCTGTCTCATGTTCGACGTCGCTGCTGCTGCGTACCTGGCATCGCGTCTACTCCAGCGCTCGGGCGTCACGGCCGCCCCAAGCCGGCCGAGCTAGGCGCGCAGCATGGCGTGCGTCGCACGGTACACCGTGCCCATGCCGCCCTCGCCGATCTTCGTTTCCAGCGTATACTGGCCGAGTTTGCCGATTTCGCGGATGCGCGCACGCAGGCCATAGAGCTGGCGTGAGTTCGTGGCGGCCGCCAATACCGCAAACGCACACCACACTGTCCCGAACAAGACGAAGACTCGCCCGCTTTCGGGCGATTGGTTGAAGACCATCGATACCCCTTCGGTCTTGAAATAGACGATGGTCGGGGCAGCGCCTGCCGCACTGATCAGCAGCGTGCGCCGAAAGGAGCTCGGCACGACGATCGAACGCCCGAGTAGCGTGTAGCTCATCGCGAGAGGTACCGAAAACGCGACTGATAGGCTGCTCGGCGCGCTCATGCCCATCATCGCGTACAAGAGACAGGCCGCGATTGTCAGTATTGCGTCAATGGACTCGACTGCGGGCGTGCGCATCAGCTTTCCGCGACAACGCAGCCAAACCGCCAGCGCAGGCAGCAGCGCGATTACGTGCAAGACTTCGTGAGCCAGTCCGCCGTTTTCGGTGACGGCACCAGCGGTCGCGACATGAGTCGCGATCGACGCCATGCCCATCACCAGGGCCATGATGAAAACGGCCGCGCCCAGTCGAGCCACCCGGTCTTGAAGATCGCGGGCAGTCTCTCCCGTATCGGCCGGTACGGGAGAGTAAGCGCTCATCTTGGCCGACCACTAACATGGAACAGCGCGGATTCCGCCCCAGGGGCCCTTCTGCTTCACGCCAGCTGACGAGGGTGGCTCGCGGCACTACAGTTGGGCATGAGCGAGACGCTGTACCGCCGGCCGCTGCCGTCCGAAGCTATTGCGTTCTCATCGCTCGACGGTCGCAAGGTGTTCGCCGAGGCGCTCTCGGCGGGCGGGCTCGAGGGGTACTTCCCTTTGGCCGAGCAGTTTCATACCCAGTCAGATCCTGCGTTTTGCGGGCTGGGGTCGCTGGTGGTGGCCCTCAACGCCCTCGGTATCGATCCCGGGCGGCTGTGGAAGGGACCTTGGCGATGGTTCAGCGAAGAGCTACTCGATTGCTGCGTTCCGCTCGCCGAAGTGCGAAAGCGTGGCCTCGACCTGGAAGAGCTGGCTTGCCTCGCTCGCTGTAACGGTGCCGACGTCGCGCTCGAGCGCGGCGACGCGACCAACCTCGCCGCCTTTCGAGCCGCGATCGCTTCAGCCGCGGGCGGTGGGGGAGTCCTCGTCGTGTCCTACGATCGCTCGGCGCTCGGGCAGACTGGCAGCGGGCACTTCTCGCCTGTCGGCGGCTATCATCGCGCACGCGATCTCGCGCTCATCCTCGACGTCGCCCGCTTCAAGTATCCAGCCCATTGGGTGTCGGTCGAGCGGCTCTGGCAAGCCACGCAGTCCATCGATCCAGCAACGGGGCGGGCGCGCGGCTGGCTCGTCTTCACGCCCCGAGCGCGGGGGCTCGCGCTCGGCTTCAGCGTTCGCTGCAACGGAGAAAGCTGGCAGGGCTTGGCCGAGCGTCTGAGTGCGGTCGTCGCCGAGCTGAGCTCAGCGACCGATCTGGCTTCGCTCGCGCGCGCCGTCGTCCCGCTCGTTTCGCACCTCGAGCTGCGCATGCCGAGCGCGCCCGCACACCGTGACGCGGTCACTAGTGCCCAGGCGGCGCTGCGCGACCTTCCGCTGCATCGGCAAGTAGCCCAAGCGATCGGCGCGGAGCACGCCGCAGCCGTGACGCTGCTGATGCTGGCAATCGACGACATCCTCACGCCGCCCCAGCGCGCCGCTCTCCGCCAGCTAACCCAGCCCGAGGCCCAGCATCCCGCGTTGGCCGGCGAGCTGAGCAACGTTCGCGCGCAGCTCACAGCCCTCTGGACGCACGCGAAAGTCGCCTAGTCGTGCCGGTTCGAGGTTGTGCGCCGCCGCGGCCGGGTAAGCTGCGACGGATGGTAGCGTCGGACGGTTCCTTTCAGGTTGGGCAACCCGAGCGGCCGGCAGCGCGCTTCGCCGAATACTTTCGCGAGCTGCGCCAGGCGTTTCTGGAGCGCGATGACGTGCTCACGCAAATCGCGCTCGCCCTGCTGGCGCGCGAGCACGTGCTCTTGGTCGGGCCGCCCGGTACTGCCAAGAGCCAGCTGGCTCGGGCCGTGCTCGGCCGCATCTTGGACGCCACGACGGGTGAGCCCAGCCTGTTTGCTCGCCAATTCACCGAGAACACCGTGCTCACCGACTTGGTTGGCCCGATCGACTTCAAGACGTTGATGGAGACGGGACGCAGCCAGCACTTCACCGATGAAGGCGTGATCGGCTCGGTACACGCCTTTTTGGACGAGGTCTTCGATGGCCGCGACATGCTCCTCCGCTCCACGCTCAACCTGCTCGGTGAACGTGAGCTAAAACAAGGTAAGAGCACCGTGCGCGGCCGCATCGAGGGCTCGCTGATGACCTCCAATCGCTACCTGAGCGAGGTCCTGGAAGAGTCGCGCGAGTCGCTGCTGGCCTTCGTCGATCGCATCGCTTTCGTCGGTTTCGTGCCCAAAGGTTTTTCGAGCGACGCGCCGATGCGCCAGGTGCTGCGCCAGAGCCTGACCGGCGGTGCAGCACCGTTGCACGCCTACTTGACGATCCAAGACCTGGACGTGCTGCAAGACTTGGTGGAGCGCGTGCGTGTCGCGCCCGAAGCGAGCGATCGCTTGGTGGCATTCTTAGCGCTATTTGAGCGCGAAATGGCGGCCGCCGTACGGGCGATTCCGGACTTTACGCCGTCGCGCTATTTGTCGATTCGCACGCGCGTGCGCGCTGGCAAGCTGCTGAAGGCCATCGTCGTCTATCGCAAAGTCGTCGAAAGTCCCCAGCGGCCGCTAGAGGTGCTGCCGGAGGACTTCGAGCAGTTGCGGCTAGTCTTGCTGCAGAGCGGCCCGCCGACGCAGCTGCTCGAACGGCTCGCGCACGAGCAAGATCCGCGAGAGGCGCGGCAGCTGAAGATCATCAAAACCGAGCGTGACGTGTTCGAACGCTGCCTGCTGCAGCTCGATCGCACGCCGTTTCGGCCGCCTCCGACAGCGGGTGTGCTGCTCGAGCCGGCCGCTTGGGCCGCTGCTTCTTTGGAAGCGTTACTCGAACTTTCGGAGCGCGCGGCTGATGGCCCCGACGCGCCGGCGCAGCTACTGGCGGAGCTCGAGCAGACCATTTTGGCTCGCGTCATCGAACAGGGGCTGAGCGTCTCGGCTCCACAGCCCGATAGCTTGCAGCGACACGCTGAGCTGCTCGATCGCGTCGAGCGCATGCGCGGTCCGGTCGATCCGCTGGTGCGTTTTCTGCGCGGCCGCGGCGTTGCGACTTTGGAGAGCGCGGTCGAGGGCGAGATCCTGCGGCTGGAGGCGCTGAGCGAATCGCGCGCAGGTCGCGGGGCCGTCGCTACGCTTGGGCTTTTGAGCCCCGTTTTGGAGCGGTTGCACGCGTGGTCGAACGAAGCGGAGGGCATCCGCCGCAGCGCGCCGCATCTGTCGCTCGAGCGCCTGCGCCAGTTGCTGGGCACGGCAGCGGCCGCCATGATCAGCCGCCTGCGCGAGGCATTCTTGGTGGAGGCGCGCGAGACGACCCTTGACCCTGCGGAGCCCTGGAATCCCGAGACGACGGCTGCCTTGCGCCTGCGCGCGGCGCTCGACGCCGTGCATGCTTTCGAAGCGCGCCTTTCGCCGTTCGATCCCGCTTGCGCGGCCCTGCTCGATACGGTCGTGGCGCCTGCCGTCGCGCCGCTGACCGAGCGCGCCCTAGCACCGCTGGCGCCGCTGCAGCGCGACGAGCTTTTGCCGGCGTTCGACGCCATCTGGGGCACCCTGGCCAAGGCTCGTGTGACCCGTCACCTGCCGCTCAAAGACGTGCTGGCGACGACGCTGAAGCACGCCGTGGCGCAAGACGAGCGGGCTTGGGCCAAGCTGGGGCAAGGTCAGAAACCAGAATTGTCCGCCGCCGGTCACGAAGAGTTACGACGCTGCGTGCCGCGCTCGCTGCTGTGCTTCGTGGCGCTTCAGTTGTGCCTGCGGCTCGATGCCGCTTCCGTGGAGCGCTTCGCCAAAGATGGGCGACTGGACACATTTGCGGCGCGTTTGGCCGAGCTGCCGGAGTCGCTCCTTTTGCAACTGCGGCAGCACGACGTAAAGCGTCTCGGCTCCTGGCTCGATTTTCTGAGTGGCTGGCTGGCCAGAGCCGAAGCCAAGAACGCGGCTCCGGGCGAGGTCTTTCAGCTGCTGGGCGTTCTGGAACGCGAAGGCGCGGCCACGCGCATCCGGCTCGAGACAGAGTTGATCGAGGCCGTTTTGCCAGCGGCCTCACCGGAATGTGAGGCGTTGAGAGCGCGCAGCGAAGCGCTTTTGCGGCGCGTCCGCGAGTTGATAGGCGAGCGCGCGGGCATCGCCTGAACGAGACGAGAGCATGGAGCTCGAGTCCATAGAGCGAGAGATCGAGGCGCTGCTCGAACCGGGCCAGCACCGCGGGTTCTTTGCTCAGCTTTGGGGGCTGACGCAGGAGCCGGCGGAGGTGCGCGCTGAAGCGCTCGGGGCGCTGCTGAAGCAATTGACACCGGCTGGCACGAGTGACCGGGCGCCCCCTCGAGGCCACGCGCTCGTGCCCTA
>Ga0307516_10008626_pt1 | contig 11499 bp, 12 predicted proteins | sample 19_EM_MG_FD_203310 | JGI IMG/M metagenome (GOLD analysis project Ga0307516, IMG submission 203310) | Populus trichocarpa ectomycorrhiza microbial communities from riparian zone in the Pacific Northwest, United States - 19_EM | ecosystem: Host-associated > Plants > Roots > Unclassified | place...
AAACTCTCATCGCGCCAAATCAGCGCCGAATGGTCCCCCCAGGATCGCAATCGCCGAGTCAACCAATGATGGTTCATGATCGCCTGCCCCTATCACCCGGCGTTGCCGTTCAAGCCCTTACCAGGCAGCCCCCTCTGCTTCGCTCGCACGCGATCTTCGCCGTCTCGCCATTGCCTCCATGGCTTGCATCATCTGAACGGCATTCATGACACGGGCCGCCTGCATCGGGTCCATCGATTGCAAGCACTGCTTGAGCCGGTCCATGTCGATTGGACCGTCCAACCCTTCGGATGGACCACGCGGGGGACGGAAATCGAAAGGTCCATATCGTCCGTTCGAGAGTCCGCCATTTTCGGCAACAAATTCGCACGCTCGGTGCGTCCGGTAGGACAACTCCGACATCGCGTCGAACCAGTCGTGCCAAAGCTCAGCAAGCTTCATGCCGAAGCGGAGGCTGGATTCGGGCGTGTCGGACTCTGACGGATGCGCGTAAAACATGAGACGCTCCCTCTACAGACCACAGCCTCAACGACTTTCCTGTCCCACCGGTATCGCTTCATCGATCACCGGGTAGCATCGCACAGTTCCTAGTTGATGTCCACGGCTTGCAATCGTACGAGTAGTCGGATTAAGCCGCAGGCACAGGACATCAATCAGCGCCGGTGCGGCTCCAATTCTGCAAAGTCAGCGATCGAATCGGATGCGCACTGGCCACTGCGGCGACATAGCCCGGTGCCGGATCGAGACGAAGAATTGACCAGCTTTGTGCAACGGATTGATCGCCGTCCCATCCTACGAACCGCAGGCTCCCGGCTCGATCGAAATCAAACTCGGCGCGGCCAAGATTGGCCGCCAAGCTGATGCCCAGCCCTTTGACCGCAGCCTCCTTGTGTGTCCACAAAAGAAAGAACCCCTCCTGCCGGGCCGTTCCCCGCAAGGCAGCCAGGGCCCTCCTTTCCCTCGGTGCGAAATAGCTTTGCGCAATGTCTATGGCTTGCGGCAGATCACGCACCTTCTCAACATCGATGCCGATAGGGTGATCTCGTCGCACTGCGAGCAGGCAGTAGTCGCCACTGTGTGAAACGCTAAACTGGAGATTGGGACCATTCGCCCAGGACTCCAAATATGGCTTGCCAAAACGGTTGCGAGCAAAGACCAGTGTCGCTGCGTCTGTGTCCCCGTAGCTGGCCAATATCCGTCGCACGATGCCGTGCGTCTGGATGAAGCGCGTCCGATCGCGCTCGAACGAGAGCTTCGCGGCGCGCGCCCGCTCCTCCCGGTCCAAGATCGGCCGCAAACCGGCCGTTGCGCGATCGTCGTCGAACAAGCGCACAGTCCACACGTGGATATCGCCGATCGACAAGCCCGCACGAATATCCACGCAGGGATGCGTCATATGCGCGACCTCGCACCGTCCACGTGAATGCCCACGGATGATCGCAAGTCCTGGACAATCTCCTTGGCGAGAGCCCCGGGCGCCGGCGAGAAGTAGAAATGTCCTCCGGGGAAAATGCTGACGCGAAATCTTCCACGCGTGCGCCCGCTCCAAGACTGGAGGGAGCCGGAATGAGCGACGTCGTCAGCGCCCCCAAATGCGCTGATTGGGCAAGTCAGTCGATCCCCGGCATCGACTGTATAGCCGTCCGCGAGCGCAAGATCGGCTCGCAAGGCGGGCAGTAGCGCGGCCATCAGCTCCGGTCGCTGCATGATTGCCGCAGGCGTGCTGCCAAAGCGGTCCAGAATGGCGAGCAATTCGCGGTCGGACCGCGGGCACACAGTCGGGGCATCACCTGAAGGGGGGCTCTCGCGGCCGGAAACGAACAGATGCACGGCGGCACGGCCATCGACCGAACGCAGCTGCCGGGCGGCCTCATAGGCCGCATGGGCACCCACGCTGTGGCCAAAAAAACTGAACGGAACCGACATCAGCGGCCAGAGCGTATGACGTAGCCCGTCCATGAGCGCGCTCATGGACGTAAGCGAGGGCTCGTCGAGGCGCGCGGCGCGGCCCGGCAACTCGACCGGACAGAGATCGACGTCGGGGGGCATGCAGTGCCGCAGGGGTCGGTAGAATGCGGCGTTTCCCGCCGCGTGCGGAAAAGCAAAAAGGCGGCAGCAAACGACAGTGCTCTCATTCCGAAATGGAACCCACCTGTCGAGCGTCATTCCGTCCCTCGTACTGGGCCAGCAGCCCGACGACAGTGCCGGATCAAGAGATTCCACGCAAGAGCGGTTCTGTTTTTCAGGCGCGCCGCCCCGGGCGCCGAGTTGCCGCAGCCGGGAGAGCGCGATAAGGTTTTCGTGCTCACGTGCGCCAGTGCCGAGGGACTATGCCGACATTCAAGGCCATTGTGGTCGACAAGAGTAATGGCGGACCAAAGGTCTGCCTCACCGATTTCGAGGAAGCCAATCTGATGGACGGTGATGTCACCGTCCGCGTCGAATGGTCGACGGTGAATTACAAGGACGGCCTCGCGGTCACGGGCAAAGCGCCGGTCGTTCGTCGCTTTCCGATGATCGCCGGCATCGATTTCGCCGGCACGGTGGAGTCCTCCTCGCATCCACGATGGAAGCCGGGCGACCGGGTCATTCTCAATGGTTGGGGCCTGGGTGAGACGCATCTCGGCGGCTACGCGGAAAAGGCGCGGGTCAAAGGCGATTGGCTGGTGCGGTTGCCCGAACGCAACAGCGCGCGCGGGGCGATGGCGATCGGCACCGCCGGCTACACCGCGATGCTGGCGGTGATGGCGCTCGAGCGGCACGGCGTTACGCCGCGACAAGGGCCGGTGATCGTCACCGGAGCGGCCGGAGGATTGGGCTCGGTCGCAGTGACGCTGCTCGCCAAGCTCGGCTTTGCCGTCATCGCCTCGACGGGACGCCCGGCCGAGGGAGATTACCTGAGAAGCCTGGGCGCACGCGAAATCATCGAACGCAAGGAGCTCGCCGGCGCGGCCAAACCGCTTGGCCGAGAGCAATGGGCCGGCGGCATCGATACTGTCGGATCGACCACACTGGCAAACGTGGTATCGATGACCCGCTATGGCGGCGCGGTCGCCGCCTGTGGGTTGGCCGGTGGGATGGATTTTCCGGCAACGGTCGCCCCATTCATTCTGCGCGGGGTATCGCTCATAGGCATCGATTCGGTGATGTGTCCGCTGGAACGGCGGCGGGAGGCGTGGAAGCGACTGGCATCCGATCTCGACGCGGGCAAGCTCGCCGCGATGACCAGCGAGATCAATCTGGCGGGGGTGATCGAGGCCAGCCAGCGGATCGTCGAGGGACAGGTACGCGGCCGGATAGTGGTCAAGATCGGGTAGAGCGTCTAACTAGCCAAGGGCTCCGCCCTTGATATCCCTTGCGCCTGCGGCGCGGGGGGCTGAGGAGCATCACAGGATATCATGGGGAAGCCGCGGTTGAGGGCCGGGAATAGCCGCTACGATCTCGCTGCTGGCATTGCAGCCGGGAGGCGGTCAGACATCGCGATATTCTACGCTATGGCACGCTTAGCCAATGACGTGCGGCTCGCACCGGGGCGGGTCAGTCGCGCCCGACTTCGCGGTGCACGCGAGAAGGCTGCTGGCGGGCTAGGGTCTGTTGGGATTCATCGGGAGTTTATCACGGCGGCGACCAGATGGATCATGGAGGCGAAGCTTTGATCGGTCTTGTCGGCGCGCATGGCGATGCGTTTGAACTCCTTGAGCTTTCCAAAGAAGTTCTCGATCAGGTGCCGCCACTTGTACATCTCCTCGTCGATGGCGAGAGGCTTTGCCCGGCGCGGATGCTGGGAGATAACGACCTTGGCACCGCGCGCATCGAGCTCGGCGATGATGGCGTTGCTGTCGAATGCCTTGTCAGCGATCAACGCGTCGAAGGCCAATCCCTCGATGAGCGGTGGTACGCCCACTGTATCGAAGCGCTGTCCGGGCAGGAGCACGAAGCGCACGAGATTGCCGAGCGCATCGGTGAGTGCCAGAATTTTGGTGGTCATGCCGCCTTTCGAGCGGCCAATGGCCTGGTTTTGAGTCCCCCTTTTGCGCCCTGACCGTGGCGGTGGACCTTGACGATGGTGGCATCGAGCATGGCGTATTCCATGTCGGGATCGTCGGAGACGGCCTCGAACAGCCGCTTCCAGACATCCGCCTTCGCCCAGTCGCGGAACCGCGTGAATATGCTGTTCCAATGGCCGAACGCGGCCGGCAGATCACGCCAGGGGCTGCCGGTGCGCGCGATCCACAAGACCGCTTCGACAAAAAGTCGGTTGTTCTTGCCGCTCCGCCCAGGATCGCCCGGCTTACCCAGACAATGCGGCTCCATCCTCGCCCATTGGGCGTCAGTCAAAACGAATCGCTCCATCCGAAGCTTGAATCACAATCACGCCCGGATGAGAATCCTGAATCCCAACAGACCCTAGAAGGCCCGAGTGTCGCGACGATTTTTGTGTTCCGTGAGCGACGCAAAATCAACTTCTCCGTGTGATCAATACGGCTCTGAAGTCGTTGACGTTGGTAAGCGTGGGACCGGTCACGACAAGATCGTTCAGCGCTGCGAATACGGTGTGGGCGTCATTGTCCGCGAGCCGCGTCTTGACGTCGATGCCGGTGCGTTTCGCTCGGTGCAGCATGTCGGGTGTAAGGATCGCTCCTGCATTGTTTTCGCTGCCGTCAATGCCATCCGTATCTGCGGCGAGCGCCCAGATGCCGTTCCTGCCATCTGCGGCGATCCCGAGACTTAGAAGAAACTCCGCATTGCGGCCTCCCCTGCCGTTGCCGCGCACGGTTACGGTGGTCTCACCACCGGAGATGAGCACACAAGGGATTTCAAGCGGCTGCCCCCAATCTCCGCACTGTCGCGCGATGCCGGCATGAACGATGCCGACGTCGCGGGCCTCGCCCTCGATCGCGTTGCCCAAGATCATGGTCGCCAATCCGGCATCACGCGCGACTTTGGCCGCAGCTTCCAGGGACTTCTGCGGTGTTGCTACAAGAATATTGACCACATTTGCAAGGCGCGGATCGCCCAGCGTCGGCGTATCTGACGCCCCGTCGTTCAAATGCACGGCAACAGTAGCCGGAATCTCAATGCCATATTTTGCCAATACGGCCAGCGCGTCAGAACGCGTGGAGGCGTCTGGCACAGTGGGACCGGACGCAATAACGGAGAGATCGTCGCCCGGCACATCGGAAATCGCGAGTGTGACCACTTGCGCGGGTGCGGCGGCAACGGCAAGACGTCCGCCTTTGATGGTGGACAAGTGCTTTCGCACCGCGTTCATTTCGGCGATATGAGCGCCGCATTTCAGCAAGGCGCGGTTGATAGCCTGCTTGTCGGCCAGAGTGATGCCGGCCGGCGGCAAGGCCAGCAGTGCCGAGCCGCCCCCCGAAATCAGAACCAACACAAGATCGTCCGCTGTCAGCCCGGAAACCTTGTCGAGGATCCGGCGCGCCGCGTTCGATCCCGCCTCGTCGGGAACGGGATGCGATGCCTCGACCACCTCAATATGCCGGCACGGCACGCCATGACCGTAGCGGGTCACCACCAAGCCTTCGATCGGGCCGTTCCAATGCGCCTCCACAGCCGCCGCCATCGAAGCCGCCGCCTTGCCGGCGCCGACAACGACTGTGCGGCCCTTCGGCCGCGGCGGCAGATGCGCCGGTACGCATAGGGTGGGCGCCGCCGCGTTCACCGCCGCCTGAAACATGTCGAGCAACAGACGGCGATGATCGATACTCATGGCTTGCTTCCGATCGGCTTCACGCGCTTCCGATTTCGTGGCTTGCCATCATCTCCAGCGCCCGCACCATCGCGGAATGATCCCAGGCCTTGCCACCATGCGCCGCGCAGGAATTGAAGAGCTGCTGCGCCTTGGCGGTATTCGGCAACGACAGCCCGAGCGCCCGTGCACCTTCCAGCGCGAGGTTCAGGTCCTTCTGATGCAGTTCGATACGGAAGCCGGGCTCGAAATTTCGCTTCACCATACGTTCGCCGTGGACTTCGAGAATTCTCGAAGAAGCGAAGCCGCCCATGAGAGCCTGCCGCACCAGCGCCGGATCGGCACCGGCCTTCGATGCAAATAGCAGCGCTTCTCCAACCGCCGCGATGGTCAAGGCGACGATGATCTGATTGGCGACCTTGGTAGTCTGGCCGTCGCCATTCCCGCCGACGAGGGTGATGTTCTTGCCCATCTTTTCGAACAGCGGCTTCATGGCATTGAACGCCTTTTCCGGGCCTCCGACCATGATGGTCAGCGACGCCGCCTTGGCGCCGACCTCACCACCTGAAACCGGCGCATCGAGATAATCGGCGCCACGGGCGTTGATCTTCTTTGCAAATTCCTTGGTGGCGAGCGGCGAAATGGAGCTCATATCGACGACGATCTTGCCTTTCGAAATTCCTTCTGCGACGCCGCCGGCGCCGAACAGTACTGCGTCCACATGCGGCGTATCCGGTACCATGACGATGACGACGTCGACTTCCTCGGCAACCTCCTTGCCCGATTTACAGACGATGCCGCCTGCGGCAACCAGTTCCGGGGCAACAGGCCCGACATCGTGCAGAAACAGACGATGCCCGGCAGCCTGGAGATGGCCAGCCATCGGGCGTCCCATGATCCCGAGGCCAATGAAGCCAACATCAATCATCCCAGTGTTTCCTTTCACGCTATGCGTCGACCGATTGAGCCGCATACCATCCGAGGCCTGCTACGGTGGTTGTCTTCGGCTTGTATTCGCAGCCGATCCAGCCGCGATATCCGATCTCGTCGAGATGTCGAAACAGGAAGGGATAGTTGATCTCCCCGGTGCCGGGTTCGTTGCGGCCGGGATTGTCGGCCAGTTGCACATGGGCAATGCGGCCGAGGTGCTTTTGCAGCGTTGGCGCGATATCACCCTCCATCACCTGCATGTGATAGATGTCATATTGAATGAACAGATTGTCCGATCCGACATCGGAGATGATCTGAACGACTTGCTCTGTCCTGTTCAGGAAGAAGCCGGGAATGTCGCGGGTGTTGATCGGCTCGATCAGAAGTCGAATGCGTTCACGCGCCAGCGCGTCCGCCGCGAATCGCAGATTCTCCAGCAGCACCTCATTCAGCTCGAAGCGGTCGGCATCGTCAGGCGCGACGCCGACCAGGCAATTGAGCTGACGGCAATCCAGAGCCTTTGCGTAATCGATGGCCCGGAGCACGCCGTCGCGGAATTCGTCGACCCGATCCGGAAAAATGGCGATCCCCCGCTCGCCGGCGCCCCAATTGCCTGCAGGGAGGTTGTGCAGGACCTGGGTCAGTCCATGCTGTTGCAACTTCTCGCGCAGCACGGCTTTTTCGAAATCATAGGGGAACAGATATTCCACGCCGCCGAAGCCGGCAGCCTTGGCCGCCGCGAAGCGGTCGAAGAACGGCAGTTCGTTGAAAAGCATCGTGAGATTGGCAGCAAATTTCGGCACGATCGAGTGTCCTCGCGTTGTCAAGCTAATGGATCAGGGATTGATTTGCGCTCAGACCGGCACAAGCCTGTCTCGCGACGCTGCAACCGGACTTTTGGGCGTGTCGTCCAGCGGCAAATCCAGGGTCTGCTCGAACTCGATGATATTGTCGATCTCGGTGCCCATCGCGATATTGGTGACGCGCTCAAGAATGAACTCGACCACGACGGGCACGCTGTGCTGCGCCATCAATTCGCGCGCGGTCGCAAAGGCGGCCTGCGCATCGCGGGGATCCCTGACGCGGATCGCCTTGCAACCGAGACCTTCGGCGACCGCGACGTGGTCGACACCGTAGGCGCCAAGGTCAGGCGCGTTGATGTTCTCGAACGAGAGCTGGACGTGATAATCCATGTCGAAGCCGCGCTGGGCCTGACGGATCAGCCCAAGATAGGAATTGTTCACGACGACATGGATATAGGGCAGTTTGAATTGCGCACCGACCGCGAGCTCCTCGATCAGGAACTGGAAATCGTAATCGCCTGAAAGTGCTACGATCTCCCTGTTCGGATCGGCGGCGCGGACGCCAAGGGCCGCCGGCAGCGTCCAGCCCAGCGGGCCCGCCTGTCCGGCATTGATCCAGTTGCGCGGGTGATAGACGCCAAGGAACTGGGCGCCAGCGATCTGCGACAACCCGATCACGCTGACGTAACAGGTATCGCGCCCGAACGCCTTGCTCATCTCCTCATAGACGCGTTGCGGCTTGATCGGCACATTGTCGAAATGGCTCTTGCGCAGCATCGAACGCTTGCGATCCTGGCACGCCGCGGGCCAGGCTTGGCGCTGCTTCAGCTTGCCCGACTTCGGCCGTTCCTTCGCCACCGCGACGAATAATTCCAGTGCGGCCCTGGCGTCGGAGACGATGCCGAGATCGGGATTGAAGACCCGGCCGATCTGGGTCGGCTCGATATCGACATGGACAAATTTGCGGCCCTTGGTGTAGGTCTCGATCGAGCCGGTGTGCCGGTTGGCCCAGCGGTTGCCTATGCCGAGCACAAAGTCGGATTCCAGCATCGTGGCATTGCCGTAGCGGTGGCTGGTCTGCAATCCGACCATTCCGGCCATCAGCACGTGGTCATCTGGAATGGCGCCCCATCCCATCAGCGTCGGTATCACGGGAATATTGACGATCTCAGCGAACGCCACCAGCAGATCGGAGGCATCGGCATTGATGACGCCGCCGCCCGCGACGATCAACGGGCGCTCGGCGGCATCGAGCATGTCGAGCGCCTTCTCGATCTGCTTGCGCGTTGCCGCCGGTTTATAGACCGGCAACGGCTCATAGGTTTCGTCGTCGAATTCGATCTCCACCAGTTGCACGTCGAGCGGCAGATCGATCAGCACCGGCCCGGGACGCCCCGAGCGCATGACGTGAAACGCCTGGCTGAACACGCGCGGCACCAGCGCCGGTTCGCGCACCGTCACCGCCCACTTCGTCACGGGCTTGGCGATCGACTCGATATCGACGGCCTGAAAATCTTCCTTGTAGAGGCGCGCGCGCGGCGCCTGCCCGGTGATGCAGAGAATCGGGATCGAATCCGCGATCGCCGAATAGAGCCCGGTGATCATGTCGGTGCCGGCCGGGCCCGAGGTGCCGATGCAGACACCGATGTTGCCGGCCTTGGCGCGGGTGTAGCCCTCCGCCATGTGGGACGCGCCTTCGACATGGCGCGCCAGAATGTGCCGGATCGAGCCGCGCAGCTTCAGCGCCGAGTAAAGCGGATTGATCGCCGCACCGGGCACGCCGAACGCGCAGGTGACGCCCTCTTTTTCCAGGATACGCACGGCAGCGTCGATTGCACGCATCTTTGCCACGGGCTTTCTCCCTCGCTAGCTTGAATTTTCTTGACCTCATATATTGTGACGGAAGGGAAGGACCCTGCGAATGGCATTCGCCCGATATCAGTTATTCCGATTTGGAAACCGGTGACCGAAAACGCCGCAAGCGGTTCCCATCAACATCCCACCAGTTGCCTTGAAAACGGCGGCTCAAATAGTGGATGAAGGCAGTCACCTTTTGCGGCACAAGCTTTGGAGAAGGAAAGACTGCGTGCAACTCTTGGTGGGGTAAGACGTATTCTTCCAGGACACGAACGATCTCACCCGATTTGAGCGATAGTGACGCCACGTAGTGTGGTAAAATTGCGATTCCCAGATGGAGCTGAACCGCAGATAACAGCGTAGAAAGATTATTTGACCGGAGGCGTCCATTGACGACGATGGCGTGGTTTTCTCCCTCGCGTGAACGAAGCTGCCAAACGGCATCCCCCTGGACACTCGAGTAAACAACACAATCGTGACCAGTCAGATCTTCGGGCGTCTTCGGAGCGCTGTGCGCCGCAAGATAGTCCGACGAGGCGACCATCACCCACGGATTTGAACCAAGGTATCTTCCCCCCAGGGTCGAGTCAGCGAGCCGCCCCATGCGAAGGGCAACGTCGAGGCCGCGAGACACCAGATCGACATAGGCGTCCTCACAAGTTATGTCGATCTTGAGGTGCGGATGCTCGCGCATAAAATCTATCAACATAGGCGCTACGATACGGCGACCAAATGCCACCGAGGTCGAAATTCGTAGAGCGCCAACCAGACCCTCGTTGCGGCGACCAACAAGGGCATCCGCATCGTCGACTTCTTTCAGAATGAACTTGCAACGATCGTAATACAGAGCGCCAGCCTCGGTCAGGCTCACACCTCGAGTGTTGCGATTGAGAAGCCTTACGCGGAGATGAGCTTCCAAGGATACAATATGTTTCGTTGCAGTTGATTGGGAAAGCACAAGGTCGTCAGCAGCCTTGGAAAAGCTTCCGAGCTCCACAACTCGCGTGAACGTCCGAATGCTTGCAATGTGATCCATGGTGACAGCCAGACCATCCTGAAAGTGCGCAAAAAACCCGAACAGTTAGAGGCTAGACATACGAACTCGTCCGCCGTGCGAGGCATGCGATGATTATGAATGGCAAGAGCCCAGGGCCGCGGGGAACAATCCTGTCATCTTCCTCCTCGTTAGCGCGTTATCGCGGACCCCACATAGTTCGTAGCTCTCAATGACTCCAACGATATCGCTTACGAAGTATCAACCGTTATTTCCTTGGAGAGTAGATGCGTCCGATCTCCCATGCCTGTGAAGCTTGGTGCATACACTCGGTTGCCTTGGGCTCTCAGGAGATCTTCAACCCGTTTCCAGCACTAAATTCCGTGCCAAGAGCCGTGAACCAGCACAAAGAATGTCGGGATGCTCACGCCCGGCGACGGGCGCTAGCACACCAATTGCGGCCGAAGTTGAAACGCCAAGAACATCACGTCGTGTGGTTTCCCTGTGGTGTAAGTGATCGATGTTTACTGCCCGGCTGACAGCCGTTTCTTATGCGACCATCTTTGTGAGGTCGATTGCCGCGGCCTTCCTATAAAAGATATTACTTATATACAGTTGATATGTCAATTATCGTCTGATATGTCAGCGTCATCTGCCTGACATTTCAGGCGACCGGCGTCAAAAAATCTTAAGAAAAGCATCGCGCCGGCCGGAATTGACCAAGGGGAGAAACACATGACTAGTTTAGAGTCGGCCGGCCCTATTTTGACTTCCGCCGCCGGTACACGCACGGCCCGAGCTTCACAGGTGGCCGACGTCGCAGCCCGTCTCGATCGGCTTCCGCTCACGTCGTATCAAAGAGGCATCTTTGCCATCATTGCTACGGCATGGTTCTTTGACAGTATGGATCTTGCGGCATTGACCTTTGTTTTGGGGTCTATCCGTCAGACGTTTCAACTGTCCACCGCTGAGACGGGACTGCTGTCGAGCATGAGTTTCCTGGGAATGTTTCTGGGCGCGGCTTCGGCCGGTCTCTTGGCGGATCGCTTTGGTCGCGCCCGCGTGTTTCAGGTCAGCATGATCTTTTGGGGACTGGGAAGTCTCCTTTGCGGCTTGTCTACGACGGCCACCATGCTTGGCGCGTCCCGGCTGCTCTTGGGCTTTGGCATGGGGATGGAGTTTCCTGTGGCGCAGTCGATGGTATC
>Ga0307516_10008629_pt1 | contig 11497 bp, 7 predicted proteins | sample 19_EM_MG_FD_203310 | JGI IMG/M metagenome (GOLD analysis project Ga0307516, IMG submission 203310) | Populus trichocarpa ectomycorrhiza microbial communities from riparian zone in the Pacific Northwest, United States - 19_EM | ecosystem: Host-associated > Plants > Roots > Unclassified | place...
GATACAAACAGGAGAAAAACACTGGCAGGTAATCAAAACCCTTGCAAGGAAAATAAATGAAGTAAACAACTTTTGCAAGTGAAATAGAACTTGGTAAATAGACAACCAACAACTCTCTTTTTTTTTTCATTTTAAGAAAAAAACCTGATAACATGCATGGAGTAGGAAAATAAATACTCTGATCATGTTCAGGATCATAGCACCATGTGACACCAATCCATCAGGTATCAATCATAATCGGGGCCAAATATAACACTTCCAAAAAAGTTTTGTTTCATCCAAGCCCAAAGTCGGTGGAAAATCATGTAAATCAGTATCAGCAACAAAAGATTGAGACATGGTCTGTATGGCAGATCAGAAGGGTTAGCAGAGGGGTAAAGAGTTTTTGTGTGTGACAGAGCAAGGAAGAAAGGAAATAGAATTTCTAAACAGATCCATCTTTATCATTGCCCTAAAGAATTATGAAGAAATTGAAAATACAATTGTTACATGAAAAAACCAAAAACCAAGGCTCAAAATATCAAACAATTAAGTTGTAAGATAAAGATTTAAAGAACGAACAATAATCTAATACCTTGTTGCTGATATCCAGAGGACTTCCTGGGAGTAGCAGCACCAATACGCATAGGCCTGCTCGAACAATACACACCATTCATTTCAGTCATTGCCTGTGTTCTTTCACTATCATCTCCAAACCTCACAAAACCATAACCTTTTGAACGGCCAGTGTTGGCGTCAAATACAACTTTTGCAGCTTTAACGGATGGATATTTGCTAACAAAAGTTTCCTGCAACAAACTATCGGTAACATCTGCAGCTAAATCTCCTACAAATATAGAAAGATCAGGAGCATTATCTGATCGCTTATCACCCGTGCTAAATGTTGCCCAATTGAGGCGAAAAGGCTGTTCTGTGTTAGGCATCAAAATGCCACCATAGTTCTGTAGAACTTTCTCAGCTGTGGCATGCGTAAGAAATTCCACAAATCCATAGCCCTCGGACAAACCTGTCTGCTTATTGCGAATAACCTTGATAGAAGCAATCTGTCAATGTACAACACTGGTAGTCAGATGCAAAAGGCCACGCTCACCAAACTCTAAAAACAATTTCTTTCATTAAAATTGTAAAGAACAATTACTCCTTTCCCACCACAACAGCAATGCATCATTATAAGGAACTAGCTCCTTGAATATCCAAATTGATGCCTCACGTAATTTATCTAAAAATACCCTCTTCCAACCTTACATATTCTATCATTATCAACATTCCATGCGCACTAAACTACGTTTCAATGATTCTTATTTATTAGTGTTAGAATCCCATTACCCTTTTTGAAGTTACAAGACACAACACTTCCATGTTCCCTTCATTGTCTTCAAACTAGAATATTTAGCATAAAGCTATAAGCTTATGCAATTTTTGCTTCAATTCATCACAAAATAATCTCTCATGCACAAAAAAAAGGATTTGAATGTGTGCGGATAGATAAATAAATAATATATGTATATATACCTCGCCAGTGGAAACAAAGCAGGAATGTAAATAATTTTCATCCATCCAGTGATGGAGATCACCAATCCATATAGTTTTATTCTCCCCAGACCCTTCTCTTTGTTGCTTCTGTGTGTGTTGTTGTACATGCGGGAGATGGTGGTGATGCGGCTGGTACTGGTGGTACGCGGCAGCCAGGTAGTGTTGTGGACGCGGCGGTCCATAATGCTGAGGCGGTATGATTTGATGCTGCATTACCATAGCCGCCGCCGGGTACTGTATAGGTATCCACTGTTGTTGCTGCGGTGGAGGCGGCGGCTGTTGCCGTTGATTCTGCTCTTGCTGTGTCTGTGAATCAGAACCGCTGGATTGCATCTTATTGTTATTAAATAAAAAAAAATGGTGTAAGAATATAAATAATATTTATTTTTCTCTCTTTATAAATTAAATTGTAAATAAATCTGAGAGCTTAGAGAAGGAGAGGGAGAGAAGGATATGGAGAGGGAGACGGTTAGGGTCTAAGAGGAAGGTTTAGGAGAGTGAGTGTTTTTTTATGGAGGTGTAAGCGCTGTTGTGTTTAAGTCCGTTGGATCGAGGAAGTGAGGTTTGATCACAGCCGTTAGTTCTGCTCTCATGGATCCGCCGCCAGCTGCGCTTGCCTGGCTTCTTTCGGGTGCTGTGGGATATTTTCGGTTGATTTTAGATTTGTTTTGGATTTACTTCGAATAGCAAATTTAAACTAAACTTATCCGTTAGTTTTTTTTATTTATTTATCCTGTTAATAAATAGTAAGGTTCTTGATTCTGCAGTGCAGAGTTTTTGTGTGATGAGGAGGAAACACAGAGGAGGGTTTTCATGACTGGAAAGGTTCTCAGGTTCGTGTTTGTTTTCTGAAATCAGCATAGGGCTAAAAAAGATAGTAAAATCAGTAAAGGGCTAAAAACTACTATATGAAAATTGTGTGGTATATACTATAGTTGTTAAATTCAGTTTGAAAACTAATTCAAATAATTTTAAGTTATCAAGTAAACTTGTGAATAAAATTGAATAATTTATTTTAAAAAAAATAACATTATTTTATTTTAAGAAAAAATTAACAAGGCTATTCCATTTGGTCTCATCGTTAATTTTAAAATTATTTTTTATTAGTTTAATATATCTTTTTATTTATCTTTAAATTATTAGGTTTTGAGAGTTGTGATTTTTTTTTAAATGATTATTAACTCATGTTATTTATTAGCTGAGATGTTGATAGCCACATTGTATCAATTTAAAATTTAATACAATTAAATCTAGAGTATAGCTTATTGGTCATGTTTTAGGTTTATTTTTTAGAGATTATCAATTTGAGTCTCACAAATCTAAGGGCCGCTGGAGGCTTACATGGTCGTTAACTTCAGGGCCCGTGGAATTAGTCGAGGTGCGCGCAAGCTAACCCGAACATTCATGTTAATAAAAAAAAATTATTACAATTAATTTCAATTGATGACTCAACTGATTATATCTTGGATTTGCTTTTTAATGGTCATAAGTTTGAGTCCTCTCAAGACTACTAGAAGTTTATATGATCATTAACTTTAAAATTTATAAAATTAATTGAGATATATGTAAATTCACTGTAACATCTATAATGAAAAAAAATATCTTACATTAAAAGTTTTTTTAAAAGATCAAATTCCACAGTTCGATGTGCTGCGGAAGTGACATTTTTCTATTCTCCTCCAAATACTTGAATCTCTCTTCTGCTGAAGGGTGTTGTTATCCATTGCTCAAGCAACGTGCCAGGTTAAGTGCACTACGAGCACGAGTTGCTGCGGAGTTCATTGTTGCAGCTTTTTTTTTTTTTAATAGATAATTTGAGCATTTGGTTCGATTTAGGAGATGAATCCACAAGGAACTGATCTACCAAAATCTAACCGAGTCACTACCCAATTCACAAGGTACATAAAAAAAAACAGGCTAATCTAGTTATCTCGGCACGCGAATCGAGTTTCTTATCAAACCATATGGAGATAATGAATTATAATCAATTCGATTAAATGGATCAGCTCAACTTGTTATCTAATTGATCCGGTTGAATAAAACTTGGCTTGGTTTTTAAAAAATCTTAAAATCTGAATTCCTCTAAATAGCCCAATCTTCGACTTGAATTTTGAATTTAAATCAGAACAAATTTTACAACAACCAACAATTTCAAAATGGAAAACTCTGGGCCGGGTAGAAATAGTATACGTGGCGTTGGACTTGACAATGGATTGAGTCCAAGCCAGTTAACGTGCGGAAATAGTGTCATGAGCGGACACGTCGCACTCGGCATAAAGTTAACGAAACTCCTCGAACGACGAGGACATGAGTCATGACCTTTGCATCCAGAGTCGCAGCAAAATGAAAAATCAGAACTCTAAAAGCATATACCCATAAACTTGAACATACGAGTTGAAATGCACCAGGCCTGTCAAGTGGGCTAAATCATCCACCCCTCACTGGCTCAGTTTCTCGAACCCATCATGCTCGAATGGATTCACCGAACCACGGAAAGGCCGAGGCAGTGGTGCTCAAATGGGATTGTTTTTCTTCTATTCTTGATGAAATATGAATTTAGCCAGCACTCGTCGATGTTCTTACAGAGTGAAAAAGGAGATCAGACTTGGATTGTGAGCATAAATTTACCTCTGCATCACACATTAATTCCTAGCAAAAATATCCTTACTATTATCAATAATCTGAAATTCAAATATTTTTTCTAGTTAAAAAAAATAATATTCCTGACAAAGGTGGTTCATATATAGTGATAGTATTGGGTTCTTTGTAAATTTTTTTTTTCAATTAAAGATATTAAATACGGTCCAAGAATAATTCTATATTATCTATCAATACAATCCTTAAATTAAAGCTTTTTGAAAGAGAATGTGAGTTGTAAAATTTAAATTTATAATTATTTAGTCATTAAAATTATATATAATATCATATTAAAATATAATTTATATTATTCCCAGATTTTTTTAAAAAAAATTATGTTTTTGTGTCAAAATAAATTAAAATGCCCTTGTTGTAAGAACATACGTTATATTTACAAGATGAGAGGATTTTGGAGTGTCGAAGGGGCAACTAGTCCCAACTCCCACCATTTTTTTTATTAATTTTGTTTATTCAAACACTCTTTTGGAAAGAAAGCACTTTTAGAGATACTGCATCGTTTCAAAACTTCTATAATGTCTTTTGATTCTAGCTGCTGGAAACATAAGGTTTATTAATGTCATCAAGGAATACTTTAGGTATCGAAGACTTCGAAGTCAAGGAATAATTGCCTCTAGATTTATCTTTTCAATCTCATAGGACAAATTGCGGCCGCTGGTGGCTAAAGCCACAAATGCGTCTAGAACCTTTCTTTCTTGGTGATGTGACTATATATATATCACCGTTTGACCATATAATAACAGCTCCCTGTTATAAAATGCAGCACATTGCTTTGACGGACCATGGTGATGTGATTTCATTATAATCGGAAGCATATTTAATTTGCAAATTTTCTACGGTTATTAACCACTTAATTACTGGTTTTTTTTTTAGTATCTTTTTGTTGTTTTGATTTAAAAAAATAAATTTTTAAAAATATTTTTAGTTAGGATTAGAAAAACCAAGTTTAAAAAAATATGTTTTTTATTAAAACCGTTTTGAGATATATTTTTGTATGCAAAATAAATAAAAAATGTATCTTTATAAATAAAAAAACATGTTATTTTATTAGCTTATATAAAAACTAAGGTTCGAAAAATAATTATATGTGGGATTCAATACAAAAAAGAAACAGAAACTATATGGTAAACAAATATTTTTTTCTTCGTAACTTACCACAAACCTTTGAAAATTAAAATAGTGTTTTGTTACTTTATCAAAATAAAAGGATGAAGATAATTAAGAAAAATAAAAAGATATATTTGTTGTTATTATTTTTAAAAAATATAAAAATTCATTTCAAAACTGTTTTAAAAATAAATTTATTATAAATCTTTTTCTCCTATACTAGATATGTTTTTGTTTACAACAGTAACACTCAAACTCCATGTAGAAGACATATATGATGAGTTCTTGGACAACATCTTGCTTTTCGTTTTTATTGACAAAAGCAAGCATCCTTATCATTTTGAGGTTGTTATTTTTTTAAAAAAAGTTACGAGTTTAATTAGGAGGGCAATGTTCTTAAGTGGGCATAAGAAGCTGGAGGGGAGGCTAGATTTATCGAGTATAACAACTCTGACAAGCTTGGCACTAATTCTTCCGAGTAGAAGGCACTTGCATTGGGAATTCATGAGAAGCTGAGAACTGATCATCTTCCCTCCATCAAGCTTTTTTAAGTTGTCCATCATTGACCATAATTTCAATTACAATAATCTAAGACTTGGCAAATTGCAATAATCACTCCATCAAGCTGAATATATATGTTAATTTGGTCCACCACACATGTACATATACATATGCATATATTTTCATCGTTATCACACAGGATCAGTGGCATCTGATAACCCTGCTGGACCTGCATGGACCGGTTATCTTTTCAACTTCTGGGTGTACAGAAAAGGAAATTTCACAACTTTATTGATATACACCATGTGGTGGAGAGATATACAAATACATATATATATATATGGAGGATAGTAATTATCATAAGCGCGCAACAGGCTTCAAGGACAGCTTGTGTGAATAAAGCCATATCATCCGAACTACAATATTTTACATGCCATAGGAGATTCTTTCAAGATAATTAAGAACATATCTGCTTCCTAATTATGTCCAGGAGTAGAATGACCAGCCCCGGGACTGTGGCCTGGAGTCGTTGGCTTGAAATCATCACTGTCTGCATCAGCATGGTCCGGACCAGGTGTGACGGGTTCTGAACGTGCTTCAGACACTAAAAGGTCGCGGTGCAAGCTGAAACTGCTGGTGTTCTCCCCTGTCTTCAACAGCCTTCCCACACTAGAAGTGATTCCATAACACAACACCAACACAATAATCAAAGTACTAGTGAAAATGAGCTTACCTTTGGCCATGACAAAGAGAGAGAATAATTCTAATTAATTGATGGAAAACTCAAAGAAGATTAATTAAGCTTCAAATGAGAGATATAGAGAAAGAAAGAAAGAGGTGTTGCAGCTGGATGCCTGTAAGCTACTGCCATGGTTGCTATATATAGACTTTAGGGATGGATGCTGCAATGGTGCGAATCACCAGAATAAAATCTTCAAAATGCAATGTGGGAAAATTGTCGAGATGATTTCAAAGTTTTTCATGATTATGTTCCCCAAGATTCTCTTCTTTGGAAGGAACAGTTTGAGTGTCTCTATATGTTGCTTGAGGTACTTTTTCTTTACTATTTTTGCATGTCCCATGCAGCCAATATAATACAGTTCATTGTTCATTGAAAATGTTATTGCTAGAACGAAAAATAGAACTAAGATGGTGATTAAGGCTTTCACGCATGCACTTGCTGAGTGAGACTTTTCTGGTATGAATCCATTTTAAATTTGACTTTGCGATTGATCCTTGAATCGGCCTTGGTAAGTACTTCCTAGACTGACTGTTTATGCATCAGGCTTCACGTGCTAATAGGTTGGTATTTACTGCAAGGATCATTCAATTTGAAAGTGATGTAGCTTCAATAGGCATAATACAAGATTCCTACATGTTAATGAAATGATGGTTAGCAGCTGATTCTTTCGTGCCATCTATTATTTTCTTGCGTAGTTTCAGTGATGTATCAACTATATGCACAAGTCTACCATATTCATTAATGCGCATCGATTAGTACTTTAACATATATAATATATCCCAACATAGCATTTTATGCGTTAGTCAAACCATTGAATCTATTGATAATGATTTTAAACTAAGTATTGATTACATAATATACATGTAGTTAAACATATCATGAGATCCATCGAGATGATGTAAAGTTATAATCATTTGGTAGTATGATAATTTTTACAGTTATGCTTTAAAAAAATAGATTTTTTTAAAACAAGTTATAAATTATTATTTTTTCTAATCAATATTTCAAATAAATTTTTTTAATGAAATTCAAGTAAAATTATAGTGTGTATTAATTATCTAATCACTCAGTGTATTAAAAAAAATCTGCTTTTTGTAGTTGTTACAAGCTGCCCAATTAAGTTTTCAAGGATGACTAAATATTTCAATACATTAATCATGCATACCTGCCATGAGTGTTGCCTCATATTAGATGGCTGCGATGTAAGGAATCAGTATCTATGAATATACAAGGAAAAATCACTTGTATTATGTGTGTGTATTTGACTTTTACCATATAGTTGCTTGATCGTTCACTGAAAAAAATACGGCTACAGAGATCTGCAGGTTATTATGATTAGAATCGATGCTAGATTTTGTGGGGTTCTTACCGACTGAAAAATCACCTTCCCATGTGGAAGAGATTTCTAATGCTAGTAACGCGCATTGGAGCACTTACATTGGTCATGATTTCCTGGTACGTCTCCTGTGTAAATTCTTGAGCATATTGTATTCTTAACCCTGAATACATGGGGCATATTATATATGTAAGTCTCATTATCCATTAAGGTTATGATTGTTGTATAAATATTATATGTGTGCTTAAGTAATTTTGTATAATGCGTGCGAAAAACATCGAGAGAGAGAAAAGAATCGAACCGAGCATTATTAATTATGTGCTGTGAAGATTGTGCTTAAAATTAGAGCTGAGAGTTCTTCGAATTATATTGATTCTGTTCGAATTATTTGTTATATTCATGTGTATGATCCTAACATAAACTGTAATGCCCCAATCTCATATAAAATTAAAAGGATTGAAGGAGATCTTAATTTGACATATAAAAACTCGAGGAGAGCTTGAAACTTAATTTTTGGGGACCATGAGATGTCGAGGACCAATTATGAGATTATGCTGGCCGGGATATTATTTAATTACTTGAGTTGTTTTATAAACAATTAATATTGCCTGTAACATCTAAGAACTTCATTGGGAGATGAAAGATAGTCGAGAAATGAATTAAAACTATGATTTTTTTCACTCTGAGTTGATCTCTCCTAATTAAAATCGACCCCTGGGAAAAGGAAACACCCACAAGTTAAGAGGGCCATAATCCTAGGTACAAGTCCACTTAACTTCCTATTAAAAGAAAACTATAGGTTACTAAATGGGGGAGATCAATGACATGATGTTGCCAAGAATGTGGTGATCCCCTACTTATTTATATAGAAAGCACCATACAAAATGGTGTTAGAAAAGAATATCCCGAGGGATTAGCATCAATTTTAAGTCGTATGATTAATGAAGTTTAATTAGTATTAAAATGAAGATTTGGTGATCAATAATTGAAGATCTTTATGCATTACTAAAAGTGCCATTGATCGTGACTAAGTGCGCACTGATTTTTCAAAGCTTTTTCCGGTAAAAGAAAGGTTTACAAGCTTTCAAACCCCACAGAAATCCTCACGGGTCCATGATTGTTCATGTGAATACTCCACAATCCTAGAAAGGGAAAAGGGAAGTCAATTGAAAGAAATACGTCTTAATGCCCACAAATGTTCCGTGTCTCATTCTTCCTTCTTAATTCTACTTGTAGAATTCTAGTTGAAATTCATAGTTATGATGGCTGGTTGGCTCCTCGAGTTGGGGAAGTTCATTTAACCATCAGTTCATTTGGACCTAGAAATGAGCAGTGCCCATCACTGACTATTGACAGGGAAATTGTGCGATGGGGAATTCAGCATGGAGCTTCTGTTGAAAAAGAAAAGCAATTACTTTAGCCGTCAAATCCTAGCAGTTGAAAGAAAAAAAGTATCACCCTTGATCGATTAAGGTATCTAAGGGATCTCCAAGGGAGGCGCCGCCCAGAGGTTTTTTATTTGTGATTCAGAACCTAGTTTAAATCAAATTTTAATTTGAATTAATCTTAATATGTATTTGATCAAAATCAAGTGATCTTACAAGTTAAATTATGATTTAATTGATTTGTTCAGATCCTATTTAAATTTAGTCAAATTAATATTAAAAAGACATAAATAAGTTGTTTTAATTCAAAAAAAATTGATTTAAATTAACTTGATGAACTATTAATTTAAAATTCTTTATTGAGTGAGCAACTTCTATATTTATTATAGCTTTCATTATTGCCTCTCTGGTAGATATCATCATTGATGATATTCATGAACATGTTTATAAAAATATTATCATTTGTATGCTATTGTTTTCCGGGCTAGCTCGATAAGCATGATTTAATATAATCTTACGGTGGAGATAAACATTAAATTGGATGGAATCTCCCTGTTTCAACAAAACAAGGAGGGAAAAAACAAAGGGAAATACATGATTTAGTTAGCCGAACACCCACTAGAGAATCCATTCAAGAAGAGGTGGCGAGAAAATCATTGCATTCAAAGGATCCAGCTTGAACATGTTTAGCCCAAATATAAACAAAAAAAAAACCAGGGGAGCACGTTGAACTAGAGAGCCACTAGAGGAAAACTGAGCTAGGCCTGGCCAGCCGCTGAAGTTGGAGCAATCATGGTAGCCCGAGCTGGCAACAAAACTTATCTTGGTTCTGGTCTAGATCCTCCACTTGTTCACGTTTCTTGCTGGACCTCAGTATTCTTCCGACTTTTCCTCTACTCGGGGTTGACTGTCTGCTGCAGACAAATAATTCGACCTTTTCTTTCTCTCACATGGCGACACTTAGTTTCGAGTTGTTTTTATATATTATAAAAAAATCATCTCTTTGATCCAGTAAAAAACAAATTATTCATGATCATAGATTAGAGAATTTATGAGTATTTTACTTTTTATAATCAGACTTTAATAGCCAAGCGATGAGTATCTCCTCTAACATCGATCTTTCTCGTATTAAATTAAATGTAAATTATATGTGTATTCAAGAAAAAGATCAGGTTCGACAAAAAAAAAAATAATCCATATTGATCTAAGAATAAATAATTTGAAATTGAGAAAAAAACATATAGAAGAAGAAGAAGAAAAAAAAGCTGCAATCGTTAGCTATGTTATAAATGAGAAATATTGAAACATTCAGGAAAATATATTATAAAAAGGTTTTTTTAGAAAGACTAAAAGAAATGAAAAAAAAATCAAATAAATGTATTTCTATACGACTCAAACTTGAGTTATTTGTTTATTTTTTTTATTAGCTTTACCCTAAAACTATACCATTAACAATTCATGTACATAGAACTCGTGGATAATCATGAGATATATAGTAGAGTTACTTGAGTAAATGTATTCTTTCAGTAACAATTATCGAATTTCATCCATCACGGCTTGTAAACTTAGTAATCAGTGGTCTAATTCAAACCAAGTTTTTTTAAAACTATTTTGAAAATTGAGTTCATTAAATATTATTAACAAAATAAACTAAACCATGCATGATGACCTAACAATTCAAATATAATCTGTCAATTTACTTCAGATCAACTTTAATGAATTTTTTATTGTTTAAAGAGTATCAGTTGATTTTTTTAATTAAAAAAAATATTATTTTGAAATATATTGATGAATTGACCCAATAAAAACACAATTTGAGTTTTCAACTGATCAAAGCTTGTTCAGGAGTATGGTTGCGGTTGCTTTTGAAAGTGTTTTTCGTGCTGAAATGCATCAAAATGATATTTTTTTTATTTTTTAAAAAATTATTTTTAAAATCAGCGCATCAAAATAATCCAAAACATAAAAAAAAAATTTAATTAAAAAAATTTAATTTTTAAAAAATACAGTTTAAATCGCGTTCCCAAAAGTCTAAATCAGAATTGTTTCAATAACCGTACATAAAAAATTAGAAAAAAATAAAAGAAAGAAAAGGGTGGGCTAGCAAGGCACAACACTGGTCATGGAATTTGGTTTAAAGCCCAGCAGCAAAATGTGGGCTTACATACAAAACATGTTCCGCAGAATGTGGGCTAAAGCATGACTCGCTTCTTACCGCTGGAAGAACATGGTCTGTCA
>Ga0307516_10008630_pt1 | contig 11497 bp, 14 predicted proteins | sample 19_EM_MG_FD_203310 | JGI IMG/M metagenome (GOLD analysis project Ga0307516, IMG submission 203310) | Populus trichocarpa ectomycorrhiza microbial communities from riparian zone in the Pacific Northwest, United States - 19_EM | ecosystem: Host-associated > Plants > Roots > Unclassified | place...
CTTGAACGCCAACGCAGGGTCCGTCGGACGCCCGGATATTGTCAGGTATGCGGCCCCGGAACTCATCGAAAGAAACCATCCCTCCACAACAACAAATTCGGACACGTTCTCGTTTGCAATGATGGTCCTCGAGTGTACCACGGAGGAAGTGCCATTCTACAGCATCTTTCGCGACGCCGCGGTGATTCACGAGAGGCTCATGAAGAAAGAAAATCCACCTCGGCCAGACGGGCAGGACCCGAACAAGCGCATCGATTCGGACGATTTGTGGAACCTTGTGACGTGCTGTTGGTCTCGTGAACCAGAAGACCGACCAACGATGGCGGAGGTCCACAGTATTTTCCAACTCCATGTTTGATACCACGATGTAAAGGGAACGGAGACCTAGTTTAATATAGCGGTGTGATCAAGAGACGCCTCAGATGCTTTTGCGTGCCCAAGAATCGATCCCTGCGAAACGAACCGAGCCATGAGGTGGACAGAGTGAAAAGTGATCGCGAAGCTCACCGATTGAGGGAAGTCGTGCCCCGTTTCCGATCCCGCCGCCGCTCCTTCACCTTCAACCATCATGCGTCATGCGCCATACATCAAGTTCAGCGAATCCAAAGGCCGCCTGCGATGGTTTACGCCACCTTCCCAGCATATCCCTCCCCTTCAATTGGTTCCCCCGCAGATGTGGTGTTGTCCTATTTGACCGAACCCTTTCAACTGACACGGGTCCAGGCTACTGGATGTCAGCGCTGGGAGAGTCGACGCCAAGTGGTCGAATACACTCACAATGAGTCTGAAGCCGTTTATAGTCCAACCGTTACAGCCCAACCATTGCTCCCCAAGACACGACCGACCTGCCTAGGGACTTGCACGAACGAGAATGTCCGTTTCTGGATTTCCTCGCCAAGCCCCAGGATTCCATCCAGGGTCGTCCGTTACTCTTGCACCGGCCAACGACGTGCATGACCTCGGTGGGGTAGACCGTGGTTCGGGTGGTGGTACGTGACCAGCGCTCCCGGCTGTGACAATTCATCAGTTTACTTATCTGCCTCGTGGATCAGGCGAGGCCTGAGGTACACATCTGCCACGTTCCCCCGCTCTTCCCCCCCGGCGAAAGATACCACTCATGACCCCGACCAACCTCTCGGCCTTGCGGATACTCCACCGCCTCGACAGGTCTTCATCCGAGTTCCACAGTCAGCTCAGCAAGGTGCTTTATGGGGAAGAGTTTCAACAATGTGTACCAAACCTTCAACGCGATGATTTGGCATGGCTTATCGATTATCTGGACACGGTATGTCGCCATTGATTCTTCCCTCCCACCGCTCACGCCGGCGTAGGTTCTCGACAACATCGAACCCTCAGGTGCCGCATTCCGTAAGCGTTTACGCGAACTCAGGACCATATGCGGAACCCGGGGGGTACTCCCGACATCGTACACGCTTTCGCCCCAACTTCTAACCGTTGGTAGTGAGCCGTTCGTCTCAGGAGGCTATGGCGATGTTTACGAGGGGATGTTCGGTGGTTCAAGGGTTTGCATCAAACGCCTGCGAGTGTATACTAAGTATGGTCCACAGAAAGCTACGAAAGTGCGTTCCTCCGCCTTCGCTTTTACCGTCTGCCACCGCTGAAGAAACTCACAGGAATTCTGTCAAGAGGCTGTGATATGGAAACGTTTGGCACACCCAAATATCTTACCCCTTTTGGGTATCACCATCGATCCCCTTCAGCTCGTTTCGAATTTGATGTCTGGCGGGAACCTGCCCGAGTACATCGAAAAACACCCCGAAGCTGACCGACTTGGACTCGTTGGTGTCCCTTCTGCTTTGCTTCTCCCATGCTTACTCCCGTTACCAGCTATTTGACACTGCTAATGGCCTCTGCTTCCTCCACTCATGCAACGTGATTCACGGGGATCTCAAGGGAGTGTGTGATCATCCTAAACCCCATTTTACCACTGTACTAACGCCCACCCAGCTGAACATCCTCGTGAACCACTCCGGTAGTGCACACATCGCAGATTTTGGCCTCTCTATGGTTACTCAAAACCCGGATTCCATCCTGAATATTTCACATCAGCGTGGTCACACCCCGCAATGGACTGCGCCGGAGATCTTGAATGATGGGATGCATAGCAAGGAAGGGGATATTTTTTCTTTCGCAATGGTCATGAGTGAGGTGTGTCGTCGGTGATCCTTCGTGTGAAGAACTTTGGGCCAATTATTGTTTCCGTATCAACCCAGGTATTCACTGGTGCGATTCCGTTTGGCGATCGGTCACCTTCCATGGCCATGATAGCCATACTGCGAGGGGATCGTCCGCTCCGACCGACACATCCAACCTGCACAGCCGAGTTGTGGACGCTGATGGGACGCTGTTGGAACCAAGATCCTCGCTTGCGCCCAAAAGCTTCAGAGGTGTGGAAAGTTTTGCTTGGCGTGTGAGCCTTTATTTACTTCAAAAATTATGGGTTCGTTGATCCAACTGTTCTCTCGTGTATAGCTACCACCCAACACGGAAGCGGTTGGTTGGTTCCACTTATGTCGTCAGCCCCCCCATGCTTCCGGGGGATATTCAACACCTCGTGGACAAGATCCACATACACCGCAGCAAACTATCTGTCGCCGAGGTCAATCCACCCTCCTTACCAATCCCTTCAGTTCTGACTGTGCAGTTCGCGCCCCAAGTAGAAAGAATCTCTGCGCCTTATCGGTTTATGTGATGATCTCACCAAGCGGCTCAGTGATCATTCCCTTGTTTTGCAACAACTTAACCATGAAAATATCAAAAGGCTCGCCTATTGCTCCTCGTTTATCAATGTTCTGCTTACTTGAAATAACAGTATCCTGACCCGCGTAGAGGCAAAGCTGGCGGGCTGGTCGAAATATATTTATCCGTGGCGCCTGGGTAAGTTCAGACCATCGTAGCCCTACCACCCATGATTTATCGGTCTACAAGTGAGAAGAACAAAAATCAAGTCAGGCATCACCAAGTATGCTGAGCGGCTCGCCTCCGCCGTGAGTTGGATTGAAATACTCCTTAAAGTATTCGCCGTCAACTCACATCAACCATGGTGGCTTCCCAAAGATCTCACAGTGCCCAGTCATTCAGCCCACCCGCATTCCTTCACCTGATAGCCAGAGAGTAAACTCCCCCGACCATGGGAGCGCTAACGAGATCCTCTGGAGGGAGGGAAAGGGTGAATGGGCCCCTGGTACCACGAAAATTGGTCGCAATGTGGGTAATTTCCTTGCACCCACAGAAAATGCGGATAATAATGGTCGATCTTTAGAGGGTTCAACTCGTCGAACCATTACCACCCCCTCCTTTCATCCAACGTGAGATAGAGGAGAGTCAGCCGGTCGAAGCCAGCGAACCACCGCCCGTCAAGCGACTAGATGGAAAGGTTGTAAAAAAAGGCGAACGATCTTTTGCTGGGGGAACGTATTGTGAAGTTTGGGTAGGGTTATGGGATAAAGACGGTGGAGAAGTTGGGGGAGAGAAGGCAGACCCGGAGAAGGTGAGTTTTGGTCTCCCTCCTTCTATCTGCTGACATCACCTCTCCAGGTGGCCTTGAAAGCACTTCGAGCACCCAAGTCATCAGAGAGGGCACGTAAGGTTCGTCCTTTGTGGACCATCTCCATGTTATTTGCTCATGTTCCCTTCCACGGTTATCAGCGCCTCGAATGTGAAATACCACGTTGGGCAGAATTGGATCATCAAAACATCCTGCCGCTCTACGGTGCGTATACATCCCAAAGTCTTCCATGGAAGGTTCCCATGGTCGGATAGGGATAGTCGCAGATCTTGGACCCCACCTCCACATGGTGAGTGGGTCATTATGTGCGAGAGAATACGAAATCGATTCAAGTCCCCCTAGGTATCACCATGGCAGGAAAATGGAAACCTGCTCACCTACATCAAAAAGAACCCCGGAGTGAATAAGAACTACATGGTAGGTTACATCACGGCTTATATGAGGGGGTGAGCTTCATATCCCATCATGCAGTTGTGTGGTTCTGCTGTTGGTCTGAGTTACCTCCATTTGCGGGGCATCGTACATGGGAGTGGTGAGTCCAAAAGGGATTTGGTGGGTATACGCAATCTGACCTCTTCCACAGTCAAATGTGTGAGTTTTTCATACCCCTTCTTCCATGAGGGCTTATCGATTGAATGCGTGTAGAAAAACATTCTTATCTCTCAGACGGTACTTTCACGTTTACATTCGGCGACCTACAGGCTGACTACGCGTTGGTAAGGGTGAACCACAGATTTGCGATTTCGGAATAGCAAAGATCATGGAGGAGAGTGTTGAAAGCACGATCTCAAAGACAATATCCGGAGAGGTCGTCAGGTATTCGGCACCGGAGCTTATCGAAAACAACAATGTCCACCCCACGTTCAATTCCGACGTATACTCTTTCGCGATGCTGATACTCGAATGCGTGACGGAGAAGATACCGTTCCATGAGCACACTCGCGATGCTGCAGTCATTCACGCGAGGATCAGCAAGAGGCAGTGTCCGCCTCGACCGGATGGTCCCCGCCAGAGGAACCGCGTCTCGGATGGTTTATGGGGCCTTATGAATCATTGCTGGGCCACTGAACCCGGCGACAGGCCCACCATGGAACAGGTTTATAGTTTCCTCCTGCTCGATGTTTGACGCCGCTATGTAACGATACGAGGGCTTCGTTTAATATTACTTCGTGAGACCTCGGGAGTGGGAATTCTGTGACATTGCCCAGGGGACGTTGGTCGGGGAGGCCGGAGCACGATCAAGCGGTCAGTAAGTGGTTTATAGACTCGTCGGCAGTCCAGTCCGTAATGCGCGATAATTCACCGCGTCTTCCTGCCCCGCGTCATCCCAGCGAGGGACCCTCACTATGCTCCCACCGTGCCGTGCCCCGGTCCAGTGATTGCCGTTTCCGATCCCGCCGTCGCTCCTTCAAGCTTCACCACCTTCAACCACTACGCGTCATGCGCCATATCTCAAGTTCAGCGAATCCTCGTCCAGTAGCTGCCTCGCCAGCATCCCTCCTCTTCTGTCCTCCTGCAAACGCGGTATTTCCCCACTTGGCCGACCTACCTGGAGACTTGTGCGAACGATGACTTCTATCTCAGGATTTTTTCACCTGCTGTCGCCCGCAGCTTTTGCGCTGGCCAAAGAATGTACAGGACTTGGCAGGTTAGACGGCGGAGGTACGTGACCGGCCTTCCCGGCCCGTTCATTGATTTACTTATCCGCCTCGTGGATCAGGTGAGGCTCGGCGTCTGATACACATATACCACCAACTACGTTCTCCTGCTCTCCTCTACCCCCGGCGGAGGACATCGTCCATGACCTCAACCAACCTTCCGGCCTTGCAGAAACTCCACCGCCTCGATAGGTCTTCGCCCGAGTTCCACATCCAGCTCAGCAAGGTGCTTTATGGGGAGGAGTATCAACAGTGTATACCAAACCTTCAATGCGACGATTTGGCCTGGCTCATCGATTATCTGGACACGGTATGTCACCATGCGATTCTTCTCTACCCCCGCTTACGCCAGCGTAGGTTCTCGACGGTATCGAACCCTCAAGTGCCGCGTTCCGGAAGTGTCTACGCGAACTCAGGAGCATATGTGGAACTCAGGGGACACTCCCGACATCATACACGCTTTCGCCCCAACTTCTAACCGTTGGCAGCGAGCCGTTCGTCTCAGGAGGCTATGGCGATGTGTACGAGGGGACCCTCAGTGGTTCAAGGGTTTGCATCAAACGCCTGCGATCGTACACTAAATACGGTCCACAGAAAGCTATGAAAGTGCGTTCTGCCGCCTTCGCTTCCGCCGTCTGCCACTACTGACAAAACTCAGAGGTTTTGCCAAGAGGCCGTGATGTGGAAACGTTTGACACACCCAAATATCTTACCGCTCTTGGGTATTACTATCACCCCCCTCCAACTCATTTCGAACTGGATGCCCGGCGGGGACCTTCCCGATTACATCAAAAAGCACCCCCAGGCTGACCGACTTGGACTCGTTGGTGTCCCTTCTGCCGTATCTCTCCCATGCTTACTTCAATCATCAGCTATCCGATGCCGCTAATGGTCTCTGCTTCCTCCACTCCTGCAGTATAATTCATGGGGATCTTAAGGGAGTGTGTTATCACCTTTAGTACGTTTTACCACCGCGCTAACGCCTGCCCAGCCGAATATCCTCGTGGACGATTCCGGTAATGCGCTCATCGCAGACTTTGGCCTCGCTATGATTACTCAAAACCCGGACTCCGTCCTGAGCATTTCGCGTCAGCGTGGTCACACCCCGCAATGGACTGCACCAGAGATCTTGAACGATGGAATGCATAGCAAGGAAGCGGACATTTTTTCTTTTGCGATGGTTATGATTGAGGTGGGTCACCGGTGATTCGCTGTCAGAAGATCTTTGGCCTATTGCCGTTCCACAATAATGCAGGTATTCACTGGCGCGATTCCGTTTGGTGATAATTCACCTTTCGTGGCTGTGTTGGCCATATCGCAAGGGAGGCGGCCACCGCGGCCGACTCATCCAACCTTTACAACCGAGTTGTGGACGCTGATGGGGCGCTGCTGGAACCAAGAGCCCCGCTTGCGCCCAAAAGCCTCAGAGGTGTTGGGCATTTTGCGCGGCTTGTGAGCCTTCATTTCAAAGATCGCGGGTTCGTTGCGTCAAACCACTCTCCTAGGTGTACCAACCGCCCAGCGCGGAAGCGGCTAGTCGGTTCCGCCTATGTCGTCAGCCCTCCAATGCTTCCGGGGGATATTCAACAGCTCGTGGACCAGATTCACAAACACCGCAGCAAAATATCCGTCGCCAAGGTCAATCCACCCCCCTTATTTATCCCCCACACTGATCGTGCAGTCCGCGTCCCAAGCAGAAAGAATCTTTGCGGCTTATAGATCTGTGTGATAATATTACCAAACAGCTCAGCGATCATTCCCTTGCCCTGCAACAGTCTGACCACGAGGATATCAAAAGGCCTGCCTATCGCTTCTCAATCTGTGTTCTTCTGACACGAAATAACAGCACCCTAACTCGTGTAGAGGCACAGCTAGCAACCTGGTCAAAATGTAGTTACCCAAAGAGCTTGAGTAAGTTCAGATCATTGTAACCCCACCCTCCATGATTCATCGGTCCGCAAGTGAGAAGAGCACATATCAAGGAGGGCATCATCGAGTTTGCCTACCGGTTCGATTCTGTGAGTTAGGTTGAAATCCTCCTCGAAGTGTCCGCCATAGACGACTCACGCAAACCGTGGTGGCTTCCCGAAGATCTCACGCGAGATCTCACGGCGCCCGGTGATCCAGCCCGCCCCCGTTCTTTCCCCCAGGAACCGGAGAGTAAACTCCCCTGATCGTGGGAGCGCCGACGGGATCCTCCAGAGGGAGGGAACAGATAAGGGGGTCCCTGGCGTTGTGTTGGGGGCCGGTGGTAATGTAGGCATTCTCGTCGTGTTTACCAAGGATGGGGATGATGATGCCAGATGGCTGGTCTTTAGAAGGTGCGGTTCGACGGACCGTTACGACGCCCTACCCTGGTACAAGAGAGTCCGCCGGATGAGTCTAGTGAACTACCCCCTATCAGGCGACTGGATGGAAGGGTCACACGAAAGGGGGAAATGGCTTTCGCCGGAGGAACATATTGTGAAATTTGGATAGGGACATGGGATAACGCTGGCGAGGGGGTCGAGAGGGAGAAGACGGACCCGGAGAAGGTGAGTTTGGGTCACTCTACTTCTATCCGCTGGAGTCGCCTCCCCAGGTGGCCTTGAGAGCACTTCGAGCACCAAAGTCATCGGAGAGGGCGCGCAAGGTTCGTCCTTTGCGGACCCTCTACACATTTTTTTTGCTCACGTTTCCTTGGTTACCAGAGACTCGAAAGTGAACTGCCGAGATGGGCAGAACTACGTCATCAAAACATCCTGCCGTTGTATGGTGTGTATTTCCCATCCCTATCCACCGGAAGTTTCCCATGGTTGTATAGGGATAGTTACGAATCTCGGACCGCGCCTCTACATGGTGGGTGGGCCTTCACGTGTCATACCCGAGAAAACGCGGGGCTAATTCAAGTCCCTTAGGTGTCACCGTGGCAGGAAAATGGAAATCTACTTGCCTACGTCAAAAAGACCCCTGGGGTGAATAAGAACTATCTGGTGCGCTACATCACGAGTCATACCAGGAAATGAGCCTCACATATTCTGGTTCAGTTGTGTGGCTCCGCGGCTGGCTTGAGTTACCTCCATTCACGGGGCGTTACACACGGGAGTGGTGAGTTCGAAAGAGATCTGACGAGTATGTATGATTTGACCCCTTTCCACAGTCAAATGCGTGAGTTTTTTATATCCCTCTCCCGCCAAGGCCTATCGATTAAACGCGTGCAGAAAAATGTGCTCATCTCCCAGAAGGTAATGTCACATTCACATCCGGTAAACTATGGGCTGACCATATGTTGGTAAGGGTGAGCCACAGATTTGCGATTTCGGAATGGCGAAGATCGTAGAGGAGAGCATGGAAAGCACGGTCTCGAAAACGGTGTCCGGAGATGTTGTCAGGTATTCGGCCCCCGAGCTCATCGAAAACAACAACGTCCCCTCGACAAAGGGTTCCGACACGTACTCGTTCGCAATGCTGATCCTCGAATGCTTCACGGAGAAGATACCGTTCTCCGACCTCTCTCGCGATGCTGCGGTCATTCATGCGAGGATCAGGAAGAGACAGTGTCCGCCTCGACCAGACGGAGACAGCCCGAATAACCGTGTCTCGGACGATTTATGGAGTCTTATGACGCGTTGTTGGTCTGTGAAACCCGACGCCAGGCCTACAATGGAACAAATCCATAGTTTTTTCTTACTCAATGTTTGACGCGCAGTGTAAAAATACGAGGGCTTTGTTTAATACTACATCATGAAGGGTCGGGGAGATGGAATCATGGAAGTGTCATTACCCAGAGGATGTCGGTGAGAGGCCGAAACACTCTTTTCCGGACTTCCTGATCCGTAGTGTGCGATGATTCATACCGCCTTCGTCAGCCTACTATCCGCGCCTCGTGGTTAGGGTGAGGCTGCTGGTATATATAATGGACCTTCCTATCTGCCGCGCCTTCCTGCTCCGCGTTACCCCAGCGAAGGATCCTCATCATGCCCTCACCCGATCCCCCCGCTTTGCAAACACTCTATTGCCTCGACATATCTTCACCAGAGTTCCACAGTCAACTCAGCGACTCTCTCTATGGGGAAGAATATCAACGATGTGCGCCGAACCTTCGAGACGGTGATTTGGTGTGGCTCGTTGATTATCTGGATAAGGTCCGCCACCATGGGTCCTTTTCCCACTCCCCCCCGCTCAAACCATAGTAGGCGCTCGGCTGTCTTGAACCTTCGAGTGCCGCTTCCCGGAAGTGTCTACGCGAACTCAGAAGCGTTTGTGGGACCAGGGGGATACTCCCAACATCGTACACACTTTCGCCTCAGCTTCTGAACATTAGTCCCGAACCGTTTGCCTCGGGAGGGTATGGCGACGTCTACATGGGATCCCTCGATTCTTCAAGGGTCTGCGTCAAACGCATACGGGCCTACACCAGTGAAGATCCACGGAGGGCTACAAAAGTACGTTCTATCGCCTCCGCTTCCCTTGCCCGTCCATCGCTAACGAAATTCAGATCTTCTGTCAAGAGGCCGTAGTCTGGAAACGCTTGTCGCACCCGAACGTCTTACCCCTCCTAGGTGTCACCGTCACCCCCCTCCAGCTCGTTTCAAATTGGATGTCTGGCGGGGACCTGCCAGATTACCTCAGGAAGAACCCCGGCGCTGATCGGCTTGGACTTGTACGTGTCCCTTCCGTTGTGCCCATCCCACGCTTACCCCGGTGCCAGTTATCCGATGTTACCAGCGGCCTCCACCACCTCCATTCCTGCAACGTGATCCATGGGGACCTCAAGGGCGTATGTAGCTGTGTTATATCGTTTACCGCCTTGCTGACACCTGGCCAGCCAAACGTCCTCGTAGACCACTCCGGCAATGCGCTCATCGCAGATTTTGGTCTCGCCACAGTCACTCAAAACATGGATTCCATCCAGAGCGCCACGCATCAGGCTGGTCACACCCCGCGATGGGCTGCGCCGGAAGTCTTGCTAGAGGGAACATTTAGCAAGGAGGCGGACATTTTTGCTTTTGCGATGGTCATGATTGAGGTACACCGATCACAGACGTCTACCGCGCGGGTAGCTTTGACTAACTGTCGCGTTGTATCAATACAGGTATTTATAGGCGCAATTCCGTTCAGTGACAAACCACCTACCCTGGCTATATTGAACATAACGCAAGGCAGGCGTCCGTCACGGCCCACACATCCGACCTTCACAGCCGAGTTGTGGACGCTGATGGAACGTTGTTGGAACCAGAACCCTCACTTGCGCCCGGAGGTTTCGGAGGTGTTGACCGATTTACGTGGCGCGTGAGTCCTCACCTATCCGTCAGGTATTTGGAAAGTAACCCCTCACCCCCGGCCGCAGAAATCCAGTCGGGATTCCCCAGGTGGATAGTATAAGTGGTGGGGTCGCCAGTGCTACAACTGAGGCTGGCCATGACGTGAGCACTTTCGTTGTATCTGTATCCACCGGGAACGCGGATAATAACGCCGGGCGGGCGATCCTCAGAGACCTCCACCGAACGAACCGGTGTCGCACAATATTGTGGAACACGATCCGCGAGAGAGTAATCCAATTGGAACCAGTAAACTGCCGCCCATCAGGCGACTAGACGGAGAGGTTAAATGGAATGGATTGTTTTCTTATGCCGGAGGAACGTATTGCGAAGTTTGGGTAGGGCGATGGATGAAGCATGGCCAAGGAGTGGTCGGCGGGGAGGTTGAGTCGGTAAGTTTGAGCCTCACTACTTCTATTGTATTGACAGCGACCTCCGTGCTAGGTGGCATTGAAAGCGATTCGAGAACCCAACTCATCGAACGCGACGCGCGAGGTTCGACCTTTGCGCACCAACTCCGCGCCACTCAGTACTCATGTCTCCTTCTGCGGCCCTTAGAGGCTCGAATGTGAACTTCAGAGTTGGGCTGAACTGCATCATCAAAACATCCTGCCGTTCTATGGTGCGTATACTCCCCGGACTCTTCCCCTGGAAGGTTCCCATGGCTGTGTAGGAATAGTTACGGCTATTGGACCACGCCTTTACATGGTGGGTGGGCCATCGCACATGGGAGAATACGAAACCGATTCAAGTTCTTTAGGTAACACCATGGCAGGAAAAAGGTGACCTGTTTTTCTACGTCAAAAGGAACCCCGAAGCCAATAAAAACCATCTGGTGGGTCGCAACACGAGCCGTAGGGGAAATGGAACCTCACTTGTAGCGGTTCAGTTGCGTGGCTCTGCAGCCGGCCTGGCTTACCTCCACTCACGGGGTGTTGTCCACGGGAGTGGTGAGTCCGACAGATTCGACGGGTGTGCACGATTTGACTCCTTCCACAGTCAAATGCGTA
>Ga0307516_10008631_pt1 | contig 11497 bp, 8 predicted proteins | sample 19_EM_MG_FD_203310 | JGI IMG/M metagenome (GOLD analysis project Ga0307516, IMG submission 203310) | Populus trichocarpa ectomycorrhiza microbial communities from riparian zone in the Pacific Northwest, United States - 19_EM | ecosystem: Host-associated > Plants > Roots > Unclassified | place...
CGACCGAGGAGTGCTTTGGAAGGAATTGGTGGGCGCGCTTCGTGCGGACTCGCCCACAACTCCAAGCGGCGGCGACAGGCTCTGGGGCAGCCCGGGGCGCGGCCGTTCGACATGACGGGCCGGCCGATGCGCGGCTGGGTCGTGGTGGATGGGGCGGAACTCGACGACGATGTGCTGAGCGAGTGGATCGAGCGGGCCCGATCGTTCGTGGCGACCCTCCCGCCCAAGTAGGCCTGACCCGCTGGGCACTATCGTCAATGCGTGCCCCAGGAATCGCTTGTCGCCGCCGACCCGAGGGACCGGACCGACGGGCTCGGCTGGGTCACCCGCGCGGTCTTCGACGACCCGCGGCTGCGGCTGGCTGTATCCAATGGCATGCTCTCCTGGCCCTTGCTTCGCTGCGGCGCAGTCGATCATGCTGGCGGCCCCGCCTCCGACGCCGCCGCGGCTCGTTACGCGATCGTGCCGAGCGTCGAGAAGGCCCGGTTCCTGCTTCCGCTCGCGTCGCGCCGGGTGACGGCGGCGTCGGTGCTGGCATACAACGCGCTTCGCCCGCCCCGGGTGCGTGCCTCGCGGGCCGCGATCGGGCTGCTCGCCCGGGTCGGCGCGCTCGGCGTCACCCGTGCGCCCGTCCTGTCGGTGCACGCCCCGGACGGCGTCGAACTGCTCTGGGACCACCTGGCCGGGCTGCTCGGCGAGGCCCGGCTGCACGCGGCCATCGGCATCCGGCCGCCCGACCCGCATCACAAGCCCACCTTGCAACTGTTCGACGACGCCGGCCGGCCGCGTGGCTACGCGAAGATCGGCTGGAACGAGGGCACCCGGGCAATGGTCCGCGCCGAGGCTGCCACCCTGACTGCGCTGCCCGCGCCGGGCGATGGCATGCCGGCCGCCCCCCGGCTGCTGCGCCACACCCGGTGGCATGACCGCGAGGTCGCGATCGTCGAGCCGATGCCCCACGAAGTGCGGCGCCTGCGCCACCCCGACCGGCCCCTGATCGCCGCGATGCTGGCCGTGGCCCGGCGCGGTGGGCCGCCCGCGCCACCGCAGCCGGTCGCGGCGTTTCTTGCCGGGTGGCGCCGCCGCGCGGCACCGGCGATCGAGACGGCGATCGACGCGCTCACGGCGCGCGACGGGCACTTGCTGGTCGAGTTCGGGGACTGGCACGGCGACTGGGTGCCGTGGAACATGGCCCGGCGGCGCGGCGCGCTGATCGTCTGGGACTGGGAGAACCACGGATCCGGCGTACCCGTCGGCTTCGACCTGGCCCACCAGGCGTTCCAGACCGCGCTCTCCACCCACGGCCGGCCCGCCGCGCAGTGTGCGACGGCCGTCGACGCCGCCCTGGCCGAGCACGGCGCGGCCCTGGGCCTGTCGGAGGCCGCGCGGCGGTTCGTCGCGGACGCGTACCTGGTCGAACTGTGGCTGCGCACCTACGAGCTGTCCGCCGACGGCGCCGGCTGGAACCCGAAGCTGCACCCAGCCCTGCTGCACGTGCTGGAGGCGCGACTGTGATCACCAGTCGAAGGACATCCCCAGGCGGGCGGACAGCGCAGCGTTGTGCGGCCGGTAGTAGTCCGTCAGTTCGGCGCGGACGCCCGGATCCATGCCCTTGCTCGGGCGATCGTTGTAGACGTCGTAGGAGCCGAGGTCAAACGGCGGAAGACCGATGAAGGACAGGGCCACGGCGTACGACTCGGCCGGCGCGCGGTAGAACGTCTCGCTCGGCAGGAACAGGAACTGGTCCCGGTCGAAGTGGGACAGCCACGGCGCGAGGTGCTCCAGGTAGCGGCCGCGGGCCCGGTACGAATACCAGTCGTACGCGGTGCTCACCGAGCCCGGCTCCGCGATCAGCCGTTCCTTCTCCCCCGCTGTCCGGGCCGGCTCGGCGGCCAGCGCCTCGGCGAAATCGAGCGGCTCCGTGCCCTCGGTGCGGCGCTCCTTCCAGTGCGAATACGCCCGCTCCACCGGGTCGCGCAGCAGCACGATCATCCGTGCCTGCGGCATCAGCGCGGCAACCCGGGCGGCAGCCAGCGGGTGGAACATGTACAGCGGCGCGGCCTCGCCCACCTTGGCCGGTGCGCCGTGCTTGCGTTCCAGCGCCACGCGCTGCCGCTGCGTCGGGAAATGCGAGCGGTACCAGGCTTCGCCGCGGGTCCAGTTGTCCTCGAAGTAGTGCGAGGTCTTGGTGTTCCAGGCGGGAAAGAGGCGAGGCACCAGCGGGTGCTGGATCAGGTAGCGCCACAGCGAAGTCGTGCCGCCGCGTTTGGTGCCGATCACCAGGAAGTCGGGCAGCGGCCGCCGCTCGCTGGTCCGCTCGCCGTAACGGACCAGCACGTTGCGCACCTGTTCGCGGGCCTGGCGAGGGGCGGCATGCTTGATCAAATCCTTCACGCCGGCTCCTTCGCAAGGACGCTGCGGCGAACCCGCAGAAGCGCGGCGCGGACGCGCCGATCGAACAGCGAGCCCAGCGAGCCGGCCAGCAGCGCGCCGAGCGCGATCGCCAGCCCCGCCGGGCCCCGGCCCGAGACCAGCACCCCGAGCAGCGACACGGCACCCGTCGCGGTCACGACCGCCGCGCTCGCCCCCAGCAGGCCTGCCGAGAAAAGCGGCTCGCCGAGGGCGCGCCGGGCGAACACCGCCGCCAGGACGTTCTCGGCGACGATGCCGAGCGACCACGCGATCGCCGCGCCCAGCGCCCCGTGCGCGGGGATCAGCGCGACGGCCCCGACCACGTTGAGCGCCAGCCCCGCCGAGGTCGCCAGCAGGTGGCCACGGCTGTTGCCGCTCATCAGCAGCACGGTCTGCACCAGAGCGACGCCCACGTTGACGAGCATGGCGAGCGCCAGCACGGCCAACGGCGTGGCGGCGCCGCCGAACTGCTCCCCGAACACCGCGAGGAACGCGGGCGCGAACACCGCCAGCAACAGATATGCGGGCCAGGAGAGCAGCACGATGCACAGCGTCGTCCGCCGGTAAACCTGGGCGGCCTCGGCCCGGCGGCCCGCGCCGAGCAGCCGGGACAATTGCGGCGCGACGGCGACCCGCAAACCTTGCATGATCAGCAGGCCGGCCAGGGCGTACCGGCCGGCGGCCGCGAACACGCTCGCCTCGGCCTGCGTCGCCAGCGCCCCGGTGAAAAGCACGCCGACCCACATGCTGCTGGCGTCTATCGCCACCGAGGCGGCCCGCGGCAACGCGAACGACCAGAACGTGCGCCATTCTCCCTCGGCGCGGGCCGGCTCGGCGGAGGCGGGGGCCCGCGCGAGCAGGGCCAGCGCGAGCACGGCGGCGACGGCGAGCGGCAGCAGCCAACCCGCGAAGCCGAGCAGCACGCCCCCGCCGACGGCGACCGCTCCGATCATCAGCAAGGGGCGGACGACGGGCACGAAGACGAACTGCACTGCGACGTACGCGCCGACCGGCCGTGTCGCCCGCACGGCCGCGAGCAGGATGGTCGACACGACGATCACCGGCACCCCGGCGAACGCGAGCCGGATCAGCGCGGTCGAGGACCCCTCGTCGAGCAACGCCCGCGCGATCGGCGCCGAATAGAGGAGCCCCGTCAGACATACCGACAGTGACAGGGCGAGCGTGGGCAGCAGGGCCACGGGCACCAGCCGGCCACGCTCGGCGGGACGTCGGCCGAGTGCCCACATCAGTCCCGTGTCCGCCCCGAGACAGCACACCGCTCCGGCGATGGTGACCAGGGCGATCACGCTGAACAGGGCGCCCGAGCCGACCGAGCCGAACGTACGCAGGATGACCGTGGTGAGCACGAAGCCGAACACGCCGTTCACGACCGCACCGCCCAGCCCCACGGCGCCACTACGGGTCGTGCGCCGCAGTTCGGTGACGGTCATGTGCGGGCCGCCCGCGGGGTTCGGTTGACGGGCCCGTCGACCGCCGCCAGGCCCAGGCCGATCGCGAAGAACAGCACCGACATGTTCGGGTCGATGAACGAGTAGAACGGCGTCACGACGACCGCGATGACGGGCACCGAGCTCAACCACAGCCCGGTCGGCGTCACGGCCGCCGCCATCCTGCGCGCGACCAGTGCCAGCAACACGTACAGGCAGATCAATGCCGGAATGCCGTGGCTGTAGAGGACCTGCCAGATCATGCCCTGGGTGCCGAGCGGTTCCGCGGCGTGCGTGGTGTCGACGGAGTTCGGCTGCCCGAAACCGAGCAGCGGCGAGTGCAACACCGCGGCCCAGGTCTGCCTGTACAGGTCGAGGCGGTCGGAGGTGGTGTCCGTCGTGGACGTACGGTGCGTGATCAGGTCGATGACCGGAATGAACAGGGTGACCAGCCAGCCGATCAGGACGATCACCGCGACCGGCAGCAACAGCCGCACCCGCCCGCGCAGGATCTCGCGGCCGAGCAGATAGAGCAGGCCCGCGCCGAGCCCGATGAACATGCCGCGGTTGAGCGTGAGGAACGCCGGCACGAGCGAGAGCGGCAGCGAGACGAGCAGCGCGATCCGCATCGGCCCGCGCCGGATCGAGGCCAGGCAGGCGAGGACGAAAGGCAGGAGGAACGCGTACGCCGTGCCCCAGTTGTTCGTGTACGGGTACGGCGCCGACGGCCGGTAGATCGGGTTGGCGCTGAGCGGGTTGAACTCCGTCGCGTCGAGCCGGGCGACGTCGGTGACGAACCGCTCGGTCGCCACCCCGTCCGGCAACGCCGCCAGGAACGGGCTCGGCACGCTCAGCTTCGGCGCGACCACCCCGAGCCAGCCCAGCGCGATCATCGACAGCCAGTAGAGGCAGAGCGGGTTGGCGATCCTGGCCCACGGCACTCCGTCGCGGGTCAGGTTGTAGACGTACACACAGACCAGGAACGCGGTGCACATGTAGCCCAGGCGCAGGCCGAAGACGAACCCCTGGCGGACGTGTTCCAGCTGGACGGCGCTGACCAGGACGATGCCGAGGAAGATCAGCCACGGGGTGACACCCACCGGGACGCGTATCTTGCCGCGCGTGGTGAGCAGCGCGAACAGGACGACGCCGAAGAACGGCCAGATGAAATACCAGACGCCGAGCGCCCACCAGAGCGGCATCAGGCCGAACATGACCGTCAGCGGCCAGACCGGCAGTCCCGTCTGGCTCGCCGCGAACGCCTCCAGGTCGAGAACGCCCGGCCCGACGGTCGCGACGGCCTTGGCCCGGCTCGGCGCGCTGGCCCGGAAGGACCGGCGCGGCCGGCGGCCGCGCACGGCCGTCTCAGACACCCCTGCCCCTCTTCTGGGCCATCCGCAGCACCCGCTCCCCGGTCATCAGGCCGAGGATGACCGGAAGGGTGACCAGCACCCTTCTCTCTCTGGGGTTGAGCCGGAGCACCGCCACGAGCTCGCGGATCGCCTCGGTGCGGCGGCCGCCCGAGGCCAGTGCGAAGGCGATCTGACCGCGGATGCGGGCCAGCCCGGCCCGGCTGCGGCACAACTCGGGATGCTTGCGGATCAGGTAACGCTGCGCCTCCACGATGGTCGCCCAGCGGCCGAAGTAGAACGAGCCGCCGTGCCAGTCCACGACGACCAGCGCCTGCCGGCAGACGGCGATCGGGCCCAGCGCCGCGACCCGCAGCAGCCACTCGTAGTCCTCGCTGTACCCGCCCGGGATCTCCTCGTCGACCTCACCCGCCGCGACCCAGGTCGAGCGGCGGACCAGCATCGTGCTGGAGTGCACCTCCATCACCCGGTCCTCGAGCAGCTCGCCGTACGTGACCCGGCTCCGTTCGAGCACCCGTTCCTTGTCGATCCCGGGTCCGCGCAGCCGCAGCCCGCAACTCACCGCGCCGACCGCCGGGTCGGCGAGTTGGGCGACCTGGCGGCTGAGCTTGGCCGGCAGCCAGATGTCGTCGTCGTCGCAGAAGGCCAGCAGGGCACCGGTGGCCGCGTCGGCGCCGCTGTTGCGGGCGCCGGGCAGCCCCGGGCGCCGGGCGTTCCCGATCGCTTTGAGCGTACGGTTCGCTCCGGTCGCCACGTTCAGCTCGCGCACGTCGACGTTGTCGTAGACGACTATGCACTCGATCGTGCCCGGGTAGTTCTGGCCGAGGATGCCGGCGACAGCCCGCTCCAGCAAACCGGGCCGGTCCCGGGTCGCCACGATGACGCTGACCGGCGGGTAGATGCTCTCGCCGAGTTCAGGCATTGCCGCCTCCGGTCAGGACGAAGCCGACCGTCTGCGCGCCGGCCGACCGCAGCCGGTCGACGAGCCGGGTCAGTTCGGTGTTGCGGGTGCGGTCCCGGGCGACCACGAGGACGGCCCCGCCCGACTGCGCCGCCCGTACGCCGCGGTCGTCGGTGTCCGACGGCGGCGCGTCCACCACGACGACGCCCGTCTCCGGCTGCTCGCCCAGCGGGCAGAGCCGGACCACACCGCTGCCGATCAGCACGACCATCGGGCGGCTGGGCAGGCCGTACTCGTCGACGGCCCTCGGTGACGTGGGCGCGACGCCCGGCCGTTGGGCAGCTATTACCACCGTGGTGTCGGACTCGCCATACCCCGGGGCGGCGTAGCCGGCGGCGCCGATCCGCGGCGCGCCCGGGGCCGGCCCGGCGGCGTACCCGCCCGGCGTGTAGCCGACCTGGCCGGCGACCGCGGAGCCGTTCAGGGCGTCGGTGTGCGGAGTGGACTGCGGAAGCGGCACCGCGCGCGGCCGCGGCGGCGTGCGGCGCTGGCCCGCGAACAGGATGCCCTTCAGCTCCTCGGCGGTCTCGGCGGGCGCGGCCAGCCAGACGTCCTGCCCGGCCGCGGCGAGCGCGACGGCCAGGTTGCCGGTCACCGTCGAACGGCCCTCGTCGTCGCGGCTCGAAAGCACGACCAGGGGCCGGTCGGGATGCCTTTCGATCCACTTGAGCACGGCCAGCGACACGTACCCGGCGTCGGCGGCGATCGCGGCCTCGTTGACCCGCCGCCCGCCGGAGCGCACCACGCCGAGCGCCGACACGCCGATCAGGTCGGCGGCCTGCTCGATCGAGCGGATCTGCCGGTCCAGGGCCTCGCGGGCGTGCGCGGCGATCATCCCGAGCAGGATGCCGCCGAGCAGCCCGCCGAGCAGGTAGAGCGGCGCGGCGTCGTGGCTGGACGGCACCGGCGCACGGGCCGCCGCCGCGATCGAGCCGGGGCTCAGGTCGGCCGAGTTCACCTTCGCGCGGGCGTTCTCGAGCTGGGCGATCTGGTCGTTCAGCGCGCTGACCTGATCGAGGATCGCCTGGGTGCGCGGCGAGGTCGAATCCCCGCCGGTGCCGTTCTCCGGCAGGCCCTTCTGCGCGGCTTTGCGCTGGTCGGTGACCTGCTTGATGGTGCTGTCGTAGGAGAGCAGCAGGGCCTCCCGCTGCTGCTGATAGATGTTCTGCCGCACCTTCAGATAGGTCTCGGCGGCCGTGTTCGCGCCCGTGATCGACGCGTCCTCGTCGTCGTCGGCGTACTCGAAGCGCAGCACCTGCCCGCCGGTCGGCACCTCGACGGAAAGCGCCTCGCGCACGTCATCCGTGCTTTGGCCCATCGTGCGGGCGGTCGCGTCGATGACCTCATTGCCCAGCGCGATGCCGTTCTCGGCGGTCATGTTGATGGCCCGGTCGGCGCCGCCGGCCGGCAGTGTGAACGGGTCGGTCACAACGGGCCGCAGCACGACGACGGTGGTGGCCCGGTACGTGGCCGGGAAGAAGACCAGGTAGGCGACGACCGCGAGCATGACTGCTTCGGCCACGGCCAGCAGGAGCCGCCAGCGTCGCAGGGGAATCCGGACAACGTCCGCGAAGCCGACGACACGTTGGCGGCTCCCAGCGCGGGAATCGGTGACATCCATTGGCGTTTCTCCCCTTGCTCCGGCCGGCCGCCGCTGCGTGGCAACGACGGCCGGCCGGCTGTTGCTGTGATCGGATATCCCCCGTCGGCTGCGCCTCAGGAGGTGGCGAAGAACAGAGTTGCGTTGTTCCAGGTCGCTGCGGTCGTACCGGAAGCGACGACGGTGGCGTTGGCACCCACGACGGGGGTGGCCGGGTTGAACGCGACCGTGCGCAGCTTGCCGTCCGTCGAGCCGTACACGATCTTGCCGGCGACATAGGTCATGCCGCGGACCGTGCGCCAGTCGATACCGGTGGCCGGCAGCGAAGACTGGGTGCATCCGATGATCGAACCGTCGGGCTCGAAGTAGCGGTAGTACAACGCGTTGCTGCTCGAGGTCGTGTAGTACATCCGGCCGCCGAGATAGAACGCGCCCGTCATGCTCGCCGCCGCATACCAGGCGTTGAAGCCACTTGAAACCCACGGCGCGCCGACCGTGCCGGCCGAGAACGTCGAGACGTTCAGCTTGTTGGCGCTGGTTGCCCAGTACAGCTTGTTCGACAGGATGAACGTGGACTTGGCCGAGGTCAGATTCGTCTGGGTGGTGACGGTCGGCGTGCCGATGCCGGAAGCCGCATACGAAACCTTGGTCAGCTTGCCGCTGCCCGCGCCCAGGTAAAGGTAGCCGGAGGCGGCCGTCGGCGCATCCTGCGGGGCGACCGTGCGCCCGCCCGCGGTCGGGAAGTAGGCCTGCCGGCCGTGGTATTCGTTGCCGACCCCGTCGGAGTCCTGCCCGACGAACAGCCCACTCGGTCCCTTCCAGATCTCCCAGACGACCGGGCCCCAGCTGACGCCGCCGGCCGGCAGTTGAGTGCCGGGCGAGCGGCCCGGGTTCCATGCCATCGGCATGCCGTTGTTCGGGTCCAGCGCGCCGTAGCCGTACCGGTCGACCGCGCCGTTGCCGGCCGCGTCAGCGCCGTTGGCGTTGTTCAGCCAGCGGAAGTGGCCACCGAGGTAGACCGTGTTGTCGGCCGCCTCGAGCGAGGTGACCGAGTCGTGGCCGGTCCGGTCCACCCAGGTGGCGTCGAGGTTGCTGCCCCGCGCCGAGGTCTCCCAGCGGCTGATCGAGTCGCAGAACGCGTCGCCGGCGGTGCTGGAGTCGATGCCGCCATCCGCGCCGATCACGAAGTAGCTGCCGTCGTCGGAGAAGTCGACGTCGCGGGCGTAGAACGGGAACGCGGAGATCGAGCAGGGCGCCAGGAAGCGCTGGGTGCTCCAGTCGGCCACGGTGGGGGTCGCCGACACGTCGATCATCACGACCTGCTCGCGGGCGAGCCCGTTCACCTTCTTGAAGTTGCCGCTCGCGACGACGGTCTTGCCGTCCGGGGAGACGGCCAGCGCCCAGACCAGTTCGGAGCTGGCCCGCGCGACGCTGGCGTCGATCTTGAAGGTCGCATCGATCGCCCCGGTGGTGGCGTTGAGCCGGGCCAGCAGCGAGTGCCCGGCGCCGTTGACATAGTGGAAGGCGCCGGCCAGGTAGAGGTAGTTACCCTTCACAACCGCGCGGCGGACCACGCCACCGTCGGCCTTGCCGACAAAGGCCGCGACTGTGGCGCCGGTTGCCGGGTCCAGCTCGACCAGGTTCTTCCGGCTGACACCGTTGACCGTGGCGAAGTTGCCGCCGACAATCAGCTTCCCGTCAGGGCTCACGGCCAGCGTCTGCACGGCGTTGTCCAGCTTCGGCGCGAAGCCGGTCTTCAGCACGCCGGTCGTCGCGTCGTACGCGATCAAGTAGCTCGCCGTCGACCAGGTGGTCGCGCCCGCGTTCTTGACCCCGGTGAACGAGCCACCGGCATAGACGGTCGAGCCGATCTGCGCGAACGCCCGCATGCTGCCGTTCTGCAGGTGCGGGGTGTTGTCCGCGGGGTTCGCCGTGACCAGCGTGGAGGTGACGTTCGGGGGCACGTACACGGCGTTCGCGGGTGTAGCGGCGGTCAGGGCGACCGTCAGACTCAGCGCCACGGCGGACACCAGCAACCTGGTGACCGTACGCGGCCGGAGTCGACGTGATGGGGACACTTGCCCTCCTAATCAGAGTGGTTCACAGGGAACGGGGTAAGCACAGGATTGGCCCGGACCCGCCACGCGGCGGCCAGGTCGAAGTCGGCGAGGGTGACCTCGGCCGCTTCCCGGGCCACGACCAGGTTGCGGCCGTGCAGTTCGCGGGCCATCTCGACCTGGTGGTCGTCGACGTGCTCACCGTATGAGCGGCGGCGCGGGACAAAAAGCGCGCGGCGGCCGGCCTGCATCGCCGCCAGCGCCGAGCCCACGCCGGCGTGGGACACCACCACATCGGCCTCCCGCATCGCCTGTCGCAACTCGGCGATCGGCACTTGGCGGCGCGCGCCGGCCGGCATCCGCTCGATCACCGTGGCGCCCACCTGCCAGAGGACGTCGATCGTCGGCGGCAGGATCTCGACGAGCCGGGTGAGCAGCCGGGGAAATGTGTAGCGCTGGTGGGTGCCGAGGGTCACCACGACCTTTCCCACGGGCCTCGGCCCGGCGACCGGTTCGGCGGCGAACGCGTCGAAGATGGACCCGCCGTAACGCCAGGTGCCGTCGGCCCAGGACGGGTATTGCGTGTACAGCCGGGCGCGCGGCACCCGGGCCGCCAGCCGGCCGGTCAGCGACGGGCCACGGGTGCGGGTCGCGCTCTCGATGTATGTGCATTCCACCCCGGCCGCGGTCGCCGGCAGGAAGAAGGACATCGCCACACCGGCCCCGGTGCTGATCACCCGGTCGTACCGCCGTCCGCGGAACATCTTGCGCGCGACCAGCAGATCCTTGACCACGCCGGCGAGGTCCCGGCTGGTGACCGGCGGCACGTGCACGACATCCTCACCGGCTAGCAGGGACCGGCTCTGCGGGCTGTCGAACGTGACCCACCGGCGGTCACCGATGCCGAGACGCGGCGCGAGGTCGTGCAACTCGGCAAGGTGCCCCCCGGTGGACGCGACGAGCAGCGTCGTCACAGCGCCGGCTCCAGTGTGCGCGCCGCTGGTGCGGCTTTCGTCTGCCGTGCTCGCGGGCCGGCCAGCACCCCGACGGCGAGCGCGTAGCCCAGGAACAGCGCCGGTCCGAAAAGGAGGCCGAAGAGCACGTCGGTGAGCCAGTGCTTCTGCACGTAGATCCGGGAGTATCCCTCGTATGTGGCCAGCACCAGCACGACCGTGCCGAGGGCCACCTGCCACCGGCGGGCGAGCCGCCAGGTGAGGACCGCGAACATGGCCAGCGCGCCGAACGTCATGACGATCCGGGCGACGCCGCCCGACGGATAGGTGCCCAGGCCGGTCGGGGGGTGGCCGCGATCGACCAGGCCGGAAACGGCGGTCTGCACGTACTGCTCCACGACGAAGGCCGCCGGGATCGCCAGCAACGGGATCCAGAACCGGCGGCGCCAGAGAGCGGCGAAGATCAGCGCACCCACCACCGTCACCCACTTCAGCGGGAGCCGGTCACCAAGCGCCGTGTAGAACTGGTTGAATGCTCCGAAGCCGGGGTTGAGCCGGGTCCCCACCCAGGTCAGCACCGGCTCGTCCACGGCTTCCTCCAGCGCGTGCGCGAGCAGGCCGAGCGGCCAGAACACGACCAGCACCACCGCTGAGGACGCCAGCAGCACCACGACCGCGGTCACCGGCCTGCCGAGC
>Ga0307516_10008632_pt1 | contig 11497 bp, 16 predicted proteins | sample 19_EM_MG_FD_203310 | JGI IMG/M metagenome (GOLD analysis project Ga0307516, IMG submission 203310) | Populus trichocarpa ectomycorrhiza microbial communities from riparian zone in the Pacific Northwest, United States - 19_EM | ecosystem: Host-associated > Plants > Roots > Unclassified | place...
TCTGGTATGGGAGTTGGACTGCAGTAGATTGCATTCCTTTCTCATACCATAATGGACATTATTCCTTCAGTTTCTTCTGCTTCTTGGCAGTTCTTGTGCGAGTGATGACTGCTAGACATCAGCAGTCGTCTCTTGCATCAGGATAGTCTTCTTGTGCGATAGATGGCTACAATGAGGCTCCATCGTGCTCATCCTTCGCATCAGGATCATTTGAAATTGACGTTATCTTCCATGTTCACTGTACCAAACCTGTTTGGTGCGTGACAACACCTTGATTGAGTTCTTCACCACTGGGTTAAAAACCCCTCTGGTGAACCAAATCTATGGAATGGACACTGTCCCGGACACCATTGAAGGATGGTATGAAAAAGCCTCCCACTTTGAAAACCAGTGGCAGAAGGCAAGGGCCATCACTTCCAGGTCAAACAAGACAGAAAGAACCAAGAAGAAGAACTACTCCAGGCCCAATGTCAGAGAGAGACACCCTGACGCTATGGACGTAGACGCTGTCCAACTTTCTAGGGAGGACAGAGACAAATATATCAAAGAAGGACGCTGCTTCAACTGTGGCAATAAAGGACATCTCTCCCGAGAGTGTAAGGGAAAGCAACCTGCCAAAGGGGTAAGGAGGATTGAAAAAAAAAAAAGAAGAAGAGGAAACCTCTGACAAAGAAGGAGGAGCTGTCTCGCTAGTCAAGGCAGCCAAATTCCTTGCAAAGGGTTTTTAGAAAGGAGGGTTGAGTTGACGCCAACACCTCCTCATTTTATGAAGGAAAGTTCATCTATCTCTGTTCTCGCTGTACAAACATTCTCTGCATGATCCATGTGAATTTCAGTGTCCCTTTTACCAGATGAACAAACCCTTCGAGTCGTCAACACTCACGCTAAAGTAGATTCAGGAGCTGACATCTCCTGTATTGATTGGGGATTCGTTAGGAAGAACCGCATCCCCACCGAACGACTTCCAAAACCAATTAGTCTCTGGAATGCCAATGGCTCCATAAATGCCAAAGGAAAGATCCTCTTTGTTGCCCCCCTTTTCTTCTGAATTGGAAGAATCACCCAGAAGGTCTGCTTCTTCGTCATGAGTTGCGGAAACGAAAACATCATACTTGGGCTCCCTTGGCTGAAGGAGGCCAACCCGAACATCGATTGGGAAGAGGAATCCCTTACTCTTGATGATAGGATTGACCAATCTAAGGAATTGGTCGAACAACATAATGTCCGGAATGTCTCCCGGTTCAACCCCTCAAAGTATGACCCCTCCGGCACCTACTACGACCCACTAGACAGGAAGGGGCTATTTGACCATCTTGACTATGAAGAGCCAGAACCGTTCACAATCCAAGCTGTCAAACCTTGGGCCTGGGAAACCATTGTCCAGGCTTCTCTGATCAAATGGCCCAATAACGCTGAAATACAAAAGGTGAATGTGGCCACCAAATTAGCTAGAGCGGCAGAAAGGTCGAAACCAAAGCCCACCCTCCCACCTGAATACTCCGACTTCTCTGATGTCTTTGACAAACCGCAGGAAGGTGTTCTTCCTCCACCCCGGCCTTACGATCATGCCATAAACCTTGACGGGGACTTTGTCCCAAAGGTGGCAAAGGTGTACCCATTATCCCTGAAGGAAAAAGAAGCTGCCGAAAAGTTTGTTGACAAAAACTTGAGGGAAGGAAAGATCTGCCCCTCCAAATCTCCTCAGGCTGCCCCGTTCTTCTTTGTAGCCAAGAAGGATGGATCCCTAAGACCATGTCAGGACTACCAGTACCTGAACAAACATACAGTCAAGGACACTTACCCTCTTCCCCTCATATCCACCTTGGTTGACCAGTTGAAGGGGGCGTCCATCTTCACAAAAATGGATGTCAGGTCAGGGTATAACAATGTTCGCATCAAGGAAGGAGATCAATGGAAGGCTGCTTTCATCACTCATAAAGGTCTCTTTGAACCCATGGTCATGTTCTTTGGCCTGTGCAATTCCCCTGCCACCTTCCAATGATTCATGAATGACTCCTTCCAAGACATGATCGCAGAAGGATGGCTGGTGGTATACATGGACGACCTCCTCATCTTCTTTGATGACAAAGAAACCCACTGACTCCGAACACTCCATGTTCTTCAATGCATGAGGGAACTGGTGCTTCCTCTGAAAATAGAAAAATGCTACTTCAATCTCCCTGAAGTTGAGTATTTAGGGATGATTGTCAGAAAAAACACCGTTGCAATGGACCCGGTAAAGGTGAAGGGTATTGCAGAATGGCCCACTCCATCCAAAGTCAAGGATGTACAATCCTTCCTTGGATTTGCAAACTTCTATCGACAGTTCATTCCTGGTTATTCTAACATCGCCCAACCCCTCATCGACCTTACCAAGAAAAACACCCCTTGGGAATGGTCTCCTAAATGCGAAAGGGTGTTTGATGTCCTCAAAAAGATATTTTGTATGCAACCCATCCTGAAGATGCCTGACCCATCTGCTCCATTCTCTATCGCTACCAATGCCTCCAAACATGCCACTGGAGGAGTCCTTATGCAGCAAGATACCAACGGAGATTGGAAACCCTGTGCGTTCTTATCCCAATCCCTAAATCCTGCAGAGTGAAACTACGATATCTATGACTGTCACGACCGTGTAACACCTTGTGACTCTGCAAGGCCTCTAGACTGTTGTAGACTCAAGTCCGATCGCAATCGGACACCTCCAACACTCTGTATCCATCTTCACTCCGACAGTTGACACTCCGTCTCCTTTTAGTAAATAGTTCTGCGCTTACGCCTCCGGTTATTGTATGCTTCCGTTCCTGTTTCCCTTGTTCCCATTTTAGATTAGATCTGATTACTCATAGGTGTGTCCCATTAACCCTTTGATCCATTATGCTTATCACTGATCTCCATTCCATGTATGTTACTCATCCGTTTGTCATCTGCAGACTCTTAGCTACTTCTCCACTACGTCTCTCCTCTGCTTCTCGGTTACTATACATATCCGATGTAAACTATAAGTACTCTGCATGCTGAGGGGATTGTCCCTCAGTTCAAATATCATCTTGAATACTTCCTGCAAACTCCCCTCTGTTCTCCTCTGTCTCCTCTGCCTTCTGGCAACTCGGACCTTCGTCGGACCTCTGTCACTCTGTCCTTAAGTCCTCCGAAATAAGAGGACGCAGGTATCGCAAGGGCGCAGCACATATGCTGAAGCCAAGTCCTCAACTCCTCTGCATCTCCTCCGCTTGTTGTCGACAACCCTTTGTACTTATCTCCGCCTGTGTTGGAGTTCGTCAGAGGAACCGGTTTTGACAATGACAGAGAACTTCTTGCAGTCATTTGTGCGCTAAAGGAGTGGAGACACTACCTCCATGGCTCTCCTTACCCAGTGAAGGTCCAAACTGACCATAAGAACCTCACTTACTTTAAACAACCACAGAACCTAAACCGTTGCCAAGCTTGCTGGCTCCTTGATCTCTCAGACTTCGACTTAGAACTTCATCATGTCCCAGGAAAAGACCTTGGAGCACCAGATGCTTTATCCAGACGGCCCAATCATGTCGGAGATGACTCTGATAAGTCACCCTTCTTCCCGAAACACTGTTCATTAACCTTATTGACTCCTCCTTAGCCAAAAAGATTGCGCTATCCTCCAAGACTGATCCCATGGTCCTCACCGCCCTACAGGCCTTAGATGGCGAAATGCCCCTCCCATTTAAGTCCAAATTGACTGATTGGACTTACAAAGGGGGTATTCTCTCCTACAAGGATCGGGTGTATGTCCCCGACCACCTTGACCTTCACTGTGCTGCTGTGGCAAAACACCATGACCACCCCACTGCCAGACACCCCAGAATCTTGAAAACACACCAGCTGGTTACCACCGAGTTCTGGTGGCCAGGTTTACCCACCTTCGTCCGATGATACATTGAGGGATGTGCTGTTTGCCAACAAAACAAGGTCAACACCCATCCCACCACCCCACCCCTTGTCCCCATTCCATCCTCTGCTTCTTGACCCTTCCAGCAGATCTCGTGTGACCTCATCACCGATCTTCCCCCCTCCTCGGGGTTTGACTCTGTATTGGTCATGGTAGACCATGGCCTTACAAAGGGGGTAATTTTCTCCCCCACTACAAAAACCGCCACTGCTGCAGATATCGCCACCCTCTTTTATAACAAGGTATACTCCAGGTTTGGACTCTATGACAAGATTATCTCTGATAGGGGTCCCCAGTTCACATCCCTCTTTGCAAGAGAACTTGGAAAGCTCCTTGGATACTCCCTTGCCTTGTCCACCGCTTACCACCCTCAAACTGATGGTGAGACTGAACGAGTCAACCAAGAAGTTGAGGTCTACCTCCGGATCTTCTGCCAGAACGATTCGTTCTCCTGGGCCAACCACCTACCCACTGCAGAATTCACTCACAACCATCGTCCCCACTCCGTAACCAACCAATCACCATTCTACCTCATGTATGGCTATGAACGCAGACCACTTCCCTCGGTAATCTCCGAGACCCACATCCCTGTGGCAGAAAGTCACATCAAAGAACTGTCTGAAGCAAGGAACGAGGCCCTGGCTGCACATGATATCACCTGCAAAGTGATGAGAGATCGATCAACGGTGAAATTCTCTCCCTTCCAAAAAGGTGACAGGGTATGGCTCGAGGCACGCAACCTGAAATGCTTGTACGAAAACCGCAAGTTTGCACCTAAACGAGAAGGACCCTTCTTAATCTCTGAGGTCCTCTCCCCCATCACTTATTGCCTTGCCATCCCCACAAAGTGGAAGATTCACAACACATTCCATGCTTCTCTCTTATCGCCCTATCACGAAAACAGCGTGCACGGCCCCAACTACACGAGGCCACCACCTGACCTGATCGAAGGAGAAGAAGAGTACAAAGTTGAAGCAATACTTTCCCATTGGGGTTCCGCTAGGAACAGATCGTACCTTGTGCGGTGGAAAGGGTATTCGTCAGCTGACGACTCCTGGGAACCTGAAACACACCTTGTACATGCTGCCAACCTCCTCTCTGTGTATAAGAGATGACACCCCAAGGCTTTTCCCTCCAAGACCACAACCTCCATCATCTCTGTAAATCGCATCTTGCTTGACATGCCTGCCACCACACTACTCCCTTTGCTCGTTGCCTCAGACAACCTGCCCATGAACAGGTCCTTAGGACCCACAAACTCTTCCTTGACGACTCCTTGCATGCCAGCCCCCTCTTCCTGGCTCTTGACCCCGACTCCCCCCTTTACCTCGTTTATCATGCCACCCTTCAGTCTTTCCGGGTTGAGAACTTGGCTAAATACCTTGATGAAAGAGAACCCAACCTTTGTCTTACCAAAACCATTCTAAGGACCATTGCCATGGAACTCGTCCCTGATTTAATGCAGTTGTTTGACCAGCTCAGAGGAGCTGACCTCATCTACAATATCAGTAATGCTCGCACCAACCCCACCACTCGTCCCAGTGGGGGAGAATCTGCCCCCCTTCCCATTCGTGTATGCACCCCTTGACGTGCCTGCTCTTGCTCTGTTGTTTTTGAAGTTCCCCTTGCTGGAACTAGACAGTGCACCAATCCTTCCCCCCCTGGCAGCCCTGCCAACCCCATCAACGTTGACTCGTCTTCCTCCAGTGAGGTTGACCCCGAGAAGGCCTTTGGAATCAATCCTTTCCGTTTTGAGGCCACCCTGAAACATGTTGAAGAACTGCACTCTGACCCTCCTTGGTCTTCCCCAGTCCTTGGTCCCCTTGGGCCATCTCACCCCTCATACCATCTGGCTTGCTTCGAATGTCGTTGCCTTGGGCATTGGCGTCAAGACTGCCCCTTTTATCAGTGCCCATTCTGTCTGAAGTTCCACCCTGGACATACCACTCGCACTTGCCCCAGTTGCCCTGCAACTTCTTGTCGTTCTGCACCTCCTCCTGTCATTGAAGAAGAGCTAGCAGACTATGATGACAACTACGAATACAATGAAGTTGCCAAAGCCAATATGACCGGAGAACCTTGCGGAGATGCTTTTTGAGAATCGGTGATTCTTGGTGTACAAAGGGGGTAATGTTACAGTTACCCCACTCCTTTTCCTTCTTCGCTTCCCTTCTTGGACTAGTCCCTTTTCTGAACAGCCTCATTGCTGTACGACGCGTGTCCCCCTGCTGTCTGTGTTGGCTGTGCCAACCTATGCTTACCTGTGCGTTCCTGTGTTCGGCTGTGCCTGTGGCAGCCAATAGCTTTAGTCTCTCTTGCCTTGTGTATACCGCACTGCCTCCATGAGGCTATACAGATCATTGTATATAAACCCTAGGGACAGCTCTTGTATCCTCCATTCTCAAGCTACCCAATCTAGCTTACCTTTGCTCTTTGATCGCTCTCATATCTCTACTAAGAGATACTTAGAACTTTCGACTAAATCCAGTAACCCTTGCTGGTTAGGGAACCACTGTCCCTAGAACCAAGTCCCAAGCATTGTCTGTGGGCACAACACAAGGAACAACCTTGTGAAGAACGAATGAACGACCCTTTGGGTTAGAACATGCTGAGACCCAGTCTCAGCGTAACAACATCCTTGATGCATGTTACGGTCGCCCCGCTCTTTTCTTTCTTTCTTCCCTTCTTGGACTAGACCCTTCTCGGTACAGCCTTGTTGCCGTACAACACGCCTTTCCCTGCTGTCCGTGTTGGCTGTGCCAATCTGTGCTTATCTCTACGTTCCTGTGTCCGGCTGAGCCTGTGGCAGCCAATAGCCTTAGTTTCTCCTGCCTCATGTATACCGCACTGCCTCCATGAGGCTATACGGACTGTAGTATATAAACTCTAGGGACAGCTCCTGTATTCCCCATTCTCGAGCTACCCAATCTAGCTTGTCTCTGCTCTCAGATCGCTCTCACATCTCTACCAAGAGATACTCTGAACTTTCAACCAAATCCAGTGAAACCTCGCTGGTTAGGGAACCGCTACCCCTAGAACTAAGTCCCAAGCACCGACTGTGGGCACGACATGAGGAACAACCTAGTGAAGGACGAATGAACGACCCTTTTGGTTAGAATACGCCGAGACTCTGTCTCAGCGTAACAATGCAGGACTGACAAGGAGAACACACTGATCAAGAACAAGGGGGACTGAGGGAGCAGGCTGGGAAGATATGTGCCAGGCAGTGCATGGGAACTCTGGGAGAGGCTGTCCTAAGAGCAGGACATAGTGGAGATCTGCAGCAATAGCAGAGAAATGATCCAGAGCAAATACAGACACCATAGTGACTGATGAGATGAACGTCTGGATTGCAGGGGGAATATCTCCGTGGGAAATGAACGGATCCACGTCGGAACTTGACAGGCAGATAGACCACACTCCAGGCTCTCTGACAGTATAGTCACATGCCTGATAGCTTTGGAAACAGTGGAGCTATTCAAAATATTGGAATGCCAGCACTGGGCACCTAAAAATGACATTTGAGTGCTAACATCATTTCTTCTCTTCTTTCCTTCATTTCTCCATCAATTCTTCAGCTTCTTTGCTTGTTCTGGTATGGGAGTTGGACTGCAGAAGTGTGCATTCCTTTCTCATACCATAATGGATGTTATTCCTTCAGTTTCTTCTGCTTCTTGGCAGTTCTTGTGTAAGTGATGACTGCTAGATGTCGGCAGTCGTCTCTTGCATCAGGATAATCTTCTTGTGCGATAGATGGCTATGATGAGGCTCCGTTGTGCTCATCTTTCACATCAGGATCATTTGATATTGACATTATCTTCCATGTTCACTGTACAAAACCTGTTTGGTGCATGACAGCATGTAAGTCAAATCATCCTGTGCAATGACATATAAGACTTACCAGCTCCTCCTTCTTACTAATAACAGGCAACCCCCTTCCTTTTCTCATGATTCCCTCTTTGCTACCCTTGGAAATGATTTGTGACGCTTCAGATGACACTGAATGCCCAGCATGTCCTTTGGAGTCACCAACAAGGATCTGAAACTCCTTGAATATGGTGAGTCCATTATCATGCATGAGTTTCACCACACTTACCACAGTGACTGGATTATCATAATGACATGTGATGGCCAAACCATTTAGAGCAGTGTCATGGGGCAGAAGGAGCTTGATGCACTTGAAGTTGGTTGGCTCTGGCATGGTAGACAGTTAGATGTCAATAATGGCCATGAGACAATAGGATTTAACACTCACACTCCTCTCCTCGGCAACAGCCTTAAATATGAGATTGTTGACCACATACACTCAAAATCTTGGATTGGGAGCTCCAACTGAGGCAGTACATGTCCGAGTCTTTGGTATCTGAAAACAATCCTCCACTAAACCTCCAGGTAACTCTTGTATGGAAAGCCAGATGGTCACGCTCAGTTTGGACAAGAATATCAGCTTCTGGCGTACTGTGTTGGGCAATCAGCATACTGCATTGGGCGATGGACATACTATGGTGGGCAACCAGCTTCTGGGGACCTTGTACACTCCAATGGTGAATATAGTTAGGACGGTTGGGCGGAGGTTGGACACACTTTACTCAGAATGAATGACTCCTGGTGGGTTGTCATTGGTGGTGAGAGCCTCGCTGGAATGTATAGAACTTGGTGGGTCGCAGCCTTGGTGTCTGCCATTGCTAAATGCTAATGAACAGCCCTTCCATTCAATGTGGGTGAGCTTCACCACCACTACCCATTGCCATCCAATGTGTCTCTATGGACGAGGGTAGGTGCATTCAACAGGTGTTCCATGGTGTTTTAGAAAAAATGCCAATGAATCTGAGCACCTCGAAACTACTCAAAGTGTTTGGAAACTCGCAAGCTGTCCAGAGTTTATTCATTGGTAATACATGTCAATTTTATCCCATTGTGGTGGGCTTGCCACCTGGTATTCATCGCACAAGGTACAAGATTTGAATGTAATACCAAATCTCACAACCTCACTGAGCCTGACTCACAGAGATGGAGCAATCAACTCTGGGAATGGATTCACCCATGCTAAATGGAAAGAAATGAAGACATTTTGGGAAGTGCTGGCATATATGATCGTCAAAGGGATTAATGAACAGATGCCACCAATGATGACAGTGAGTCCACTGGTCCATGAGTAGAGCCACTGAGTTGATCATTAGTCAATGAGACTACTACCCTTCCTGCAGGGAATCTGATAACGGTGGACGAGTTGGGCGACACTCTTGAACAGAGTCTCTGCATCCAGACAAGTAGTCCAAAGTGGACATGCACTGCCAGTCAGGGATCCAGCTCAGCATCCTTGCAGTTGTCAGTATCAGGTGAGTTGAATTTATCAGCAATGGGCCATCTTGTCCTGACTAGTAGTACCCCTTGTATTTCACATATATGCTTTTCAAAGTATGCGGTACCAGTCAGAGATCCACTTCAGCATCTCCACAGTTGCCAGCACTGGGTGAGTTGAATTCATTAGTGATGTGGTGATCTTGTCCTAAAACCTGTTCAAAGTTCCCTTGCTGACCACATGTCAATCACAAGCAGGGGGCTCACGCTCCCCTATCATTTATTCTCATGTGTGGAACCTGCATGGCATCATCAAGACCAGATATTATTACACTCCTCTTGCAGGTGTACATGTGCACTCAGGTAGAGACTTTCTTGGTACCCATGCCACTCGGTATCTCTCTGCACACAGATATACAGGTTTGGCAATTCAAACTATCATTGAAGCCTGGAATGCAAGTACTTCAGAGCATAACTTCACACTAAGACTCTTAGAGTATGGCTTGGCATTAGCAGAGGGCCAGTACTGATGGTATTTGATTTAGCTGCAGTAGTCTGATATTCCTTACATGTGTACTATGTTGACTTTGTCTCTATCTGCCCAGCTACATTCATTGTTCGTATCCTAGCTATATTCACTGTTGGAGTGTCCAAGGTCCCCAGATCCCATGTATAAAATGCAGATGAATGGTGCACAATTCTTTCTCTTCTGACTATCAAGATGGTCCATTTTCTTGGTGTCACCTCCTTGCTGTTTTTTTAGGTCCCCAGAAGCTGGTTGCCTACTGTAGTATGTCTGTCGGAAGCTGATATTCTTGTCCAAATCAAGCGTGACCATCTGGCTTTCCATACTCTCAGTGAATCAAACTTCTTTTCTTTTACTACAGAGGAAGGACCATGTTCTGATATGTAATTGATCTTGACAGCACACAGATCTTTGCAAAGACCACACAAGCATGATGTCAGGGAAAGGCAGTGGAGGGAGGTGTCATTGAAAAATTGCATTCGTACATGGATACATTAATGCGCTCCAGGCCTCTGGCCTTCGGGCTCAAGTTGTAAGAGTAACACACTACCCAAGATGATCTCCCTCATGTGTTCAACAATGACCATGCCAGTGTTCCAACCCTGAACAAAAAAGCAATCATTATCCAAAAGCAACATTGTGATCCATGCTTTCATGGCCAAATCAGCATTTGCTGCTTGTATTATGGTGAGCATTGAACTTACTAGGATCCTCAATAGCAGCTGGGAATAAGCTGACGATGCTGCTTGACAATATAATACCAGGAACTTCTGTTGTGAACACCTCCGTTGCAACTATAATTGGGTGCCCATCTTGTTGGCAATGTACTGCAGTGTGTGATTAACTCAATAATGAACAACACTGTAATTCGGCTCACTGAAGATGAAGGTGCTTATGGACATGGCTGCCAGTCAGGTCTGAAGGGCAAGCATTGGGCAGCCAGCGCAGTATTTGACCTCACTGGGTCATAGTCCCTTCCCACCCAAATCCCACAGATGGCCACAACTTCTTGCTTAGTCTGAAAGATGTCATTGATGCAGACTCATTGCAACCAAGAGGCAACTCAAAGAAGCAGTGCTGATCTCCGATCAGACATGGTATTGCAACTCATGGCATTCTGACCATTGCAATGCATTCGTGCATTGTAGTGCTGAGCACGGGCACGGAGGACACTGACCCTGAGATTGATGATATCCCCAGCACGGAATAAACTCTCAACAGCAGCATGGTAAATCTCTAATTAATTTCATAGCTGCTGTTGACTGAGTTGAATCTGAGGCACACACCATGGGATGACTAAAGTTGTACAAAACACAAGAAGAGAGGGTGCTGGCTGCTCGGACATACCAAATGAAATATTATCAAAGGTATTGGGTTTATTCTTCCACTCCAGGCGTTTTACCTCAGGCTATGTAATTCAGTCATCAAGATCAAATTCAACTCAAGTTGAAGGCAAAGCACGATAGGGCAAATAATGCTATCAAATCTGACAAATCTTCTTCATAATGGATAGTTGTTGGCTAGTTGTTCCCTTCCAACTCAATTTTATAGGTCTGATGTCACCACTTCATGTGTTACTGCAATCAGTTCAATCAGAGAAATAACCCTGGAACCATTGTCACGCACCAAACAGGTTTGGTACAGTGAACATGGAAGATAATGTCAATATCAAATGATCCTGATGTGAAGGATGAGCATGACAGAGCCTCATCATAGCCATCTATCGCACAAGAAGACTATCC
>Ga0307516_10008633_pt1 | contig 11497 bp, 12 predicted proteins | sample 19_EM_MG_FD_203310 | JGI IMG/M metagenome (GOLD analysis project Ga0307516, IMG submission 203310) | Populus trichocarpa ectomycorrhiza microbial communities from riparian zone in the Pacific Northwest, United States - 19_EM | ecosystem: Host-associated > Plants > Roots > Unclassified | place...
ACCATCTTGGCCAGCGGTCCAAACCGACCGCATCAACAGGCCGGACATATGGATGCAAGCGATCCGATCAGACATCTGAAAAACTTCTTGCGGCACGGGGGCCGTCCACATATGGGTCCCGGCCTTCCGCCGGGACGACAAATAGATTGTGCGCGTATTTCACCTGAAGATATTCAGCGCGGCATATTGCAGCAGCATGATGGTCTTGGCGTCGACGATGCGCCCGGATGCGATCATCGCCAGCGCCTCGTCGATCGGCAGTTCGAGGACCTCGATGTCCTCGCCTTCGGAGGCGATCCCGCCACCGGCGCCGACCCGCATCCCGGGTTCATATTCGGCGATGAAGAAGTGCAGCTTCTCGGTGACCGAGCCCGGGCTCATGAAGGCCTCGAACACCCTGATGATCTCGCCAAGGCGATAGCCGGTTTCCTCCTCCGCTTCGGTGCGGATTCGCGCCTCCGGGGAGGCGTTGTCGAGCAGGCCGGCGGCGGCCTCGATCATCAGGTCGTCATAACCGTTGACATAGGCCGGATAGCGGAACTGCTTCACCAGCACCACGCTGCGCTGTGTCAGGTTATACGGCAGCAGCACGGCGCCATTGCCGCGGTCATAGGTCTCGCGGCGCTGGGTCTGCCACTCGCCATTGCCGCGCCGCCATTCGAAGGTGGTGCTCTTGAGCGTGTAGTGATTGTCGGAGAGCAGGCGGACGTCGTTGACGCGGATACGGTCGGAAACGGTCATCAATCGTCCCTTGCTGGTGCGAAGCCCGCGCTCACGGCTCGCGGCCGTCGAGCCATTTGGCATAGAGGATGCTGTCCTGCTCGGAATAATCGAGCGTCTCGTAGAAGGCCTGGACCTTGGTGTTGTCGCGCCGCACCATCAGCATCAGCTTCGGGATGCCGCGCTCGCGCAGCCATTGTTCGGCGGCCGCCATGATGATGCGGCCAAAACCCTTGCCGCGGCACTCCGGATCGATGCCGACATAATAGACCCAGCCGCGATGGCCGTCATGGCCGACCATGACCGAGGCCACGATGTTACAGCCGTCGCGCCCGACCAGCACCGCCGCATTGCCGTCGCGGCGCGCCAGCGCGAGATCGGTGGCCGGGTCGTTCCAGGGGCGCGTCAGTCCGCAGCGTTCCCACAGGGAAACGACCGATGCGACGTCGTCGTCCTCGATCGGCGCGACCGAGAGAGTACTCGCGAAGTCCATGTCGAGACGCCTTCCGCCTACAGAATCAAAAGCACCGACTCACAGCCTAGCGCCGTTTTCTGACATGTTTCTTTCACAGGAATGAGATCGTCTCTAATGCGCGCGATCCGAGTTCCGGAAGATTTTTCCCGTGACATCGGGTTCCCGGGTTGTTCCCCGAGGGGAGAGAAGGTCAAAGCACCTTGCCCGGGTTCATGATTCCCAGTGGATCCAGCATCGCCTTGACCTGCCGCATCAATTCGATCGCGACCTGGTCCTTGACCTCGGGCAGCTCGTCGCGCTTGAGCACGCCGATGCCGTGCTCGGCCGAGATCGATCCGCCCAGCTTCAGCACGATCCCGAACACCACGGCATTGACCTCGTGCCAGCGCGCCAGGAAGTCGGCGGCGTTGGCGCCGACCGGCTGGCTGACATTGTAGTGGATGTTGCCGTCGCCGAGATGGCCGAACGGAACCGGGCGCGCACCCGGAATAAGGCTGACCACGGCCGCATCGGCCTGCGCGATAAACTCCGGCACTGCGGCAACCGGCACGGAAATATCGTGCTTGATCGAGCCGCCCTCCGGCTTCTGCGCCGCCGACATCTCGTCGCGCAGCTTCCAGAGTGCCTTGCGCTGGCTGAGATTGGCCGCGATCACAGCGTCGTCGACGATGCCGTCCTCGAGACCCTGGGCCAGGATCGCTTCCAGGGTGGCGCTGGCGTCGTCGCGCGGCGACGACAGCTCCATCAGCACATACCAGGGATGTTTGGCGGCCAGGGGATCGCGGATGTCGATGCCATGGCGGATCGAGAACCCGACCGCGATCTCGGCCAGCAGCTCGAAGCTCGTCAAGCTGCCCGCGGCCTCGCTTTGCGCGATCGACAGCAGCTTCAAGGCCTGCGCCGGCGAGGCGAGCCCGACAAAGGCGGTCTCGACCGCGCGCGGCTTCGGAAACAGTTTTAATGTTGCCGCGGTGATGATGCCGAGCGTGCCTTCGGCGCCGATGAAGAGGTTGCGCAGGTCGTAGCCGGTATTGTCCTTCTTCAGCTTCGACAGCCCGTTCAAGACGCGCCCGTCGGCCATCACCACCTCCAAGCCGAGCGCCATTTCGCGGGCCACGCCGTAAGCCAGAGCGGCGGTGCCGCCGGCATTGGTGGAGAGATTGCCGCCGATGGTGCAGCTGCCTTCGGCGCCGAGCGACAGCGGGAACAGCCGGTCGACCTCGGCGGCGCGCTGCTGCGCGACCTGCAGCACCACGCCGGCCTCGCAGGTCATGGTGTTCGACGCGGTGTCGACCTCGCGAATCCTGTCCATGCGCCTGAGCGAGACCACCACCTCGCCATGATGCGGGGTCTGCCCGCCGACGAGCCCAGTGTTGCCGCCCTGTGGCACCAGCGCGATGGCGTGTTCGGTGGCGAGCTTGCAGATTGCGGAAACTTCCGCGGTGGATCCCGGACGCAGCACCAGCGGCGAGCGGCCCTTGAACAGGTCGCGCTCCTCGGTGACGTAGGGTGCGATCTCGGCCGCATCCGTCACCGCGTATTTGTCGCCGACGATGCGCTTGAACCGGGCGATCAACTCGGGCGGAAGCGGCGGCACCGCGGGCTGGACGACATTCATGGATCTCGGTCTTTCGGTTTCGTGTGACCCGGTTTGCTCGGATCATTCGCGTTCCACGGCGGCGTGGCGCGGCCGATCGTTGATGGCTCCGGCCAATTGCTGTTGCGGTATTGGCTACCCGCAATGGCGATAGCCGCCACGTCAGGTGTTTCTAGTACAGTATCGGAAATGACGTCCACCCAACAGGTTGACGCTGGCGTTCCACCGTCCGTCTCCTGGCGCGGGAGACGGCCGCGGAGCGCCGGCGCGACCGTGAGCGTCGTCGCAATGGGCCCGCTACATCGTCGGTGGCGGCACGTCGCAGCCGCTGAGATTCGACAGGCCGCCCTCGTTGTCGAAGGTGTGGCCGAGGCTGGGCAGGGCCACATTGAGTGGGGTGACCGTGACGTTGCTGCAGGTGATCTGGTCGACGTTGCGCAGGCGGGTATAGATGCCGCTGCCATTGGCCGAGGAGATGCTGATCCTGTTCAGACCAATCCGGCGGATCGGCGATTCCGGCAGGCCAATCACGAGGCCGCCGCTGCTGGTGACGGTCCGCACCGTCTGCGGATTGGTGGCCGTGACATCGGAGATCTCGATGTCGTGCACGCGCGGCTGGGTGGCCGGGATCTGCGGCTGGGTCAGGTCGCCCTGGGTCGGGCCCGGAATGGTCGGATAGTAGGCGCTGATCGAGATCGGCGTGGTCACGTCGGTCATGACAAGCCGTTCGATCTTCATGTCGGCGATCTCGTTGCCGCGGTCGCGGCCGGTCTTGATGCGGAACCCGTTGTCGGTGCCGAGAAAGGTGATGTCATGGGCGCGGATATGGTTCACGCCGTTGACGGTTTCGCTGCCGACCGACATGCCGTGCCCGCGCTTGAAGGTCGAATGCGCGATATGGACGTGGCTGAGCGGGATCTTGGGCAGGTTATAGGGCGGCTTGTAATAGGCGAAGGTGGGGATGCCGGGATTGGCGGGATCGATGCCCGGCAGTCCGGACTTCATGGCCACATTGTCGTCGCCGGTATCGATATCGAGGTGGCTGAGTTTGACGTCGGTCGATCCCACCAGATCGACGCCATCGGTGTTGGGCGCCCCGGTGGCGTCGTTGGCATTATTGAAAACGCGCAGGCCCTCCACGCTCACATCAGTGTCGTAGCGCAGCCCGAGATCCCACATCGGCGAGTTGGTCAGCAGCACGCCCTCGACCCTGATATGCCCAGACTTGTAGAACTCCACCAGCCACGGCCGCGGCAAGCCATTGCTGGTCGGGATATCCGGGAAGCCCGGATAGGACGTCAGCTTCTTGGCGTTCGCGGCCAGTTGCCACCAGCTCAGCGCGCCGGGATTGTCTGGCGTGGCGGCGGCGGCCGGATCATTGCCGCTGCCATCGATGGTGCCGTCGCCGATGATGCCGGCGTCGACGACATCGACGGCCGAGATCATCGCCTCGGGTTTGCCGGGCAGGGTCGGGCCGGTGCCGGTCACCGCTGGGTCATTGGCGAAGCGGAAGGGATAGCCGATGAAGGCCGGCTGGTAGCGGGTGTGGTCAGTGGTGTTCTTCAGCACCGTGGGAGCCGTGATCTTGAGCAGGATACGGCTTTTGAGCTCGATCGGCCCCGTCACATAGACCCCGCCGCCGGTGATCGGCACGATGCCGCCGCCGCGGGCGGCGCAGCGATCGATCGCGGTCTGGATCGCGATCGCATTGTCGGTACTGCCGTCATTGACGGCGCCATAGCTGCGCGGATCGCAATGGTGATTGCGATCGTCCCGGTCATGATCTCCGTCCCCGCGAAATTCATCGGCGCGAACCGCGCTTGTCGCCGTGATCGAGGCGACGTACGCGAACATCATTGCCTGCAGCAGATGCCGCTTGCCCATAGCTGTCCTCCCGTTGTGGTCCGGTCATTTGTCCCGTTGAAGGTAACATTATAAGCAAGTGGTCGCGGCGGCAAATGGATGGGCGACGTCACGCGCCGCGTCGCGCCATGGCGTGCGAACGCTCCACTGCCGTGGCGGTCCAGGTCGTCCTACCAGGTCATCCCGCTCACGCCGCGGCGCGGCGCAGCCGGTCGTTGATGGCCTCACCCAGTCCGTGCGCAGGGATCGGCATCACCGCAATGGCCGTTGCCGCGCGCGCGTCGAGCGCGCGAAGATGGCCGAACAGATGCGCGGCGGCCTCCGCGAGATCCCCGCGGGCTGACAAATTCATCACGGCCGTTGCCGCATTGGCCCCCGTCACCGTCGCCGGGCCGAAGGCCAGCAGGGCTTCGCCGGGCTCGACCCTGACGGCGTTGAGCCGGACGCGGGTGCGCGGCGCGTAATGCGAGGCCAGCATGCCCGGCGCCAGCGGCTGGGCCGTGGTCGTTTCGGCCTCCGCGGGCGGCTCCGCCAGCTTGCGGCCCAGCACGCGCTCGATGTTCGCGCGCGGCACGCCGCCTGGCCGCAGCAGCATCGGCTGTTCGAAGCATCCGACAATCGTCGATTCGACGCCGACCTCGACCGGCCCGCCATCGATGATGAGGTCGATTCGGCCTTTGAGATCGCTGGCCACGTGGGATGCCATGGTCGGCGACACGTGGCCCGACAGATTGGCCGAAGGCGCCACCACCGGCTTGCCGAACGCCTGCAGCAGAGCCATGGCCACGGGATGGGCGGGAACCCGTAGCGCGACGGTGTCGAGGCCGGCGGTGGCGAGCTCGGCCACGCTGCAATGGGGCGCCCGGGGCACCACTAGGGTCAGCGGGCCCGGCCAGAACGCCCAGGCCAGCGCGATGGCATCCGGACCGAGCTCTCCGATGGCCCGCGCCGCTTCCAGGCAGTCGACATGGGCGATCAGGGGATTGAACGCCGGCCGGCCCTTGGCCTGATAGAGCCGGGCGATCGCCGCCGGGTTGGTGGCATCCGCCCCCAGCCCATAAACCGTCTCGGTCGGGAACGCGACCAGGCCTCCTCCCGCGACGCAGCGCGCGGCCCGCGCCACAGCGGCCTCGCCAGCCGGCAGAATCTCGGTTGTCAGGCCCATTTTCACAGGAGTCATAAATCCTTGTTCCGGCTTCTTGCAGTGGGCGGCACGCACGGCTATAAGCCGCCCTCTTAGTCGGAGTGTGGCTCAGCCCGGTAGAGCACTGCGTTCGGGACGCAGGGGTCGCAGGTTCGAATCCTGCCACTCCGACCATGATTCTCTTAAGCTTTTCGTTTTCTTTCACGATAAGCGGCCAAGTCAACCCCGCGTTCAACCCCAGATACGATGTTCTTGCTTGGTTTCGTCGTGATGGCGGCCGCCGCCTCGCGCAAGAACTCCGGGTGGTGGTGGCCATAGGTCTCGAGCAACACCTCGACCGACATCCCAAGAAACCCGGCCGCTTTCCATGGATCCGCGCCACGCTGCATTAGCGAGGTCGCGGCCGTGTGTCTTAATGTGTGCGGCGTGACCTTGCCCGCGTCGGTGGAGAGCTTGGCGATCCCAACGGCGCTTCGGAACCCTGACTTGACGGATTTTACGGCCGCACCGTTGAACTCGACAAAATGGGATACGATCGCCCCGGTTCTGACCCAGCGCCGCATGTGGACGAGCAATCGGTCAGGAATCGGCGCCGGCGGCTGCCGCTTCTTGGTAGGCCGCCGCCCTTGAGCGAGCCGGTAGAAAATGCCGTTATCGAGGTCCACGTACGATCGGCCAGTCTCACGGTACGGTGACGCCGACGCAATGGCGCCGGCACGAGTGCCGGTATAGAGACCGATCAAAATAAAGCGCGCGATATGACGAAGCGGCCTCTTACCCGTCTCGATCTTTTGACTCTTGAGAAGTCCGCGATGCCGGGTCTGGACTTCACGGTATCGCCAGCACGCCCATAGCAATGCTGCCGCTTCTCTGCGAGTCAGCCATCGATCACGACCCCGCCCCTTCGCGGGAAGCGCTACACGAACCAATGCTCGGTGAAGGCCTTCCCGTGCATGGTGATTGATCGCTGCTCGCAGATCTTCCAGATCGCGCCGCACCCCTCCTGGCCGACCGCGGGCTTTCACATATTGCCCGCAAGTCTGCGCATTCACCTCAGCCAGCATCTTGCCGCCGAAGAAATCGTTGAGGCGGCCGATCCGATCCGCAAACTCCGTTAACTCGGTTTGAGGGGAGCCTCGTTCGGCATAGGTCGCCTCGCGATGAGCGTGGTAAATAGTCGTCCGTGAAGAAAGCCTAAGCCCTTGATTGGGAATCGGGAACTTGCGGGCTGTGGCAGTTGAATTTGCCGGAAATCGTTTATGCGGAAAGGGATTCCTTGCAAATCTGATTCGTGATTCTCTGTCGTATCGCGGCTTCGGTGGGGGACGAGATGCGGCCACGGGAACGACGAGAGACGGGCGAGCAGGATCTGTTTCGCTCCCGGCTCGATCAGATCATCGACATGAATCATCCGCTGGCGAAGCTGGCGCGGACGGTGGATTGGCGGTTCCTGGAAGGGCGCTTCGGGGAGGTCTACACCGATGATCCCGGCCATCCGCCGCTGCCGACGCGACTGATGGCAGGGCTGGCCATCCTCAAGCACACCTATGACCTATCCGATGAGGTGCTGTGCGAGCGCTGGGTCGAGAACCCCTATTACCAGTACTTCTGCGGCGAGGAGTTCATCCAGCACCGGCTGGTGTTCGATCGCTCGTCGATGACGCGCTGGCGCAACCGCATGGGCGAGGAGCGGTTGCAGGCGCTGCTCCAGGAAAGCTTGGCGGTCGCCACCAAGACCGAGGCGATCAAGCCGTCCGAGCTGTCACGGGTGATCGTCGATACCACGGTGCAGCCCAAGAACGTGATGTTCCCGACCGACGCCAGGCTGATGAACCGGGCGCGCGAGAAACTGGTGCGGCTTGCGAAGCACTGCGGGGTGGTTTTGCGCCAGTCCTATGCACGGGTGGGCAAGTTCGCCCTGATCCAGCACCAGCGTTATGCCCACGCCAAGCAGTTCAAGCGCGCCAACCGGATGCTGAAGAAGCTGCGGACCTATCTTGGCCGCGTGATCCGCGACATTACCCGCAAGATCGAGGGCGACGGCGGGCTCGAAGCGGCGTTCGCACAACTGCTGTTGCTGGCACGGCGCGTGCGCGAGCAACAGCAGCGCCAGCGCGGGCCCAAGGTCTACTCCCTGCACGCGCCGGAAGTCGAATGCATCGGCAAGGGCAAGGCCCACCGGCCTTATGAGTTCGGCGTCAAGGTCTCCGTCGCCACCACGATCAGCCACGCCAAGGGCGGCCAGTTCGTCACCCACGTGAAGGCGCTGCCGGGCAATCCCTATGACGGTCACACCCTGGCCACCGTGATCCCGGAGATGGAGGCGCTGGTCGGCAATACCATCGCGCGCATCCTCGCGGACAAGGGCTACCGTGGCCACAACGCGCCGCCGGATTACAAGTTCAGGGTCTTCATCTCCGGCCAGAAACGCGGTGTGACACCCAGGATCAGACGCCAGCTGCGCCGCAGGTCCGCCGTTGAACCGGTGATCGGCCATCTCAAGGCCGAACACCGCCTCGGTCGTAACTATCTCTGGAATCGTCGCGGTGACGCCGCCAACGCCATCCTCGCCGCCGTCGGCTACAACTTCCGCCGCCTGATCCGATGGCTCAGCACTTTGTGGCGTCTATTCCTCAGCGCTCTTTTGGCGGCGCTTCAACCCGTCCCGGTTTGAGCGCGACGTTCTTCACGGACGACTAAATAGCGAGGGCATCCGCAACATCGATGTCTTCAATATCGCGGATGCGACGCGGGGGCTGGTACTTCGAGGTGATGTGCTTTACGAGGGCGTCTTCGGCGGCCTTTGGCGGCTTTCGCTCAGCCTCGCCCGCAAAGATTCCTGTGGCAACTTCGCGCTCTCCATCGCGGATGGTCCAGACGGCGTTGGCGATGAGGCGTCCGTTCTTTCTTTTGGCCTTTCGTTTGTAGAGTCTCGGGCCTTTGCTGATACGCGGCATAGTTCCCTCATGCGCTCGATATGTGCCAGCGTCGTAAAATCCTTACCGGCAATGCGCTCGATAATGAGGCGACCGCGCAAAGCTTCCTTGCGGAGCCCAGAACTCGTCATCGATCCGTCAGGAAATGCCAGCGCGGCTGCTGTGGATAGTCGAATTGGATCATTGGGGTAATTTCGCTTCGACGGGGTGGTGCGCCCATTGTAGCAAACTCGCTGGATTTTTCTCGATGCTGCAGGCAGTTGCGCATCCCAGCGATGTTGACTCTGGTCGTGACCAAAGAGAACGACATTCTCGTTGCAGCTCGAGCGCCTGCATCGCGCGCCGGCGTATTTCTGCAAGCCCGATCGCAGACAAAGCTGAATCAGCCAGGCGCAGCGTAGCAAGAATACTTGCGTGTTTCGCATACACGTTCAACATCGGATTGTTCCGGTCGTTACAGCTTGTAAGGCGCTCGGACACCAGGATCGTCATCCGGAAAATCCTTGGTGTTTCTTGTAACGAGCAGCATTGCATGCACTTGTGCCGTCGCCCAGATAACGGCATCTGGCAGTTTGATCCTATGGCTTCGACGAAGACTAACAGCGCGTTCCGCTACCTGCTCATCGACTGCGACGATATCGAAGCCGCGCAGAAAGCTACGCGTCGCCGCTTCAAGATCCTGATCGGCGCCAACCATGACCTCCATCCACGTAACGATACTGACTGCTTTTTCCGTGTAACGCTGGAGTTCTGCGCGGGCTTCGGGAACAGCATTGAGGTAGTCCACGAGAATGTTGGTGTCGAACAGTGCTTTCACCATTCGCGCCGTACTTTTTCCTGATAGGCCAAGCCGTCCACCTTGCGGTTACCCCACAGGCCGAACGCATCGCCTTCTTGTTTGCTATGTCGCTTGGCGAGATAGTCATCGATCGCCTGACGGATGAGAGCAGCGCGCGACTGCTTCTCCTTTTTCGACAGCTCATCCAGCGCTTGGATTTGGGTATCGCCGAGATCAACTAGTGTTCGCATCGTCTTCAGCCATGACATATGATATCAACAATATATATCAGTTCAGCGATATTGCAAGCCTGTTTTGGCAGAATCCGGCGAAATCGGCGGGGTGGCCGCGACGTAATGGCTCAATTGTGATCGAAGGCGTTGTGCAGGCGCCGTCATCCACGTCACGATTTGCTACATTTCCCAATCGCAACGGGGCGGAGCTTGCGCTGCGCCGAGGGTTCTGCCACCGCCCATTGTTCCGCGATTCTGCTTTCGCAAGAAACTATTGATTGCTGGTTTTCGAAGATGGCAACGGGGGTTCGAATCCCTCCCCCTCCGCCAGCAAAAGACACTAACTAGTTGAATAAGATGCGATATCTTGACGTGTCTTAGTTGCGGCCCCCAACTCGATCCCCAAATTGTTTTCTATGACCGTTGTAGGTTTCAAGGGCATTTCGGTACGCCGCATAACTCGTAGCAAACGGGCCGGTTGCCGGTCCCTCTGGTGAAGACCCGCGCCGGCGGGACCACCAAAACCAACCTCCGCCAGCTCTGCCGAAGGTCTCAAGCGTGCGGTCAGAATAGAATACCTCGAAGCTAACGCCAGTCTGCGGGTGCCGACCTCTCGCTCACAGGCGTCATTATGATCCGATGCGCGACCGCAGGCTTGGGACGTTGGGGACGAAGTCTCGTCGAGGCCACGCGACGTGGAGGTCGGGTCAAGATCACGCACGCAATTGAGCCCGATGCCGAACGCGCGCGGGACTTCTGTGCAGTGAACGATCTTGCGTTGGGGGAGAGCCTTGACGCGGTGCTCGCCGATCCGGCAATCGAGGCTGTGCTGCTGGCGACGCCACATTCGCAGCATCTCCCGCAGGTGATCGCAGCCGCGGCGGCTGGCAGGCAAATCTTTTGCGAAAAGCCCCTGGCGCTGCGTCGCGAGCATGCCGAGCGAATGTTCGAAGCCTGCCGCGCGTCCCGCGTGGTGCTGGCGGTGGGACACAACCGCCGCTTTTGGCCATCGTTGCAAGCGTTGCGTGAGATTGTCGGCAGTGGCGAGCTCGGTACGATCCTTCATATCGAGGGGCACAACAGCAACGAGAATTCGCGCGCCGTCACAGCGGGCTGGCGGCTGTCGCCGGAGGAATCGCCGGGTGGCGGATTGACCGGCGCCGGCCTGCACGTGCTCGATGCGTTCGTCAGCTTGGTTGGCCCGGCACGTCAGGTCTACGCGCGGCTTAGTCCACGCGAGGCTGGCCCGCCACCGATCGATAGCGCAATGCTCGCCATTGATTTTGCAAGCGGCGTCACTGGCACGCTTGCGACAGTCCGGGCCACGCCGTTCTACTGGCGCGTTCACGTGTTCGGAACGAAGGGTCGGCCGAGGTGCTAGATGAGGTCACGCTTGTCAGGCGTCGTGCGGGCGCCAGGCCGGAGACGGTGACTTATCCGACAACCGATGTCCTCGTGAACGAGCTCGCCGCCTTTGCCGATGCCGTGGATGGCAGGCAGCCGTTCCCGGTGCCCGAGACGGATTTGTTGGCCACGCTTGCAGCCTTTGAGGGCGCATTGCGGTCCATGCAGACGGGACAGCTGGTGACCTGCGATTGGTAACAGATGGCGCCTGCCGGAGTGCGCACGGCGATCAGCCGCTAGCCCGCATATCTCACGGATTTAAGCGCATCGAGGCTCCGAATCATCGAAAGTTGTTTTGCGAGAACGACTTCTTGATGATTCGAGGAGAGCCCCGATGCAGACAGAGT
>Ga0307516_10008634_pt1 | contig 11497 bp, 9 predicted proteins | sample 19_EM_MG_FD_203310 | JGI IMG/M metagenome (GOLD analysis project Ga0307516, IMG submission 203310) | Populus trichocarpa ectomycorrhiza microbial communities from riparian zone in the Pacific Northwest, United States - 19_EM | ecosystem: Host-associated > Plants > Roots > Unclassified | place...
CGTCTCGGCAAACAGCCGCGCGTTCGCGTGATCTTCGAGCAAACGGCCACGATGATGCTCGAGCGCATGCAAGGCGCCCGCCGCCAAAATGCCGGCTTGGCGCATGCCCCCACCCAGCATCTTTCGAAAACGATGCGCGGCCGTGACGTGCGCGCGCGAGCCCACGAACGCCGAGCCGACCGGCGCCCCGAGCCCCTTCGAGAAGCAGACGCTGAGCGTATCGAATGGCGCGGCGAGCGTCGCGACGTCGAGACCGGTAGCGAGGCTGGCGTTCCAAATCCGGGCGCCGTCCAGGTGTACGCCAAAACCGCTGGCCCGCGCCGCTTCGGCGATGCGCTCCACTTCAGCTTGAGGGAAGATGCGCCCGCCAGCCCGATTGTGCGTATTTTCGATGACGACCAGCCGTGTGCGCGGAAAATGATCGAGCGGCGGCTTCACGACGTCGAGCATCTCGTCGGCGCTGAACAAGCCGCCGCTCCCGGCGACCGCGAATTGCACGCCGGCCCAAGCGCTGGCGGCGCCCGACTCGTAAAACGCACAGTGCGAGCCCTCGCCGATGATCACCTCGTCGCCGGGCCGCGTGTGCACGAGCAAGCCAATCTGATTGCCCATCGTGCCCGAGGGCACGAACAGCGCGGCCTCTTTGCCGAGCAGCGCGGCAACACGCGCCTCGAGCGCGCGCACCGACGGATCCTCGCCATACACGTCGTCGCCGACTTCAGCCGCCGCCATCGCCGCGCGCATGGCGGCGGTCGGCTTGGTCAAAGTATCCGAGCGCAAATCGCAAACCGGCATCGACACGAAGAATAGCCGACGTTCGCGCGCCGCGCGCTTGACAACTTCAATCGCGGATGGCAACATCTTCCCCGCTTTCATTGGTGGCGGCTTCGCCCACCTTGAAGAGAAAGGGAGATGATGCTGATGCTGAAAATCAAAACTGCATATCGTGTGATCATCTCCGTGGTCGCCGCCTAAGCGCGCGCCGCGATTTCTTTCGAAATTGAGCAGTTTTGTCGGCTTCGGCCGACCCCAGCTCGATCTGTCGGCTTTGGCGACGGACGGCTTCGACGCGCCGTGAGGCGTGTCGCTCAGCAGGATGGCAAGCCCCATGGGCAATCGACACCGCAAGCAGCGGCGCGGCAGCGATCCGGGCGCAGGCATTCGCGCGCTCCGACTCGAACAGCTGTTCCGCGAAGAACTGAACTCCATTCTCGATGGCGAGCTCTCTGACCAACGCTTCGATGGCGTGCGCGTCACGCTCGTCGAGCTTTCCCGCGATGGTTCGCGGGCTCGCATTTGGTACGCAATGACAACGCACGACGACACTCTCGCCCACGCCGTTCGGCTGGCTTTCGAGCACGCTGCCGGCTTCTTCCGCACGCGCTTGTGCGAGGCGCTTCCGGTCAAACGTTCTCCCGAGCTCAGCTTTCGGCACGATCCAGCCGCGCTAGCTGAGCCCACCGAACGAGAAACGAGCTTCTGATGTCCACCAAGAACCTAGCGCGCACCGTTATCGAAGGCGGGCGCAGAACCAGCAATCAGTTCTTCCGGCGCCATTCGAACGGCGTCGAGCGCGCGCACGCGCACCAACTCGAATGCGCGCTCCGTCTCGACGCAGACGCTGAAAGCGCCGTATTTCAGCCGCGAAATGCCGTGGGACCCAGCTTCGCGGACAAGCTCGGTCCCGCCCGGCGCTGGCTGCGCAGCCAGGTAGGTCGTCCCTGGAACAAGGTGCGGGCCGAGCTGTTCGCCCGCTTCGATACGCGCACGACCGCCGGTCGCCACATCCTGTTCTGTCACCTGTTGAAAGAAGTGGATATCGAGGCCGGCTATTGGTCGCGCTACGCGGACTACGCGGTTTCTCGCCACGGTATTCTGCAACGCCGCGAGCGCCCGCGCTTCGTCCGCGCGTGGCGCTATCCACGCCTGCCCGAGCCGGAGGGCGTGCTGCGCGCGTGGCTGGGCGCCCGTCGGGTCATCGAGCGCGCGCCTCGGCTGTATTGGTTGGTTGCGACGCCGCACGGAGGTTTCCGCCAAGAGCGCGAGCTCTCGGCGGAAGACGCCACACGCTTTCGCGCGCTGCCGGCTTGGTTCCGCGAGCAGTTCGACGGAGCTTTGGCGGTGCCAACCACTTCGCATTCACGTCGCGTAGACGAGAGCTGACTCATGCCCTACCAGCTCAACAGCCCGAACGTCCCGATCCGCCTGTGGGCCAACCCGCATGAAGTCGAAGCGGACGCGCTACGACAACTGAAGGCGGTCGCGAGCTTGCCGTGGGTCGCCCACCACGTGGCGGTGATGCCGGACGTTCACGTCGGCAAGGGCGCCACCGTGGGTTCGGTGATCGCCATGCGCGGTGCCGTTGCACCCGCGGCGGTCGGCGTCGACATCGGCTGCGGCATGACGGCCGTCAAAACGAGCCTTACGGCTTGGCTGCTGCCCGACAACTTGAAGCAACTGCGGCTCGCGATCGAAGCCGCGGTGCCGGTAGGAAGACACCACTACCCCGCGCCGGTTTGGCAAGACAGCGCCAGCCTGCGCGAACCCACCAAGCGGCTGCTCAAGCGCTTCGCAGCGCTCGAAGCCGAGGTGCAGAGCTTCGCCGGCCGGGTAAGCCTGCAGCTTGGCACCCTCGGCGGCGGCAACCATTTCATCGAAGTCTGCTTGGATACCGAAGACGGCGTGTGGCTCATGCTGCATTCCGGCAGCCGCTTCATCGGCGCGGCGCTGGCGGAGCACCACATGCAGGAGGCGATGAACCTGCTGCACAACCGCAGCCTGCCGGATCCGGAGCTGGCCGTGCTCTTGGCGGGCTCGCCGACGTTCGATGCCTATCGGCGCGCGCTCTACTGGGCTCAGGAGTACGCCGCGCTGAATCGCGCGCTCATGCTCGAGCGACTGCAGCGCGTGCTGAGCGACGAATGGCCCGACGTTGTCTTCGAGGAACCAGTCAGCTGTCACCACAACTACGTCGCCGAAGAGCATCATTTCGGAGAAGACCTGCTCGTCACGCGCAAGGGCGCGATTCGTGCCGGCGCAGGCGAGCCCGGCATCATTCCGGGGTCGATGGGCACGCAATCGTTCATCGTGCGCGGCCTCGGCAATCCGCAATCCTTCGAGTCGGCGTCGCACGGGGCCGGTCGCCGCATGAGCCGCAACCAAGCGCGCAAGGCCTTCACGCACAAGGATTTGGCGCGCCAGACCGCAGGCGTCGAATGCCGCAAAGACAGCGGCATCATCGACGAAGCACCCAAGGCCTATAAAGACATCCGGCGCGTCATGGAACAGCAGCAAGACCTCGTCGAGGTCGTCGCAACGCTGAAACAGGTGGTGTGCGTCAAGGGCTGACGGCGGCGCGTTCCGGTTGCAGCTACGGGGCAGATCCCCTAGGTTCCGCGCGCCTTTGTTGTATCGATTCTTTCGCAGTTTACTGTTTTCGTTCAGCGCCGAGACGGCTCATCGGCTCACGCTCGCGGCCTTGCGGCTGTTTTCGCTGTTGCCCGGCGCGCTCGGGCTCTTGCGCCTGCTGTACGGGGCGCAAGATCCGCGGCTGCGGCTGCGCGCGCTGGGGCTCGATTTGAGCTCGCCGGTGGGGCTAGCGGCGGGTCTCGACAAAGACGCCGAGGTTTTCGAGGGTTTCGGCGCGCTGGGCTTCGGCTTCGTCGAGATTGGCACGGTAACGTCGCTGGCGCAGCCAGGCAATCCGCGGCCTCGGCTGTTTCGCTTGCCGCGCGACCGCGCGCTCGTCAATCGCATGGGCTTCAACAATCACGGCGCCGCCGCGGCGGCTCGTCAGCTGGCGAAGCCGCGCAAAACGATCGTGGGCGCCAATATCGGGCGCAGCAAGCTGACGCCAAACGACGCGGCCGTCGCCGACTACGTGAAAAGCGCGGAGGCGCTCGCGCCGCACGCCGACTACATGGTCATCAACGTGAGCTCGCCGAACACGCCGTCTTTGCGCGAGCTACAAGCTGTCGAGCAGCTTCGCCCGCTGATCAGCGGCGTGCAGGCGGCCATCGAGCGCGCGGCGCCGGGACGCGCCGTACCGCTCTTGCTCAAGATGGCTCCCGATCTGCACGACGCCGACATCGACGCCATCGCGGAGCTTTCGCTCGAGCTACACATCGCCGGCATCATCGCCACCAACACCACCATCAGCCGCGCCGGCTTGACCACGCCCCAGGCCGAGGTCGAAGCGTTGGGCAACGGCGGCCTGTCAGGCGCACCACTGCGTGCAAGAAGCTTGCAAGTCCTGCAGCGCCTGCGCGCCAAGGTCGGCGATCGCTTGGTTTTAGTCGCCGCCGGCGGCATCGAAACGGCCGAAGACGCCTGGCAACGTATCTGCGCCGGCGCGACGTTGGTGCAGCTCTATTCGGCGCTGATTTACGACGGCCCCAGCCTGCCGAGCCGCATCGCACGCGGCCTGGCCGAGCGCGTTGCCAGCGCCGGATTGTCCAGCATTTCCGAGGCCATCGGCCGCGACGCACGACCCCCGAGCTGAGCCCGGAACAGGAACCGGTTCCACAAAGGCAGCAGGGCTGCTAGGCTGAACCGCATGCCGCAGCGCCTTGCCCGCGTGATGGGTCTCGTCGGTGCCGTCGGTCTCTGCGTACTGGCCGGCTGCGACAGTGGCTCCAGCTACCAGGGCGACGACGGCAGCACGCCGGACACGAGTCAGCCGACGACCGCAGCCTCCGCCGGCAGCGGCGCGACCGCCGTCGACAGCGCGCCGGCGCCGAGCACCGTGCTGCCTAGCTTGTTCGGGTCGCCGCTGCAGAGCGGTGAAGGCAGCTCGTCCGACCGCTGGAGCAAAACCGACGTGAAGCGCGACGACCTCAGCTACTACTTCATGGCCAACGGTTGGGGGCCCGGCTTTCAAGCGCAGACCGTGAGTTGGGACGGCACCTCGTTCGGCGTCGACAGCATGCAAGGCATGCGCGGCGCCGGCTACGAGCCCGCCTCGTACCCGACGGTATTTTGCGGCGCGTCCTCCGACTCGCAATCCGGCGCTTGCGGACTGCCCAAAGCCCTGGCCAACATCCAGTCGCTGCGCACAGGCTGGCGCTGGAACGCCAACGGCAACACCGGCCAGTACAACGCTGCCTACGACATCTGGCTCTCGACGACCGGCGACATCGGCGGGCACAGCGCGTTTCTGATGATCTGGCTGCGCGATCCACCCGGCCAACAACCGGCCGGCAGTCGCAAGTTGAGCGGCGTCAGCGTGAGCAACGCGCCCGGCAGCTGGAACATCTGGGACGGCAACGTCGGCGGCAAGCCGTGCGTCAGCTACGTGCGCGCCGAAGGCCACGACTCACCCGAGCTCGAAATCGACGTCATGGATTTCGTGCGCGACGCCGCCAGCCGCCAAATCACTCTGCCTGGCAGCACGGTGCTCAGCGTCGCCGTTGGCTTCGAAATCTGGAACGGCCCCATCACCAAGCTCGAGACGAACGACTTCTACGTCCAAGTCGAATGAGCCGCCAGGGCTGGGGAGGCCTTGCCTGCGCCAGGAACCTCGGCCTACCCAAGCGGAATTGACAGCGCTCGTGCCGCCGCGTACGCCCTCGCTCGCAACATGAATCCGATGGAGTTACGCGGTCGTTGGGTGCTGGTCACGGGCGCATCGTCCGGCCTCGGTCGAGAGATGGCGAAGATCTTGGCCGTGCGCTACGGCGCGCATCTCGTCATCGTCGCCCGTCGTGAAGAGCGGCTGAAGGAACTGAAGACCGAGCTCGAGCGCGATGCAGGCGTGAAGGTCGACATCTGCGTCGCCGACCTGTCCCAGCTCGCCGACGTCGACCGCGTGATCGAGACCGCGACTAAAGGTCGTGCGCTGTTCGGAGCCATCCTCAACGCTGGCGTCACCCACTTTGGCCCGTACGAGCAGCTGCCCTGGGACAATTTTCGCACCATGCTCGACACCAACGTCACCGCGACCGTGCGCATGGCCACGGCGTTCCTTCCTCATCTCGAGGCGCAGGGCGGCGGCTTGATGATCGTGTCCAGCATGGCGGGCATCTTCCCGGTGCCGTTCCAGACGCATTACTCGGCCACCAAGGCGTTCCTCGTTCATTTCGGTGTGGGGCTCTGGCACGAGCTGTCAGGGCGAAATGTTTCGGTGACGACCTACGCCCCGAGCGGCGTCGTCAGCGAAATGACGGCTGGCGCGAGCTTCACTCCGCTGCGGCGCTGGCTGATGCCGGTCGAGCAGGCGGCGAATGAAGGGGTGGAAGCCTTCCGCACCCGCAAGTACCTGCATATTTCGGGCTTCGCGAACCGCGTCGGCAGCGCGTTCGCTCGACTTTTGCCCCAGCGCCTCACGACCACGCTCGTTGCCGCCCAGTATCGAAACGCCTTGAAAAAGCAGAGCAGCGCCTCGTAGCATCGCCCCGCGGGCGTGAAGGTCAGCGCAAAAGCTGTCCATTACGTGCTTAGTAACTGATCTTTTCTGGCGGCCAGCCCCACTTGCTGGACACTGAATGCCGGGAATGGCGCGGGCAATCGGCGGCAAGCGCCGCCTCGCTGCTAGGAGCCAAATCATGAGCGACTCCGTGAACAGACGTTGGCGGGCACGAGCGGGCCTGGGCGCGTCGCTGGTGGCGCTAGTTGCCGCTGCCGCAGCTTGCAGCTCGAGCGGCACGACCAGCAATCGGCCCAACGGCGCAGCGAGCGGTGCGCCGGGTTCAGGTGCGGGTACAACGGGTGCCGGCGCGACCAGCTCCGGCGGCTCGGGCACTGGCATCGGCATCATCAGCAGCGGCGGCGGCGGGGTCGTCATCGACCAGGCCGTCGATCCGGGGCGCGTCGGCATTCACCGGCTGAACAATACCGAGTACGACAACACCGTGCGCGACCTGCTCGGCACGCAGGCTCAGCCTGCCGCCGCCTTCCTGGCCGAACAGGGTCTGAACTTCGACAACACCGCCACCGCGCTCGGCATGACAACGCCGCAGTACACCGCCTACTTCGGCGCGGCGCGCGATCTGTTGACCGAAGCCGCCAAAACGCCGGCAGAGCTGATGCGCTTCATGTCGTGCACGCCCGGCAACACCGCCGGCGACAGCTGCGCCAAACAGATCATTCAAAGCTTCGGCGCCAAGATTTACCGCCGTCCGCTCGACCAGAGCGAGGCCGATCGCGCGCAAAAGGTGTTCGACGCCGACATCGCGCGTGGCGGCAGCGGCAGCGACGCCATGCTGCTCACCGTGCGCGCCATGCTCTCGGCAGCGAATTTCCTGTACCGCATCGAGTACGACCAGAACCCCACGTCGCTGACGCCCCACGCACTGTCGGCGTACGAGCTGGCGTCACGCCTGTCTTACTTGGGCTGGAGCAGCATGCCCGACGACGCCCTGTTCGCCGCGGCGAAAGACGGCTCGCTCTTGCAGTCGGCAGCGCTCGAAGCGCAGGTCGACCGCCTGCTGGCCGATCCCAAGGCGACCGCATTCATCGAGAGCTTCGCCGGTCAATGGCTAGACATTCGCAAGCTCATCACGCACAGCGTGACGCCGCAGGTGTTCAAAACCTACACGACCGAGCTGAGCGACGCCATGTCGCAAGAGGGCTACCTGTGGTTTCAAGAGTTCGTGAACAACAACCGCCCGCTTTCGGATTGGTTCACGGCTGACTTCAACTACGTGAACGACACGCTCGCCCAGCACTACGGCATGCCCGCCCCCGGCACTGGCGCAAAAATGGTGCGCGTCGAAGTGACGACCGATCAGCGCAAAGGCTTCTTGGGTCTGGCGAGCTTCCTCACCCAGACTTCGTTCCCCAGCCGCACGTCGCCCACGCTGCGTGGCGCCTGGGTGTTGTCCAAGTTGCTGTGCGAGCCGCCTCCGCCTCCACCCAACAACGTGCCCAAGCTCGAGCAGAGCGCAACGCCCGCCGAAATGGCCCAGCCCGCCGGCACCGAAAACGTCAGAGCGCGGCTCGAACGACATCGAACCGATCCGGTCTGCGCCGCCTGCCACGCTCAGCTCGATCCCATCGGCTTGGGCCTCGAGCGTTTCGACGGCATCGGTCAATACCGCGAAGCTTACGGCAACGGCGATCCCATCGACCCCGCCGGAAAGCTGCCGACGGGCATGGCGTTCGCCGGTCCCGACGAGCTCGGCGCCTTGATTGGGCAAGACACGCACTTTCCGAGCTGCGTCGAGAGCAAGCTTTACGCTTACGCGCTCGGCCGCGACCTCGAGGCCTACGACAGCGCGCTCCTGACCCAACTGCAGAGCAGCTGGACAGCGCGCGGTCTCAACTTCAGAAATCTCATGAAGGAAATCGTGCTCTCGAGCGCTTTCCGTGCCCGCCGTGGAGAAGCCCCATGAATCGCAAATCTTGGCTCACGCGACGTAACGTTTTGCGCGGCGCCGGCGTCGGCCTGGCCCTGCCCTGGCTGGAGTCCATCTGCCCCGAACCGGCGCGAGCTCAGGCTCAAGCCGCCGGCAAGACCAAGCGCTACGTCTTCATGTACTTCTCGAACGGCGTCGCGCGCGCGTTTTGGCCGCCAACGGGAGAAGGCGCAGGCGCGGCCTGGACACCGTCCGCCCTGCTCGAGCCGCTGATCCCTTACAAGAAGTACGTCCAAGTCTTGTCGAACGTCGGGCAAACGGCGCTGTTCAACGGCAATCCGAACCCCAGCCACTCGCAGCTGTGCGCGCCGACCACTTCCTGCACGATCAACGACGTCAGCCTACCCATCTTGGGCGGCCCATCCATCGATCAGGTGCTGGCGCAAAACCTGAAGCCGACGACACCGTTCAAGTCGCTGCAAATCGGCTGCTCCACCATGCCGTCGTATCCCGACGGTCGTCATCCAGCCATTTCGCAGAGCATTTCGTGGGCCGCCACCGATCAGCCGCTCTACAAAGAAGTAAACCCGCAGACGGTGTTCGACAACCTGGTCAAGCAGCTGGCCCCCGCAGGCCCGGCCGATCCGGCAACCATGGCGGCCGAAAAGCTGCGCAAAGACCGCGACATCAGCGTGCTCGACTACGTGAACGACGAGGCGACCTCGCTGCGCGCCAAGCTCAGTCCGAGCGATCAACGCCGTCTCGACCAGTTCCTGACGTCGGTCGGCGAGGTCGAGACGCTCGCTAAGGCTCAAGGCACCGCCATGACGGGGGGCACTAAAACGTACACTCGCCCCACCATGTCGGCTTCTTACATGCAGCGCGCCGATATCAAGAGCGTCAGTCTGAACGATCCCACCGGCTACAACCGCGATACGCACGCCGAGCTGATGAACGACTTGATTCAGATGGCGTTCGAGACTGATCTCACGCGTATCGTCAGCCACATGCTCGACGACGCGCGCAGTGACTACCACTATCACTTCCTCAAGCAGCGCAATTTCACGGCCGGCTCGAACACGTCGGTCCAAATCGACGCGCCGCTCGACACGCCGTTGCAAGGCGATCTGCTGGGCTTGCACGCTTTGCAACACGACGGCGACAACAACAACGGCTTTGCCACGTGCAACCGCTGGTTCGTCGAAAAGTTCGCCTCGCTGCTCGATCGGCTATCCAAGTCGCTAGAGCCGGACGGTAGCGGCAAGAGCGTGCTCGACAACACGGTCATCGTGTTCATGTCGGGCATGCAAGGCAGCAACCACCAAGCCAACAATCTGCCCATCGTGCTCGGCGGCAGTGGTGGCGGCGTGTTCAAGACCGACTACCACAACAACTTCCCCGCCGAAGTGAAGCTCGCCGACGTCCACCTCACGGTGCTGCAATCGGGCTTCGGCCTCACCGGCGTCACCAAACACGGAAACAGCGGCGGCATCGTGCAAGGGCTGTTGGTTTAGGCTCGCACAGAGCTAAAGGCCTTCAGCGCACCCAGCCCTGCTCGCGCGCGTGCGAAAGGGCGCGATTGGCGTGCTCGACCCAAAGCATTTCGGTGCCCAGGCCGAGCGCTCGCTCGCGCAGAGCTCGGGCGCGTTCGGCGGCCGCGCCCGAGCTGGTTTTGCCGCCTAAATCCCGAATGTAGATGGCCCGAACCCGCCCCGGGTAGCGCGCGGCGGTCGCCAAGTAGACGTCCGGATCGCGCTCGCCGCTGTCGCCGATCAAAACGAACGGCAACTCGGGGTACGTCTCGAACAAGAGCCGCAGCGCCGCGGACTTGTGGTCGAGCGGCGGCGCCTCGCGCAAACCGATGTCACGCAGCAGCAGCGGACCGCGCGGCAATTCGTGATGGTCCATGAAATCGACCAGCAGGTCGTACAGATTCCACGGGCTCTTGGAGACGTAAAATACGGGGTTGTTGGCGTGACCTGAGGCGCCGGCAGCGAGCGCGCGGTACAGCTCACTCGTGCCTTCGAACGGCCTGCGCGTGAAGGCGCTACCCGACAACGTCACCCAGAGCATCTTGAGCTTCTGCGTGACGTAAGTTTGGAGCACGGTATCGTCGATGTCGCTGATGATGCCGAGCTCGGCGGCGGCTCCGGGCACCAGAATTTCGACGGTGGTGCTCACGCTCGCGAAACCGCGCAGCGGAGCCGCCACCACCGCGACTTCGGCGGTTTTCCAGTCGCCAACCCCAGGCAGCTCGGGCGCGGCGCCGGGCAGCTCGAAATAGCCTTCGTCGTCGGTGCGCCCGTCGACCGCGCTCGGGCCGAGCTGGGCGCGCACCGACGCTTCCGGCAGCTCACGCGAGTGCAGGCGCCGCAGCATGCGCCGAAAGCTGACCAGCCGCGTGTCGGCCGGCAGCGAGCGTTCGAGCACCGAGGCCTCGAGTACGCGACCACGCACGCTGACGCGCAGAGCGGTGCCGAAGCTGCGATACGCCACGATCTGCAGCGGCCCCAGCCGGCCGTAGCGGCGCCGCAGCCCCCAGACTACACGGTCCAAGACGAGCTCGGCCCGAGCCAGCGCGCGTACGAACGCTGCCCAAAGCCGCTGCCGACGGCGGAGCGTCCGCGTTTGGGGCGTCTCATCGAGGGGCGCGAGCATCAGCGGCTTGCTCTATAGTACACCGCACAAAAGCGGTCGCGGCGAGCGCGAAGGCTCGCCACGACCGGAGCGGGCACGCCGCGTTTGCGCCAGGCCTAGGCGTTTTCCTCCTGCAGCCGACGGGCTTGCGCCTCCGCCCAGAAACGCGCCACTTTGCCGCGGTTTCGCTCCACGTAGGCCGAGCCTACGATCAGCAGCACGCCGACCGCGCTGAGCCCGGCCCAGCGCAGGACGTTGTCGGCATGCGTGGCCAGCCACACCTGCACCACGAGCCCGAACAGCGCCACCAGGCTGCCCGAAATGGTCCGCACCAGCGCGCGCACCGAGGCTCCCCACACGGCCACGGTCACGCCGATCACGACGCAGCCGAGCGCGGCATAGCTGTCGAGATTGATCGCGCAGGCCACCAGCGCCGTGGCCAGGGCTGTCATCGTCGCTAAACCGAGCAGCGGATTTTGCACGGTTGCGGCGCGTCGGCTCGCAAGCCCCATCAGCACCGAAGCCGGCAAGCCGAGCAAGAGCACCAGCAGCGCGCCTGGCTGATC
>Ga0307516_10008635_pt1 | contig 11494 bp, 18 predicted proteins | sample 19_EM_MG_FD_203310 | JGI IMG/M metagenome (GOLD analysis project Ga0307516, IMG submission 203310) | Populus trichocarpa ectomycorrhiza microbial communities from riparian zone in the Pacific Northwest, United States - 19_EM | ecosystem: Host-associated > Plants > Roots > Unclassified | place...
CCACCCTTCTACCGCCTCCGCCGACCTCGGGATGGACACTGATGTACTCGCTGAGTCACCCGACGGATCAGACTGGTCCAAATACGCTCTCTCGTCGGCGTTGCATGGCGGGTATCAACTCGAAGAGCCGAGAGTTGAACGTTGAACCTCCCTTCAGCTGCGTAACTCGGCGCGTCGGAAGTAATCCTGCACACGCGCATTCGGTGTTCGAAGGCCCTACAAATGTGCCTCCTGTCGCCCCCTTCTGGCATCCTGCGCCTCCTCGCTCCTCTCTTACCCTGGTTTTCTTCGGTGCTCGAGCTCGTAACGTGCAAGAGGAATGGAGTCTAGACGTTCGAGCAGCGAATCGAGGACCGTCAGCGTTAAGGGCTTCAAGCCCACACTTGCGAGCCGGGAGAAGGAGAATATGCCAAGCCAGGCTCCGCTCCCCGTTGCCGTCGTCGTTGCGGACGGCGCGGTGGAGGATCCCTTCATGGTCAAGTTAGACCAGAGCGATCCTAGTCATCCAAAGGTGTGTATTTTCCTTCGCTTTCCCGTGGTTGATCTGGGTCAACTGACGATTGGTTAGAACCTTTCGAGGGGCAGGAAGTGGTACTTGACGATGTTGGCTGGGACTTTGGTGTTTAACACGACTTTTGCGTCGTCGGCCCCAGCGGGTGCTATCGAGCCTATCGTGGAGAGGTTTGAGCTTTCGGAGACCGTCGCGACGTTGATGATTTCGTTGTTCGTCATGGGTTATATGTTTGGCCCGCTCTTGTGGGGTCCGGTAAGTTTATCGAAGCTACGACCGTCCCGCTTGTTAATTTGTGTGGTTGTAGCTGTCTGAGGTTTATGGTCGTCGTCCGGTTTTCCTGTTCCCGTTCGCCCTTTACACCTTGACTCAAGTGGGGAACGCATTAGCCCCCAACACCGCTGCCCTGCTCATCTTCCGTTTTCTCGGTGGATTCTTTGCGGCTGCTCCGCTGACTAACAGCGGGTACGTCTTTCCATCCTCCACGCCTTTGGTATCCTGCTGATGCGAGAGCTGTAGCGCACTCCTCGGTGATCTATGGGACCCGAAGACTCGTGGGAAGGCTCTGTCATTTTTCGCTCTTGGGCCGTTCGCTGGACCCACAGTAAGTCTCCAAAATCCCTGCCATTCAGCCTGCACCCCTCTGATATGGTCCTCGACAGATTTCTCCTTTGATCACCGGGTTTATGACCGTTGCCGGTGTCTCCTGGCGCTGGGTATTTTGGATCCTCGCGATCTTCGCCGGGTCGTGCACTATCCTCGTGTTCTTCACCGTGCCCGAGACCTACGAGTAAGCCGCCCCTCCTGAGCAGCTGTTTGCGGGAGACACTGAACGCGGCCGATTCCCACAGACCCCGTCTGGTGGTACTCGCTGCTCAGAAGAAGAGAAAGGAAACCGGTGACGAGCGTTACTATGCTCCCATTGAGCACAGGCATATACCCATCTCCCAGAGGTTGCGAGACATCCTTGAGAAACCGTTCAAGATTCTGTTCCTGGAGCCGATGTTGATTGCCATCACCCTCTACCAGAGTGTACGCTGTGCTTCGCCATGTAGTTTTTGCCGTTCGCTGACCGGCCTGTTTTCCTAGTTTATTTTTGGGTGAGATTGTGGCACCATTCGGATTTTACTATTTTATCCTGAACCTTTGGTCAAAGGTGCCTGTACTTGCTCTTCGATGCCTATCCGATCGTTTTCTCCCAAGGACACGGATTGTAAGCTGCCTTTCGCTTGTTCATTCCACAACTCCTAATTCTCTCCCAGGAATGCCGGTCTGACCGGTCTGACGTACCTTCCCATTGCCGTGAGCCCCACGCACCTCCTGCTGCCGTTTTGTGCCCTACTGACTGCGATCCAAAAGATTGGCGCGTTTATCGGCTGTTTCTCTTACATCTATTACTGGAACCCTCGGTATATGCGGCACGCAGCCGCATTCGCCCCGAACCCGGTCCCTCCTGAGTATCGTTTGGAGATGGCCACTTGGGCGGCCGTGCCTTATGCCGCCGCGTTTTTCTGGTTCGGGTGAGTCGTGGAGGTCCCCGGCCTCTGAAGAGTCTTGCTCATGAAGTTTACTCAGGTGGACTTCGTATCCTACTATCTCGTTGTGGGTTCCTTTAAGCCAGGGAATCATCATGGGATGGGCGATCGTTTGGTTGTTCGTAAGTGTCGCTCTCGTTTGCGTGCGCACCCTCTTTCCGAGCCTTCGACGCTGATCTGGATTTGCGAACAGTTGTCGCAACTTAATTATATTATCGATACGTATCTGTTCGCCGCCGCGTCTGCTCTGGCGAGCAACACCGTTATTCGAAGGTAAGGACCTTCTTTTCGGAATAGGTCCGCGAGCGCACTGTACTAAGTAAGCCCTTGCCCATAGCATTTTTGGTGCCACTTTCCCAGTACGCAAGACCTCTAGATCGCACGCTAGTACCGCATACTAACTCCCCCCGTAGTTGTTTGCCAACAAAATGTACACAGCTCTGAACCCCCGATGGGCGTCCACGGTGCTGGGGATTTTCGCCCTCCTTTGTGTTCCTATTCCCTTCGTACTTATGAGGTACGTTTCCGGTTTCTCCCTCCCGAAAAATCACTCGTTTTGGTTTGTCGATTAAACGGGCTGACCACCTGTGTACAGGTTTGGACCCACCCTCCGTGCCAAGTCGAGGTTCTCCCACAAGAGGCCAGCGCCTCCACCTGCCACCCCAAAACACAACGACTCCAAGGCCTAAGCCTTCGAAGTGCCGAGGGTTATGGAGTTCTCCTTTAATGTCTATATTGTTTCTGTATACCGTCCGTTGGCCTTAATTACTCTCCCCAACGAAACGGGGACCTCAGTTATAGAATGTATTGCGGTAAGGGTCCCCTCTAATAAATCAACCACCTCTTCAAGATTATCCAACAAGAAAAGCGAGGGTTGCAGGATATGTAGTACAGACTGCAAAGACCTACCGGCGCCCCCCGTGATCTGGGCCAACTTGTCGTAGTTTCCTTCCAGAGCAATCAACCAAGCTCTTAGGTCCATACCAAAGCCAGCCGGTCTACTCTCGTTAGGGAGCTCATCCACTTCCTGTCGTATCCTTACGACTTCTTGTCCAATAAAACTGAGGTACAGGTTCAGGTCCGAGAGACCGTCGCCCAACGACATATCCTTCGCGATCTTCTCCACCCCTTCCCGAACCGTGGCATCCAGTTTGTCGTGGTTGAACCAAAGCGTGCCATACCACCACCTCAGGCCTTCGCCATCAGTCAACCCTTTCGTAAGCTCCAACAAATCATTGGCGTTCTCCAAATACCACCAGAACGACTCCCGCTCCCCCAGAAGCCGAGTGCAGTAGGCGAGCATGCTCCAGAACCCGGGAACTATCTGGTTCCTCCACTCCGGCGAACGGAGCAATTCAAATATGATGACGACGCCGCACCTCTGGACATATTCTCCATGAAGGGCATCATCGATGATGTAATTAACTGTGAGGTGCTCGCAGAATTCGGACATGACGGCTATCAGGCCGGTAGTGGACAGCCGGAGTTTGAAGATATTGTCGGGATGCATCATCGAACCCACCCCGTTCGCGAAGGACGGGCTGTCACGAATTAAGTCCTCGACTGGAAGAGGGTCGGCCTGGAATTTGTCCGACTTGATAATAACCGCACCCATGGTGGAACCGATGGCAGGCCCGTGACCCAGGCTGCCCCGCCCCTTGGAGGCCAAGGTGATAATCGAGGAACCTAAGGATTCCTTTTAGGTCTCCCAGCGTCGATTGTTCCACCTCAGCGACTTCTTGGAATGCCCACAAACGGCGATGCGGGCCGCCTCCCAGTGCTGGGGCGCCAAACCATCGGAAGCCATGATCGCTGTGAAGAGCTCATAACTGGCAACGACGTCCACATCGGTCGACATCACGAACATGCGGCTGATACACCTGGCGTCGAGCCTATCGCCTTCGCCTCCCGTTCCCTGAACGAAGAGAGGAGTAACCGACCAAGGAAACTGGATTGCAGCCGGTGCTACGCAAGTGAGGGCGGTGATGCAGGCTTCTCCGCCGACAGTGTTCAATCGAGAGTGGTAAACTGTGTGGCGCCCCTAGTATTCCAGGCTGTGGAGGTTTTTGTTTCGTCCCAAAGGTTTTTTGGAAGTTTCGTCAGTACGGGATGGCCAGGCCGACCAAGAAACGAATCAAGAGGGAGAATGGGGTTTGGAACGTGCAATCGAAGGAAAATATGGACGCCGTCATGATGAGCAGGTAGCAGAGGTACCCAAAACTCGTGAACCCAATCACGACCGACGAAACCGAGCGGTTGACCTGCCAGAGATATCGAGAGAGAGCGAACCCCAAAAGGACCAGCGCGCGCTGAAGGATCACCAGATGGAATTTCCAGGTCTCAATCCCACCCAGCTTCCTCTCGCGCACCCTGCTCCCGCCTGCGGTTGAGCAACGAGTTTAGCTCTGCCTGTACCGGTTGAGCCACTGCTTCCCAAGCATGGCGAGGAACGATGCCAGGAGTGGCAGACAACGTCGCATAGAGAATACATTGAGCCTGGACAATAACAGGGTCGGGGCCGGACCATCGAGGCACAGAGGCCGCAAAACCAGCGGGGGTTTCCGGTGGTGGCGTCGAGGAGCACCTCGAGCAACGTAGTGTTCATTTCCTCGTAATCTGGCTTGAGGTCCGACTGAACGTCGATGATGAATGCCGACGTCACGGCCGAGAATAGACCGGACTACACGAAACCCAGTGGTAAGCACCAGCGATTCTCAAGCCAAACCCCCGGCACATGGACCAACACTCCCGAAAATAAGCGTGGTGTTCAGGTCCTCATACGGTATTTCCTCTCGAAGTCCCGATCGTGTTCTTCCATTTCTCGTTGGAACTTGTTGTAGAACTCCACCCTGGGGTTAGCTCCGGGTACAGTGACACCCAGCACAGACTTCAAGGCATCATGGACGGCTGCTTCCAGTCTTTTGCGGGGTTCCACAACCATAGCTCAAACAACTACTTACGTCTCTTTTTCCAACCGACCCGCCTCTCGCGTCCTCCAGATCAAGTAGCAAAGGTTGAATTATTTGTGGGCGCACCTCTCTCGCCGAACGTCTTTCACGGTCGTGCAACCCAACCATATACAGGGATTTGGTAATCGGTGTGAATGCGACAATGAAAAGGAAGTGGGGGCTGCAGGACACATGGTGCAAATACGCGGGGGTCGCAGGACGGCACCCTACCGGCGCCCGAGTCCTGCAATCTGAGCCAACCTGTCGTGGTTCCCTTCCAAAGCAATCAACCTCAACCGAGCTCTGAACTCTACACCGGGCAACTCCGACCTGGCTGCTTTATGGAGCTCATCTACCTCCTGTCGTGTCTTCGTGACCTCTTCTCCAATAAGATTGAGGTACAAGTTCAGGTCCGAGAGCCCATCACCCGACGACATTTCCCTCGCGACCTTCTCCACCTCTTCCCGAGCCGTGGTATCCAGCTTGTCATAATGGAACCAAAGAGCCCCGTACCACCACTTCAACCCTTCGCCATCAGCCAACCCCCTTGTAAACTCCAATAGCTCGGTAGCGTTCTGTAGACACCACCCGAACGACTCCCACTCCTCATTCACTAGAGTGCAGTAGGCAAACATTCTCCAGAACCTGGTGACTATATGCTTCCTCCACTCTGGCGAGCGGAGCATTCCAAAGAGGATGATGGCGCTGCACTTCTGAACGAAGCTCCTTTGAAAGTGGTCATCAATTATGAACACTGCAAGGTCCTCGCAGAATTCAGACATTTCCTCTGGCGCCATGACAGGTTCCGGTGAATTGAACCATTGATCGGTTGTGAGAGCTATCAGGCCAGTGGCATACATCCGAAGTAAGAAGGGGTTGCCGGGACGTATCGTCGAGTGCACCCCATTTACAAAGGCTGGGCTGGTGCGGTTGAGGTGCCCTATGTAACCAGCTGTAAGAGGGTCGGCCCGGTAGTCGGATGACCTAAGGACAACTGCCTTCAAGGCTAAAACAATGGAGGTTCCGTGATCACCTCCCACCATATCCCTCACCCCATGGAGACAAAGATGGTGAGTGAGGAACTTGAGGATTTCGTTTATTTCTCCCACACTTGATGGGACCACCTCGATGCCTTGGAATGCCCCGTAAATGGCAAAGCGGGCGGCCTTCCAGTCCTGCTCCGTCAGGTTGTCGTAAGCCATGATAATCTTAAACAGGCCATAACTGGCGTTACAGACGTCCATGACTCCAAGCCGCGTGATGAGCCGGAGTGCGTGAAGGGTCGACGTCGTCCACACAGATCTAGAGGAGAAGATTGCCGAAAAGGCTTGGAGGACTTTCCTGAGGATGGGGTTCTTCTCGTGGCTGGGTAAGATGGTTCAGTTGATGGCGGCCAGAAGGAAAAGTAAGTCTAACCTTTTATCTCTCACGGTTATGTCGCTGACGTGGAGTGGAATGCCAATCATCAACCCAATAACGAGGAGGCAGTCCGTGATTAAGATGTCACTAGATGTTTGAAGGGACATCGAGTGTTCTACGAAATCCATCACGACCTCTGACACTTGCCCCTCATGCCAGGCGCGGTAGAGGAGCACATGGGACACCCATTCCCGGTGGGGTGGTGTCATCTGTGTCTTCACCCAAGGGTACCCATTGGCGTACCCAAGCGTCATGTCGACCACAAAAAGGGCCGTCTCGAGGTCAGAGTCTGGGCTGTAGTCCGTGAGCGACAGAGGAGGGTGATTCGCAGATAAGACCTTCCAACTGTCTTGTTCGTGTTCTTCATATTTGGTGATGCAGCGTCGCTGGAGTCCGATATGAGCGAAGGCCCTCGCACTGAGGTACGCCATATCCCGCAACCTGGGAATCATGACTGGGTTCGGCCCCGAAAGGTCGAAACAGTCCATGAGGATATCGTAGATACGTCGGAGTGGGACATTCTTGATTCCGCCATGCCAGATGATTTCCGGTATGAAATCCATGATTGAGGTGACAACGTCCGCGTCAGTCGACATTACGAACATGCGACTGATACACCTGGCATCAAGTCTGTCGCCTTCGCCTCCCGTTCCCTGAACGAAGAGAGGAGTGATCGACGCAGGAGGCTGGACCGCGCCTGGCGCAATACAAGTGAGGGTGGTGTTGGTTTTCGGCTCATGTCCCCTATTGACGGTGTTGATTGAAAGTGGCAAATTGTATTGCCCACCCAGCGTTCCGAGCTGTGGGGGTTGTTGCCTTGGTCCAAAGGCTTGTCGGAGGTTCCGCCAGTACGGGAGCGCCAGGCCGATTACAAACCGAATCAGGAGTGAGACTGGTGTTTGGAACGGGCAATCGAAGGACACTACGGACGCCGCCGCGATGAGCATGTAAAAGAGGAACCCGAAACTCGTGAACCCAATCACGACCGATGAAACCGAACGGTTGACCTCCCAGAGATATCGAGAGAGAGCAAGTCCCAAAAGGACCAATGCGCACTGAAGGATCAGCGGCAAGGACTCCATGACCAGATAGAATTTCCAGGCCTCAATACCACTCAACTTCCTCTCGCGCACCCTGCTCCTATCTGCGGTCGACCCACGGGTTTCGCTCTGCCTGTACCGGTTGAGCCATTGTTTCCCAAGCATGGCGAGTAACGATGCCAGGAGAGTGGCAGCCAACGTCGCGTATAAAATGCATTGGACTTGGACGATAACAGGGTCGGGGCCGGACCATCGAGGCAGAGAGACCGCAGAGCCAGCGGGGGTGTTCCCAGTGGTGGCGTTGAGGAGCATCTCGAGCAACGTATTGTTCATTTCCTCGTAATCTGGCTTGAGGTCCGACTGAACGTCGATGATGAATGCCGACGTCACGGCCGAGAATAATCCAGACTACGCAAAACATCGTGGTAAGCACCAGGCCCTAAGCGCCCCCCCCCCAGCGCACGAACAGTCACTCACGAAAATCAGGGTGGTGTTCAGGTCTTCATCGTGTTTCTTCTCGAAGTCCCGATCGTGTTCTTCCATTTCTCGCTGGAATTTGTTGTAGAACTCTATTCTGGGGTTAACCCCAGGTCCAGCGCCTCCAAGGACGGACTTCAAGGCACCGCGGAGGGCACCTTCCAACCTTTTGCGCTCAATGAGATCTCGTGCCAGTCACAGCTCAAACAGCTACTCACATCTGCTTGTCCAACTGACCCGCCTCTTTCGCCATCCTCGGTTTGAGGTCAGGTATAAAAGGTGGTGGTGGTAAGGGGAAGTGAGGGTTGATACATGATGGAGCGCCCGACAACACTCTGGCGACAAAGGCTGTATGACAGGTCGGACAGGGGTAATTGCCGTTATCCCCTTTGGGGAGGTTCTGAGGACTCGTGTGCCGAGGCCGACGACCTACGGGGCAGGATGAAGGGGCTGGTGTCCATGCCAACCTTGATATGCGGGAGGTTCAACTGGATCAAAGTGACAAGGGCCACTCGTGTCGATTCTGAGCACAACATCAAGGAGGACGAACGGATACCTCCCATCCGAATGGCTGGGGCAGCTTTCGAGGGTTTCTTGTCCACGCTAAGAATCATTCCCGACCGGTCGGCCTGACAGGCGAGTAGGGAGTTTGTGGATCGCCCCCTGCGTTTGGCTGCTCCCGTCCCGCATCCTCAAACAGTTTGGCGCTAACAGAGTTATCGTGCCGTACCTCCAGGACGTGAGGATGCTCATCCACGTGTTTTGTGGATCTGGCACTGGCTCACGTCTCTCTCCCTCCCCCTAGTATCGCACTGGCATCCCTGATTACTCGGACAGACTATCTATGTCCCAGGGTTCTACCATGGCTCTACAACTCCTGCCCCCGGCCAAGAAGTACCACAAGAAGTACTCCGAACGATGTGCACACGTGCGGATAACGGAACTTTCGAGCCAAAAAATCTCTTCTCTCTCCTCCCATCAACTTTCTTCTCGAGTTGTTCTAACCCATCGAGGATCAGCCCAAATGCCTGGAACAACTCTCTCTCCTCCTCCTCACTCCAGTCCCTCGCGAGATGCTCCAATGCCCCCTGACCCCCGCGTGCGTGCCCTGAGCAACCGAACCCACCGTCGTGTCCTCACCCTTCATGTCGGGTTTGTTCTTGGTTGGTTGTGGCTGGCCTGCGGGTGCCATTTGAAACATGCCATTCGCCTTAACGGCCCTCTGAGAGGTACGCACCTCCTAGACGGGGGATTACTATGCCTTCTCGAACAATTTGTACGCGACAACGGCGGTGGAGATACTCAGAGCCATACCGTTCCCCCCAGGACTCGACCCAACCGGAAGTAACAGTGGGGCAGGCGCGATAGCAACGAGGGAGACACATCCGAGCAAACGCACCCGAGTTCAAGATCGGCGTGAGACCGACCAAAAGCCCCAAGCTGTGTAGACAAGCTCAAGCTGGTCCCCAACCCCACGTGAGGAACGGCGAGCCATTCTGTAAGAGCCCCAGACAACCCCCCTCACTCTCTCAGCCCCAACCGCTTCGAACAACCCAACCATCTGGTCCGCACGCTTCGTGTTTCCTGAGGGGGCGGGTATGAAATTCACTCATTCCAGACCGACTGAAATAAAGTCAATTTATCCCTCGGTCCATGTTCGCAGCGTATCCACCCCCCCTCGACACTCTTTTGGAGCCGACCGCCACAACACGACACCCACCGTCAGTGGTCAGCTGTTGAGGACCCTATCCCCACAGCCAGGGATGTCACGAAGCGAGCGGGAGGGATCAAATTGCATCGTCCCACACAAGTGCATCTAGTGTGGTAGATGACAAATGTTAAACTAGGTTAGGAGACTGCATGTATATAATAGATGGCAAGTGGGATCGTGAGGGCATGAGGGGAAGAGGGAACCAGGCGCGGTAACCGACCGTCGCAAGTACTCCCACCTCAGTTCCTCTTGACAATTTCCTTATACAACTCTAACTCCTCTATTACATTAACCAACACGTTTACCTCCCAATCCCCATATATGAACCCGGCGTACAACATCGTCGTCGCACACCATGCCAGCACCGTCGTGGTAAGAAGGCAGATGGGGTTGATCCACGAATGGGGCAACCAGGCGGAGCCGACGATGAGAGCGATAATGAGGAACAAGCAAGCCAAGAAGACGGATAGATAGAGCCGTGATCTCGAGCGAGAGAGCCGATAACAGGTCGTCAAAGCTTGGATCGTAGTAGCTATGGACACATCGCTCAATTCCGGAGGAAGGTGTGGCTGAAGGTTGGGCATCGAGGAAACCTGCTGTGACGGATCGAACTTCGCACCCGACGGTCGGTTCTCAATGGCGTTGGGAGCCGGAGCCGATACCTCAACATCAGAAGGGTTGACGTTCCCTGTTCGCCCTTCTGGCAAATGGATGGAGAAAGTCGCCTCGAGTCCGAAATGGTCAGAATAAGAATGAGATTTGCCAGGGACGTGCTCCGTGAACACGACATCGCTCTGCGTCGGGTTCAAAACCGGAGTTTCGGACGAGAGGAACGAACGGATAGGCGGTCGGTATAAGATGTAGTCGACCCGTTTCCCTAGGAACTGTCTGGCGTATTCATCCAACGGTTTCGCCGCGGAGTAAGTGTTGGTGGGGGAATCAATGGTAATTCCGAATGTGTGGAGGGCTTCTCGAGGTGATGTGTTTGGATTGACGGTCGCGGGGACGTTTGGGTGTGTCTTCCCATGCGTCTTGGAGACTAGAATGTTCTTTGATGAGAACCATGGGGGAGCTCGTTGGCACGCTATTGTAATCACCAACCTACGCACAACGCGTCAGATCAGCTCAACAAGTAGATGCTGGGAGCATAACCCACAGAAATCACGTATCGCCCCAGCTCTGCCGATTGTCGAACAAGCTTGGACAACTCCCAGGCACTTACGAGCCTGTGTGCCCTCTGGTGCTCGGGCCCGCTCTCTCCGCCTTTTGCATAAAACTAGTAGGGTTGTATTAATTTACTGCAGGCAAAGGTGAGGTTCACACGCGACTTACGTGCGTGTTGAAGACCTGGACTTGGCCGAGGATAGGATGTGCGAGCAGTACACTAACCGCCGCTTTCCCAGCAAACCAATCACCACCGAAGACATCCAGAGGCGACCCGTTCAACGAGTACGGGTGGGCCGTTGCACCCATGATCGGGAAACGGGAAAAGAATACGAGACCTGCCCCAACAACCCCCTAGAAGTGTAGTCAGATACCTCCGAGTTCCCAAAATTTCGCCCACCTACCCATGGAAATACTTGGCATGCGGCGGCTTTGGGGCCACTTTGGCTTCGACGAGTTCGTAGTCGGAATACATCCATAACTCTTGCAGGCCCACGATATCGTGTGACGAGTCGCTGAGAGCTTGAGCTATAACGGCGATCCTGTCCTCCCTATGCTTCGATACGATTCTCATTCCCCTTCAAGAACAAAAACAATGGGTATCGCCATCAACGGTGGGTCATGGAGCGGATCGGTGTGGGGGGGGGGGGGGGGGGGGGGGTGGGAGGGGGGGGGGGGGGGGGGGGGGG
>Ga0307516_10008636_pt1 | contig 11493 bp, 13 predicted proteins | sample 19_EM_MG_FD_203310 | JGI IMG/M metagenome (GOLD analysis project Ga0307516, IMG submission 203310) | Populus trichocarpa ectomycorrhiza microbial communities from riparian zone in the Pacific Northwest, United States - 19_EM | ecosystem: Host-associated > Plants > Roots > Unclassified | place...
CGAGCCGCGCAACCGTGACGTCGAAGCCGCCAAGGCACGGGCCAGGTCCGTGGTGCGGTTCGGGGTCGATCCATGAGCGGTTGTTCGATGAGCGTCACATGAGAGTCACATGAGCGAAGGCCCTAGTTTTGTCAAGCTGGCCGCGCTGGTGGCGGAGCCCTCGCGTGCGCAGATGCTGATGGTGCTCATGGGCGGCCAGGCCCTCACAGCCACTGAGCTGGCCGATGCGGCTGGCGTGGGGCGTGCCGCGGCCAGCGCGCACCTGGCCCGGCTCCAGTCGGCCGGCCTGCTGCAAGCCCTGCAGCAAGGGCGCCACCGGTACTTCCGGCTGGCGGGTGAAAGTGTTGCCAGCATGATCGAGCAGTTGGTGGGGCTGGCCGCGCGTGCCGAGGCCACGCCGCTGGTCACCGGCCCGCGCGACGCGGCGCTGCGCCAGTCGCGCATGTGCTACGACCATCTCGCCGGCGAGCGGGCCGTGGCCTTGCTGGACCGGCTGCTCGCGCGGCGCGCGCTGCGCTACGACGGCCCGGCCCTGGTGCTGGGGGAGGCCGGTGCGCCGGTCTTCCATGCCGTGGGCATCGACGTGGCCCCGTTGAGCGGCGCACGCCGGCCGCTGTGCCTCAGTTGCCTGGACTGGAGCGTACGCCGCGAACACCTGGCCGGCGCGCTGGGCGCCGCGCTGTTGCACCTCGCGTTCACCCAGCGCTGGGCGCGCCGTCTCGAAGGCTCGCGCACCGTGGTGTTCAGTGCGGCGGGCGATGCGGCCTGGGCAGCGATCGGCACGTGAACTTCGCCCCATAAAGGGTGGGCCGGCCCGCCCAGCTTTCACGAATTCAGGGCTTCGCGGCTTTCCTCGTATCGCTCCTCCACCCGCTGGCGCACCTCGCCCAGCATCCCCACCAGCTCCGGCGCGTCTTCACAGGCCTCGCGCCACACGTAGCCCAGTTCGACATGTTCCTTGCTGCGCCGGGCTTCCAGGGCCTGCACTTGTTCGGCCGTCTTCTGCTCGGAGGCGCTCAGGCCGTACTGCCCGAGCACGTCGATCTGCTCTTCGATCGATTTGTGCCATTCCTGCATGAAGCTGCTGAATGCGGGCGCGTTCGCAGACGCCGCATTGGACGTGGCCTTCAGCAAGGTGGTCAGCACGTTGGCGCGCTCCTTTTCCAGGCGCAGGCGCAACACCCGGCGGTGATGCGCATCCGCAGCCACGATCAAATAGGAGGCGGATGCGCCCATGGCCACCTTGCGCGCCGCCACGGCCTGCCTGGCTTCCCGGGTGCGAATCAGCAGCAGCCGTTCCAGTTCGTCGAACTGCTCGTCCATCGTGCGGTAGGCCTCTTCGGCAATCGCCATCAGGCCCTTGTTCTGCTCCCTGCCGGCCTGGGTCATCTCCAGCATCAGTTCCATCTTGCGTTTGCCGCGGTTTTCCTGGAGATCGTCCATTTCCCGCGTGAGCTGCCGCACCAGATCTTCGGGCGCGGTGTGCGTGGGCACGGCAAAGACCGCTCGCAGGTCGGCCGGCGTGAGGCCGGTTTGCGGGTCTGGCGCGGGCTGCGAGAAGCCCTCGCCGCGCTCACCTTCTTGGGAGGGGGCGGGCCGGCCGCCTACCCGGCCCAGGTCCCCGGCCACGCCGAAGGCGTCTGCGGCAAGGCCGGTCGAAGACTTGTCCTCGGACACCCGGCCGGACCTGGACGCAGTGGCCGTGGAGGTGCCGCGGAAGTGGCTGGCGGATGAGTCCGCGCTGCCCGATTGGCGCCCCGTGGTGGATCCGGTTTGGCCGGATGGGCGCCCGCCGCGATCCTGGGCGGGCGGCAATACGGGGCGCTGCACCGGCAAACCCGCAGGCGGCGGGGGCAGTTGCGGCAGCGGCAACTGCGTGGGCAGCGGAAGTGGAGATCCTCTCGAAATGCTTGACATGGTGGCCACCTGCCTCAGCAGGCCATGAATCAGGTTCCGGAGACCAGGCCGGCAGATACCGGCCGGATTGGGTGTCGAAGGGGGCGGGCGCGACTGGGGCGCGGGGAGGCCAGGCGACCCATGCCTGCCTCGCGGGGGGCCGGATGGTTTTCACCCCCGGCCGGCGGCGCCGCGGTTCAACCCTTCGCGCCGCGTTGCCCCGCCCAGGCCGGGCTCACTGGTTGAGGCCCAACGCCGGAAGCTTGATCCCGGTTGCCTTTTCCACCGAGTCGCTCAGCTTCTGGTATTCGCCGAAGAGCTTGATCTGGCTGTCGACCAGATCCATGATCTGGTCGAGGCCACTGCCCTCGCCGTCCTTGCCGGTTTTACCGCTCTTGCCGGTTTTGCCGTTCTTGCCGCCCCCGCCGTTTTTCCCGTTGCACTTCTCGTCTTCCGACTGCGATTCTTCAAGTTCCTTGAGCATGTCAAAGACTTCCTTGAGAATTTCTTTCACGTCCTTGAGGTCGTCGCGAGCCTGCTGCAGGTCCTTGTCCTTGCCCGGTTCCGCATCTTCGGCTTTCTTCAAGAACCCTTCGATGTCCTTCACGGCGTCTTTCACGTCCTTGAAGCTTTTCTTGAAGTCCTTGATGGCGTCATTCATCTGCTTGTCGGGTTCATTCTGGTTCTCGTTGGGGGGGGTGGTGTCGGGGTTCCAGGTCGTGGTTGTGGTCGTGGTCGTGATTGACATGATTGCCTCTCGGAAGTTGGTTGTGACGCCGACGGTATGCCGACGTTGCACTTGAATATCGACCCGAGGCCGTTCTGGCAGGGACGCATTTGCGAAATCCCTGGTCCCTGCGCGAAGCAGGCAGGCCATCGCGGCAGATGCCTGGTTTCTGACTCGTTGCGCAATGGCACGCCATGGGCCTGCGACCATGCCATGGCCTTCTGCCCAGACGGTTCTCAACGTCGCCGGCTCGGCGACAGGTGGGTGTGCGTGACGCTTGCGCTGGACCGCCGTGCGCAGCTTCATGCGCAGCAGCGATAGGAATACCCGGCCGTCGCCCGAGGACGCGCGCGAGCGAGGTTGTCACGCGCGCACTGCCGCTGGTCTTGATGAGGATCGGCGATGTGCTGCCGACCTGAGCTCAGTGCATTGCCAGTCAGCTGGCCGTGGGAGGGGGGGTGACCCCGAGTGCCTTTCCCACCGACGTGGTCAGATTCTGGAATTGATCGGTGAGTTTCATCTGGAGGTCGACCAGGTCCGTCACCTTGTTGAGGCCTTTCTCGACGTCGCCTTCGGACTCTGATTTCTCGAAGTCCTTGATGCCATCGTCAACCTCCTTGAGGGTTTTCTTGATGTCCTTGATGTCCTTGAGGGACTGCTGCAAGTTCTTGTCCTTTCCCGGCTCAGCGTCTTCGGCTTTCTTCACCGCGGCTTCGATGTCCTTCACGGAATCCTTGACTTCCTTGGCGCTTTTCTTGAGGTCATCGACGGTGTCCTTCGTCTGCTTGCTGGTTTCATTCTTCGGGTCAGCAGCAGGGGGGGGCGTGCTTTCGGTTGACGGGGGCGGGGGCGGCGAGCAATGCGTGATGGCTGACATGGGTGCCTCTTGAAGTTCAGGGGGTGACGCCGGCGACATGCCAGCGTTGCACTTGAATATCGCCCCGAGGCTGTGCAGGCGTGGACGCAATAGCGAAACCCGCGGCCCCTGCGCGAAGCAGGCGGGCTACCGCGGCAGATGCCCCGTCTCGGACCGTTGCGGGCGATCGGCTTGCTTCGGTTGGCAGTCAATCGATTCGGTTCGCAACCCGGATGGCCCGGCAGCTTCACGCACCATGGGTTCCGCTGCGCTGACATTTCGCCGGCGTGCCAACTTCAACAGGAGATTCAAATGGTCGACAAAGTAGGTGGTCCCAACAGCGTCACACCCCCGCCCCCTTCCGCTCCCGAGAGCAAGCCCCAGACGAAGGAGGCCCAGTTCGAAGACATCAAGAAGCGGCTCACGGACAACGACAAGAGCAATGACAAGGATGCACTGAAAGACCTTGAGAAGCTCCTGAAAGGAGCTTCGAAGGAAGAGAAAGAGAAAATGTTGGGTGATACGGATAAGGACAAGGGAGATGAGAAGAAGAATGGCGGTGGCACCCCAGAAAGCAAAAAGAAGCAGGATATATTGCAAATGATCATGGACATGATCGCAGACGCGCTGCAGCAGCAAGAAGGTGACGATCCATCGAAGAATCCGTCAAAGAATCCGTCGAAGGACAAGAAGCCGGAGACCACTCCTGCTGAGTGACGCACCCATCGCTGGCGCTGCGGCGAAACCGCGGCGTTCAGCGAACTCCGTCATCTGTCGGGAGGTCGGGAACACATCGTGTGGGTGTGTGTTTCCGATCTGCCGGCGGGGGGCTGCGGCGCCGCCCGCCGGACCGGCCTAGCGCTGCCAGCGCAGAGCAGGTCAGTGCGCGGACTTCCACTTCTGCACTGCCGCCAGCGTGTTCTCCACGTGGCCGTCGGGGCTGCCGCTGGCATAGGCGTAGATCACCCGGCCCTCGGGGCTGATCACGTACGAGATGCGATCCGCCACGTCCAGTGAGGCCCGCATCGTGGCGTCGTACTGCTTCATCACCTTGGCGCCTGCGTCGGCGGCCACGGCAAACTTGTTGCGGCAGGCCTCGACCGAGAACTTCTTCAGCGTGTCGATGCTGTCGTTGGACATGCCGATCACGCTGGCACCCAGGGCATTGAAGCGCTCGGTGGCCTCGGCGAAGTTATGCGCCTCCAGGGTGCAGCCCCCGGTAAACGCCTTGGGGTAGAAGTACAGCACCACCGGCCCCTTCTTCAAGGCGTCCGACAGTGTGAACTTGAAGGCGCTGCCGCCCAGCGCGGCCTCGGCGGAGAAGTCGGGGGCTGGGGCGCCCACGGGCAGGGCGGCATGGGCGCCGAAGGCGCAGAAAGCACTCAACAGTGCGGCGAAGAGCGGGCGGTTCGCGGCTGCAGGCATGGGATCTCCGGGATCGTTGGTGAAGAAGGAGCCGATTGGGCCACAGGTTGGGGCCACAGGTTCGGGCACAGGTTGGCAACCGACACGGCGCCAGGGATCCCGCGGTCGCGTTGCCGCCGTTCAATGCGCCGCCTTGTCCCCCCACAACTGTTTCACCCGCGCATCGCGGCCGCAACTGGCGCGGTAGTACCGGTAGCGCAAGGGGTTCTTCTTGTAGTAATCCTGGTGGTACGCCTCGGCGGCGTAGAACGGGCCGGCCGCGACGATCTCGGTGACGATGGGGTCCTTGAACGGCTTGGTCTTTTCCAGCGCGGCCAGCGAGGCCCGGGCCGCCTGCATCTGCGCTGCGTCGTGCGTGAAGATGGCGGTGCGGTAGGGCGAGCCCACGTCGCAGAACTGCCGGTCCCGCGTGGTGGGGTCGATGCTGTGCCAGTAGCGCTCCAGCAACTGCTCATAGCTCACCCGGGCCGGGTCGTACACCACCTCCACCGCCTCGGCATGGCCGGTGTGCTTGGCCGAAACCTGCTCGTACGTGGGGTTGGCCACGGTGCCGCCGGTGTAGCCCGAGGTGGTGGAGATCACGCCGGGCACGGCGTCGAAGTCGGACTCCACACACCAGAAGCAGCCGCCAGCGAAGGTGGCCTTGGCCGTGGTGGCCGCGGGGGTGGGGGTTTGAGCCGCCGCCAGACAGGCCAAGGCCCAGGCCGCCGCCGCGAACAAGCCCCGGCGCAGGGCGGAGCCGGCCGGGATCATGCCGCCTCCACAAACTTCAGCGCCACGCCGTTGTTGCAATAGCGCTTGCCGGTGGGCTTGGGGCCGTCGTCGAACACATGCCCCTGGTGCCCGCCGCAGCGTGCGCAGTGGTACTCCGTGCGCGGCAGGATCAGCTTGAAATCGGTCTTGGTGACCACCGCGCCCGGCAGCGTGGTGAAGAAGCTGGGCCAGCCGGTGCCGCTGTCGAACTTCATGTCGGAATGGAACAGGGGCAGCTCGCAGCCGGCGCAGACGAACTGGCCGCGGCGCTTTTCGTGGTTCAGCGGGCTGCTGCCGGGCGGTTCGGTGCCTTCGTGGCGCAGCACCCGGTATTGCTCCGGGGTGAGGCGCTGCTTCCATTGGACATCGGTGAGAGCCGGCGCGGTGCCGGGCGGGGGCGGCGCCGGGTCCGCGGCGCGGGCGGCGGATGCCAAGCCCATGGCGGACAGCAGGGAGAGCCAGTGGCGGCGGGTCATGGTGAACGGTCCTTTCGCTGTGCCTGCCCACGCGGAGCACGTGGCGGGTCTTGCTGGGTCGGCCGGCAGGCTGAAACCTTACAGCACCCGGGCCAGCAGCGGCGCCAGCCGCTCGCGGGCGGCTGCGTCAATGGCCTGCGGCGGTGTGATCAGCGCGGTGGACAAGGCCGTGTGCGCCTCGGACGCCGGGCGCTGGGCGTGCAGCCGCTGCACCACGGCGCCCACCAGGCGCTGCGCGTTGCCGGCGTTTTCCATCAGGTTGGCAATGGCCATGTCCACCGTCACCGTGCCGTGGGTGGGGTGCCAGCAGTCGTAGTCGGTCACCAGGGCCAGGGTGGCGTAGGCGATCTCGGCCTCGCGGGCCAGCGCGGCCTCGGGCATGTTGGTCATGCCGATCACGCGCGCGCCCCAGCTGCGGTAGAGCTGCGATTCGGCCAGCGTGGAGAACTGCGGGCCCTCGATGCACACGTAGCTGCCGCCGCGGTGCAGCCGGCCGCGCCCGAAGCCCACCTCGGCATGGGCTTGCACCACCACCTCGGCCAGCGCCGGGCATACCGGCTGCGCCAGCCCCACGTGGGCCACCACCCCGGCGCCGAAGAAGGTCTTGGCACGCTGGCGGGTGAGGTCGATAAACTGGTCGGGCAGCACCACATCCAGCGGCGCCAGATCTTCATGCAGGGACCCCACGGCCGAAACCGACAACAACCAGCGCACGCCCAGGGACTTCAAGGCCCACAGGTTGGCGCGGAACGGAATCTCCGTGGGCGTGAGCGAGTGGCTGCGGCCGTGCCGGGCCAGGAACACCACGCGGGCCTCTCCCAGGCGGCCCGAAACCAGCAGGTCCGACGGGGCACCAAAGGGCGTGTCGACCTGGTGCTCCACCGTGTCGCTGAGCCCTTCCATGCGGTACAACCCGCTGCCGCCGATGACGCCGATGCTGATGTCGCTCATGGAGCCTGTTCCTTGTTGTTGATGATGGACCGCGCATTCTGAGTCCTCCACCCGCCACCGAAAACCCACCATGCACGCGACGCTGCCTTTGCTGATCGACACCCGCTTCCCGGCCCTGCGCCGGCGGGCGCTGGCCACTTTGCAGGTGAATCTTGGCTACACCTGCAACCAATCGTGCCTGCATTGCCACGTGAACGCCAGCCCGCAGCGCACCGAGCAGATGGACCGCGACATGGTGGACCTGGTCATTGCCCTGATGCCGCAGTTGCAGGTGCGCACGCTCGACCTCACCGGCGGCGCGCCCGAGCTGAACGTGCATTTCCGCCACCTGGTGCAGGCGGCGCGTGCCGCAGGCGTGCAAGTCATCGACCGCTGCAACCTCACCATCCTGCTGGAGCCCGGCCACGAGACGCTGGCGGAGTTCCTGGCCGGGCAGGGCGTGCAGGTCACCGCCTCGCTGCCCTGCTACAGCCAGGACAACGTGGACCGGCAGCGCGGCCAGGGCGTGTTCGACAAGAGCATCCAGGCCTTGCAGCGCCTCAATGCGCTGGGCTACGGCCGGCCGGGCAGCGGCCTGGTGCTCAACCTGGTGTACAACCCGCAGGGCCCCTCGCTGCCGCCTTCGCAGGCCAAGCTGGCGGCCGACTACAAGCGGCTGCTGGCGCAGAACTTCGGCATCGTCTTCAATGACTTGTTCGCGCTGGCCAACATGCCCATCCAGCGCTTCGGCAGCACGCTCATCAGCAAGGGCCAGTTCAACACCTACATGACGCTGCTGCGCGACCACCACGACGACGCCAACCTCGACCACGTGATGTGCCGCGACACCGTGTCGGTGGACTGGCAGGGTTACCTGTACGACTGCGACTTCAACCAGATGCTGGGGCTGGACATGCCTGCTCCGGGCCAGCCGTACCCCAGCCGGCTGCATCTGCGTGACCTCGCCGCGCGCCGGCTGGAAGGCCAGCCCATCCGCGTGGCCGACCATTGTTACGGGTGCACCGCCGGCCAGGGCAGTTCCTGCGGAGGCGCCCTGGTGTGAGGGAGACTGCGAGTCCGGGGCGCACCTGCCCCACGGCCTACCACTACGGCCCGGCGGTGTTCCGCCGCCCGCCCGAGCTGGAGGCAGAAACGCTCTATGCCGCCGGGGGCCTGTACGGCAACCTGCCGGCGCTGCAGGCCCTCGAGGCGCTGGCCGCGCAAGAGCGGGCGGCCCTGGTGTTCAACGGCGACTTCCATTGGTTCGATGCCGAGCCGGGCTGGTTTGCCCAGGTGCAGGCCGGCGTGCTGAGGCACCACGCCTCGCGCGGCAACGTGGAGACCGAGATCGCCGCGCCCGAGAGCCTGGCCGGTTGCGGCTGTGCCTATCCGCCCGAGGTGGACGACGGCGTGGTGGAACGCTCCAACCGTATCGCCCAGCGCCTGCGCGAGGTGGCGCGCCGCACGCCCGATGCCGCTGCCACGCTGGCGGCGCTGGCGCGCCTGCCCATGCATTGGCGGGCCCAGGTGGGCGGGCACCGGGTGGCCGTGGTGCATGGCGACGCGCACACCCTGGCCGGCTGGCAGTTCGATGCCGCGCGCCTGCATGCGCCCGGCGCCGAGGCCGCGTTGCACGCCTTGTTCGACCAGGCCAGTGTGGACGTGTTCGCCTCCAGCCACACCTGCCTGCCGGCGCTGCGGCCGGTGGGGCAGCGCGGCGTGGTGGTGAACAACGGCGCGGCCGGCATGCCCAACTTCGCCGGCACAGGCTTCGGCCTGGTCACGCGCTTGTCGCTGCATGCGCCCGCGCAGGGCCTGCCGGTGCTCTATGGCCAGCGCCATGAGCTGCCAGCCGGGGCGCTGCACGTGCATGCGCTGCGGGTGGACTTCGACGCGCGGGCCTGGGAAGACCGCTTCCTGGCCACCTGGCCCGAGGGCTCGGACGCCCACCGTTCCTACTGGCCACGCATTCGCCAAGGCCCCGCGTTCCAGTTGACCGACGTGACCCACCCACAGGGCCGGCCATGAAGGCCTTGAGCATCGTGATCCCGGTGCTGGACGATGCACCGGCGCTGGACCGTTTGCTGGCCCAGCTGCAGGCCGAACGCGGCCCGCAGACCGAGGTGATCGTGGTCGATGGCGGCAGCCGCGACGGCCTGGCCGCCGTGTGCGCCGGCCGGGTGGACCACCTGCTCGTGGCGCCCCCGGGCCGTGCACGGCAGATGAACGCCGGCGCCGCCGCCGCGCGGGGCCGGGCGCTGTGGTTCCTGCATGCCGACAGCCACCCGCCGCCCGACGCCGTGGCCCAGGTGCTGCAGGCCTTGCGGCTGCGCTTCTGGGGCCGCTTCGACGTGCACATCGAAGGCCGCTCGCGCTGGCTGCCCCTGATCGCCCGCATGATGAACGCACGCTCGCGCTGGAGCGGCATCGCAACCGGCGACCAGGGCATGTTCATCCGCGCGCAGTGCTTCCACCGGCTGGGGGGGTATGCCGACCTGCCGCTGATGGAAGACATTGAACTCTGCCGCCGCGCCCGCTCGCTGGGCCGCCCGGCCTGCCTGAGCGAGCGGCTGGTCACCTCCGGCCGCCGCTGGGACCACCACGGCGCCTGGCGCACCATTGCCCTCATGAGCTGGCTGCGCCTGCGCTTCTGGCTCGGTGCCGACGCGCGGGCCTTGCATGCCCTGTACTACCCCTCCCAAGGAAAGCCGCGATGATGCTCCGAAAGACCTTCCTGGCCCTGCTGCTGGCTGCCGGCCTGCCATGGGCTGCCGCACAGACCGCCGCGCCGCTGCAACTGGGCGTGGGCCTGTTCCAGCCCGACCGCGAGAAGAACGACGCCACCTACCGCCCGCTGGCGCAGTACCTGGCCGCGCGCCTGGGCCGCCCGGTGGTACTGCGCACGGTGGACACGTGGGAAGGCCTGGCCAAGTCGCTGGCGGCCGGTGAAACCGACCTGGCGCTGATGGGCCCCTGGGGCTACGTGCTGGCCAACCACGAGGCCGGCGCCACGGCGGTGGCGACCATCCTGTACGACGGCAAGCCGGAGTACTTTGCCGTGATGGTGACCCACCCCAAGAGCGGCATCCAGCGCATCGAAGACCTCAAGGGCCGCTCGTTTGCCTTCGGCGACAAGGGCTCCACCTCGGGCTACCTGATTCCGTTCCACGAGTTCCAGAAACGCGGGCTGGACCCGGACACCTACTTCTCGCGCGTGCTCTACACGCGCCACCAGGCCATCGAGACGCAGGTGGTGCGCGGTGAGCTGGACGCCGGGGCCGACTACAACCGCAACCGCGACGCGATGATCGCGCAAGGCCTGATCAAGGCCGAGGACAGCCGCATCTTCTGGACCTCGCCGCCGCTGCCCAACGACGCCTTCGCGGTGAGCGCGTCGCTGGCCCGGGATGCGGCCTTCGTGGCCCGCCTGCGCGAGGCGCTGGCCGGCGTGGGCGAGGCCTTGAAGGCCGACCCGGCGCTGCTGCCGGCGCGCTACACCGGCTTCATCAGCAAGGACAACCGCTTCTACGCGCCCATCCGTGATGCCGGCCTGGCCACCGGCAAGCTCGTGCCGAAACAGTAGTGGGTGTGGCGAAGCCCTCGCCCTGGATGCGCTGGGTGGTGGCCGCCTACGCGCTGCTGCTGCTGGCCAGCGTGTGGAGCTTTGCCGAGCAGGGCGACCTGACCCTGGGCCGCCGCCCGCTGGCCAACCTGCAGCGCACCCTGGCTGAACTGTCGCACCCCAGCTTCCTGGATTTGTGGTGGGGCCCGCAGCGCCTGGAATACCGCGCGGATGATGGCCGCCTGCTGCGCGTGGAAGACCGGCGCGCGGTGGAGGCGCGCTACCTGCAGGAGGTGCTGCGCGCCACCTGGACCACGCTGAAGATCGGCACGCTGGGCGCTTTCCTCGCCGCGTTGGCCGCGCTGCCGCTGGGCTTTGCCGCCGCGCGCAACGTGCGTGCGCCCGGCTGGGTCGCGCGGCCGGCGCGGGCGGTGCTCGACGTCACGCGTGCCATCCACACGCTGGTGTGGGGCCTGCTCTATGTGGGCATCGTGGGGCTGGGGCCGGTGGCGGGCATCCTGGCCATTGCCTCGCATTCGCTGGGCAGCTACGGCAAGCTCTACGCCGAGGCCATCGAGGCCGCAGATGCCGGCCAGATGGAAAGCGGCCTGGCACTGGGCCTGCGACCCTGGCAGGTGCTGCTGTTCGCGTTGCGGCGCAGCTTCTACCCGCAGTTCGTCTCCACGCACCTGTACCTGTGGGAATTCAACGTGCGCGACTCCACCGTGCTGGGCCTCATCGGCGCCGGCGGCCTGGGGCTGCTGGTGTCCGAGGCGGTGAGCCTGTTCCAGTGGGGCCGGCTGGCCAGCTTGCTGATCGTCATCGTGGCGCTGGTGGTGGCGCTGGACCGCGGCAGCGCGTGGCTGCG
>Ga0307516_10008637_pt1 | contig 11492 bp, 11 predicted proteins | sample 19_EM_MG_FD_203310 | JGI IMG/M metagenome (GOLD analysis project Ga0307516, IMG submission 203310) | Populus trichocarpa ectomycorrhiza microbial communities from riparian zone in the Pacific Northwest, United States - 19_EM | ecosystem: Host-associated > Plants > Roots > Unclassified | place...
AACACGCCCGCGGCACAACCAGCGGAGAGCAAGCCATGAGGCGGCTCTCCTCCACAGGTCGGCAGGGAGTGGTGCTGATCGCGACGCTGTCCGCGTGCCACCTCTCGGCCTTCGCCGATCCGAGACTGAGAGACGTCACCTACGACTCACAGGCCGTCGTCAATGTCCCGGTGCAGCGCGGCGTCGTGACCCTCATCGTGCTGGGCGACGACGAGTCCATCCAGGAAGTGGCGACCGGCCTGGGCGCCGACTGCAGCAAGCCCGAGTCGGCCTGGTGCGTCGCTGCGCAACCCGGGGGCCGCACGGTATTCGTCAAACCCAAATCGGGCGCCGACACGCCGAACACCCTGTCCGTCGTGACCACCGCACGGACCCATGCGTTCCGCCTGCAGCTCCTCGCCGACCAAGCGGGCGGCACGCCGATCTACCGACTGGTCGTGAAGCCACCGCAGAAGCCCGTGCCGCTGCCCACGCCCGCCGCAGTGCCCACGACACCGACCCTCGAGGTACCGGCGGCCGTTCCCGCACCGCCACCCCAGCTCGTCGTGAGGGAGCGCCTGCAGGCCAAGCCAAGCGTCGTGAACAGCAGCTACTCCATCGCCGAAGGCGAGCACTCGGCCGACATCGTGCCGAGCCTGGTCTTCGACGACGGGCGGTTCACGTACTTCCGCTTCTCGGGCAACCGGGAGGTGCCGGCGGTGTTCCAGGTGCTGGAGGACGGCCGCGAGACGGTCGTCAACGCGCGCATCGAGGATGAGCTGCTCGTGGCCGATCGCGTGACGCGCCGTCTGATGCTGCGCAGCGGCTCGGCCGTCGTCGGCGTCTGGAACGACGCCTTCGACCTCGAAGGGATGCCACCCACCGAGGGCACGACGGTGCCCGGCGTTCGTCGGCGCCTCAAGACCGACGCGGTGTGGTCTACGCCGAACACCCCACCGGAAGCACAACCATGACGGCCCAAGACGGCAGCCCACCTTCGGCCGCCCCGGGCGGCGCCGTAGAGCGCGACGACCTGTTGGCGCCCCTTCCGGGAGAGCCCGGCATCCCAAACGTCGCGCAACGGCGTCGCTCCCGTGTGCCCCGCAAGGCCATCGTGCCAACGGTCCTATTGATCGGCACGATCGTCGCGATGCTCGGGCTGTCGATCCACCGTTTCGGGGCGTCGGGCAAGCCGGGCGGCGAGGCCGGCAAGCGACCGGGTCAACGGCCCGTGGCCGCCGCGGCCGAGCCCCGGCGCCTCGAACTGCCTGCACGCCCACCGTTGTCGACGACTGCACCGGCGGACGTTCGGATCCCCGCGCTGGAGCCAACGGCGGAGGAGGCGGCACCGATCGGCGTTCGCAGCGCGCGGGCCAACGGTCCCACCGCGGCCCGGCCTGAAGACGCACCGATCATGCTGTGGTCAGGTCGCGGCTCGACCACCACGCCGACGTCTCGATCCGATGCCTCGACACCGGACCGGATCGGCCCGTCCGATTCCGGAGGCAGCGCTGCGGCGCGGGCCGCGCGCAATCTCGTCGACTACCAGCGCCAGGCGCAGGGACTGCTCGAGAACCTGATGAAGCGCACTGAAGGAACGGCGGGTGTGACCAGTGCGTTAGGGGGCGGTGCGGTTACCGGAAGCGCCTTGCCTGCAACGACCACCAATCCGGGCGAGCCAGGACTGCTCGGTGGCGACCTGTCACGCTCTGCGACGCCACGCGCCGTGGCATCTGCACTCAGGTCGCGCAGCCTGACGCTGCCCAAAGGCACCACCTTCACCTGCGCGCTCAAGACCCGCATCGTCAGCGCAACCTCCGGCTTCGTCGGCTGCCAGGTCTTGCGCAACCTCTACAGCGACGACGGGCGTGTCCTGCTTGTCGAGCGCGGCAGTCACCTCGACGGCGAATACCGCGCGACCACCCTCAAGCCCGGCAGCGTGCGCATCCCGGTGCTGTGGACGCGCCTGCGCACACCGAACGGCATCTCGGTGGATCTCGATTCACCGGGAACCGGCCCACTCGGCGAGTCCGGTGTCGACGGGCATGTGGACAACCGCTGGCGCGAGCGCATTGGTGCTGCCCTGCTGCTTTCCCTGATCGATGACGCCGTGAAGATCACGGTATCGAACCAGACTGGCCAGGCGCCGGGTGACACCACTGTCCTGTCGTCGACGACCGGCACCGGCAGCGACCTCGCCGAGAAGGTGCTGGACAGCACCATCCACATCCCGCCGCTCATCTACCAGGACCAGGGCGCCATCGTCGGCATCTACGTCGCGCGCGACGTGGACTTCTCGTCGGTGTACGAGCTCGTGCCGAGCCAGGTCCATGCGATGACAAAGGTAGCGCCATGAGTACCACCCGTGACGCGGCGCCAACCGGCGATCCGCCGGCTCTCGCCGAGGGTTGGCACGGCGACGCCACGTCGGTGATCGAGTTCCTGCGTCCGCTGCGCGACGCGCTCGACGGCCCGGGCGTCCTCGAGGTCTGCGTGAACCGGCCCGGCGAACTGATGATCGAGACGCCAGCCGGATGGCACGCCATCGCCGCGCCGGACCTGAGCTTCGAGCGCTGCATGTCGCTGGCCACGGCGGTCGCCACCTACTGCGACCAGCTGATCAACCAGGAGCGACCGTTGCTCTCGGCGACGCTTCCGACAGGCGAGCGGATTCAGTTCGTCATCCCGCCGGCCGTGACGCGCGGGACCGTCTCGATCACGGTCCGAAAGCCCTCGCATGTCGTCAAGCGCCTCACCGACTTCGAGCGCGAGGGTCTCTTCGAGCGGACCGCTGTCGTCGGGCGCTCACCCTCCACTGCCATGCCCGCCTTCGAGCAGGAGCTGCTCGCGTTGAAGGAGGCCGGGCGCTATGCGGACTTCCTGCGCCTGGCGGTGCAGAAACACCAGACCATCGTCGTCAGCGGCAAGACGGGTTCGGGCAAGACGACCTTCATGAAGGGCCTTGTCGAGGAGGTCTCGCACGCGGAGCGCCTGATCACGATCCAAGACACGGCCGAACTCACGCTGCCCCACCACCCGAACGTCGTCCACCTCTACTACAGCAAGGACGCGCAAGGCACCGCCAAGGTCACGGCCAAGTCGCTGCTGGAGGCATGCCTGCGCATGAAACCCGACAGGATCTTCCTGGCCGAGGTGCGCGGGGACGAGTGCTTCTACTTCGTGCGGCTGGCCGCCTCCGGCCACCCCGGCAGCATCACCAGCCTGCATGCCGGCAGCTGTGCGCTGGCGCTCGCCCAGATGTCGCTGATGATCCGCGAGACCGGCGCCGGCGGGGGCCTCCGGCTCGACGAGATCCGCAGCCTGCTGAACATGGTGGTCGACGTGATCATCCAGTTCGAGCGCGACGAGCGCGGGCGGTTCATTTCGGAGCTGATGTACGAACCGCGCTGCCTGCGTCTGAGCCGGGCGCCCAACGTCGTCGGAGATGTTGTCGGAGATGGCGCATGAACACCACGGCGTTTCCGATGGCAGCCTGGTCGACGGGTCGCAAGGCGCTCGCAGTCGTCTGCGCGGGCGGCGCGCTCTTGTTGCTCTCGGCCGCGGCTCTCTACCTCTCAGCCGTCCTCTTCCTGCTGCTCAACAAGACGTCGCCGGCGCCGGCACGGCTCTTCAGCATCGCGCAGTACTGGGAGCGCTATGGACAGGTTCCAAAGCAGCGCTCGCGCCTCCAGTTCGCATCCGGCACCTCGGTGGCACTTGTGTTCGTCGTGCTGCCCGTCAGCCTTGCGCAGGCGGCCCGTCCGCGCCGTCCCTTGCACGGCGATGCGCGCTTCGCGCACCGCGCCGAAATCACTCGCGCCGGACTGCTCTCGAGACCCGAGGACGCGAAAACTCCGGGCATCCTCGTCGGGCGCTATCGCGGCGAGTTCCTCTCGCTGCCCGGTCAACTCTCGGTGATGCTCTCCGCCCCCACGCGCAGCGGCAAAGGCGTGGGTGCCGTGATCCCGAACCTGCTGAACTGGCCCGACTCGGTCGTCGCGCTGGACATCAAGGACGAGAACTACGCGCTGACCGCTGGCTATCGCGCAGAGCACCGTCAGACGGTGTATGCCTTCCGCCCCTTCGACGACCGTGCCTGCAGCCATCGCTGGAATCCGCTCGGCGCGGTGCGCACGAATTTCTTGCATCGCATCGGCGACCTGCTGGCGATCGCGCAGGTCTTCTTCCCGAATGACGGCACGGGAACCTCCTCGGAGGCCTTCTTCAACGACCAGGCGCGCAACCTCTTCCTCGGCATCGGGCTGGTGCTGCTGGAGACGCCCACCCTGCCACGCACCATCGGCGAGATGCTGCGCCAGTCGTCCGGCAAGGGCCAGCCGCTCAAAAACCACCTTCAGGCCTTGATCGAGCGACGTCCGCCCGATGGGCCTCCACTGTCCGACGAGTGCCGGGACGCGCTGCAGCGCCTGCTTGCCAACTCGGAGAACACGCTCACCAGCATCGTGGCGACCTTCAATGCCCCGTTGACCATTTTCGCGGATGCGGTCGTTGACGCAGCCACCAGTGCCGACGACTTTCTGCTGGCCGATCTGCGGCGGCGGCGCATGTCCATCTACGTTGGCATCCCACCCCATCGCCTAGCGAGCGCGCGGCCTCTGCTGAACCTGTTCTTCTCGCAGATCGTCAGTCTGAACACGCAGGTGCTTCCGCAAGATGACCCCAGGCTGCGCTTCCAGTGCCTGCTCATCAACGACGAGTTCGCCGCGATGGGTCGCGTCGGGGTCATCGCGTCCACCGCGGCCTTCCTCGCCGGCTACAACATCCGCCTGCTGACGGTGGTCCAGGCCATGTCGCAGCTCGACGCGCTCTACGGCGAGAAGGAAGCCCGGACGTTCGCGACCAACCACGGACTGCAGATCCTCTACGCGCCGCGCGAGCAGCGCGACGCCGAGGAGTACAGCGCAATGCTCGGGCACTTCACCGAACAGGCGACCTCGCGCGGCACGAGCCGGTCCTTCAGCCAGCACGGCCACAGATCGGTCAGCCGCAACGACAGCGATCAGCGCCGATCGCTGCTGCTGCCGCAGGAGTTCAAGGAGCTGGGTGTCGACCGCCTGGTGATCCTCTGCGAGAACTGCAAGCCGATCCTCGGCGAGAAGATCCGGTACCACCGCGAGGCGGTGTTCCGCGCGCGCCTGCGCCCTCCGCCGGAAGTGCCGTGCATGAACATGGACCTGCACCTCGTGCGGATCCAGCAGCGCTGGCGTGTGCTGGATGGCGATGACGAAGTTACGGAGGGTTTGAGTCTCGACGCGCTCGCGCACGATTTCAGCGGGCTGCCGCAGATCCTGGACGCCCCGCCGGACGCCGTCGCCAAGGCCATCCTCGGCATGTTCTGCGATGACGCGGTCACCCCCTCTGCGAGCAGCGCCGAGGGCGGCGCCATCGAACCCGTTCCCGACGCAGACGGCGTCCTGATCCATGCAGACCCCACCGAACCCGCGATCAACCTTTGACTGGAGAAGCTCATGCGCATTCGGCCGTCCTCTCTCGTCGCGATGCTGATGTTGGCGTCCTGTGCATCCCCGCCTGTGCCTCCGGCTGTGGACCCCTCGACGCGCCGTCCGGCCAACCCACCACTCGCGGCCGAACTGCAGGGCTGCCGCAACGAGCTGCACAACACGCGCATCCTCTCGGACGAAGCCGATCGCCTCGCGGCGTCGGCCCTGCAGACCCTGCAGCGCTGGGCCCGACGGCAGGCCGTTGCGACAACTTCGCCTGCCTCGTCAGCGTCCAGCCCCGTCAATGCTGCGAATTCCATCTACCGCGTGTACTTCGAGTACGGGCGCAGCAACGTGAACCTGCCGGCCGACGAGGCGCAGGTCCTGCTCATCGAGGCACGCAAGGCACCGTTGATCGTCATTCGAGGCCGCACGGACGGAACGGCCGACACCTCTGCAGAGGCTCATATCGCGCGTGCGCGCGCCCTGGCCGCACGTGACTTCCTCGTGGCCGCCGGCATCGATGGCTCGCGAGTTCGCACGACCTATCAACCATCCGGCGACCACGTGGCCGACAACGCGACACGCGCAGGCCGAAGCCTGAACCGTCGCGTGGAGATCGAGCTTTATCGAGCGCTGCCCGTCTCTGCACCCCAGGCATCGGCGCCCCGCGCCTGACCCACCACGCTGATAGGAGTTCCCATGGATGACGACCCGACTCCCGTGCCTGCCACGCCACGAGCAGGAGGCACTCTCGAACCCTTGAACCGGGCAGGCGTTGCCAAGGAGCGCTTCCAGACGCCGACGGCTGATGCCCCGGGCGACCGCTATGAACTGCGAGACCCGTTCGCCGAAATAACCTATCGGGCGAACTCGCTTGCGGACATGGTCGCCCAGGCCGAGCAACTGGGCAGCACCCGGTTCACGGCCATCGACCCCGAGGGCCGGCGCACGCCGGTGATCAAGCTCGCCGGTCAGTGGTCGAAGGACGTGCCGCAGCACGTGCACCGCTCGGCCGCGACATCCACCACTGAATCGCCCAAAGCCGCGGCGCAGGAAACACCTTCGACGCAGCCCATCACCTCAGCGGAGGCGGCCCAGTCCACCGCATCGACCACCGCCAAGGCGGAACGCGCCGCATTGGTAGAGCGTCTCGAGATCGGTTTGAACGAGCGCTACATCATCAAGCGAGCGCGCTTGTCGGTGGGAAGCCTGCAGGCCGGCCAGACGGAGTACCGGTTCCGTGGCGACACGTCCCGCGTCGCCTTCACGGAGACAACGTTCCGCTTGGCGACAGAGACGAACAGCCCTTCCGTCGCTCGTTCGATGGTCGACGTGGCGGAGACCCGCAACTGGAAGGCCCTGCGCGTCTCCGGCAACGAGGAGTTCCGGCGCATGGTCTGGCTCGAAGCCTCGATCCGCGGCGTGAAGACCGTGGGCTATGAAGCCCTGCCTGCAGACCTTGAGCTCGTGCAGAAGCAACGGGAATCCCGCCAGATCAACCGCGTGGAGCCCGCACCGACTGACAACCCGAACGCGTCGCCAGCGGCCAAGGCCTCCGTGCGAGGAGGCAGCCGCAAGGCCGTTCTCGCGGCGATCGAGGCAATCCTCGTGGCCAAGGGTGTCGAGGCTCCTCGACGCGAGGCGGTGATGAAGGCGGCAACGGAACAACTGGCGCAGCGCATCCGCGCGGGCCAAGCCGTGGCCGTCAAGGTGTTCGACAAGACCGCTGCCTCGCATCGGGCGGAACCCCTCGTTCGACCCGAGCCGAGTCGACACCGCGATCGGCCTGCACCGCAACGCTGAGCGCCATGGATCGCCCCCCACCCGCATCGTTCGACCCACGTCCTGCGCCGGCGTACGCACTGGGTGACGAGGTTGTGAGCACGGACAGTCCGGGTTTCTCGGCGAAGCTGCTTCATGCGTACGCGACGCGAAGCCGGCCGCGTTGCCTGTGCGTCGCTGGCGGCGTCGAGATGTACACCAGCCGACACGATGATGTCATCACCCTCAAACGCCTGCCGGGGACGGGCAGCCAGCACGCACCGTCGTGCCCGTCGTATGAGATCCCGCTCGACGCATCCGGGCTGGGAAGGTTGCTCGGATCGGCCATCAGGCGCGACCCGTGGTCCGGAGACAGCAAGTTGAGCCTGGCATTCTCCTTGTCGACTCGGAGCCGGAACCGCGACACCACCGTTCGACAAGCGGTTGGCGAGACCCCTCACGGTACGACCCAACGGCTGTCCATGCTCGGCATGCTGCACTACCTCTGGGACCAGGCCGAGCTGACCCACTGGCATCCGTCATTCAGCGGTCGCAGGTCCTGGCCGGTCGTCCGCAAACGGGTGCTGGATGCCGTATCGCAGATGCATGCGTCCCGGAGACCGCTTGGAGAGATTCTTCACGTGCCGGAGTCCTTCGTGGAGGACCATGCACATGCCGCCAGGGAGCGGCGCCGAAAGTTCTTCGCCACGGCACAGGCGGAGCGACGCCTTGCACTCGTGGTTGGTGAGCTGAAGAGCATCTACAGATCGCGCGACGCATGGCGCCTCGCCATCCGGCACATGCCGGAACTGCCCATTCTTCTCGACGATGGCATGTATCGCAAGGCACACGCTAAGTTCGCTCCTGAACTGGAACTCTGGCATGCCGACGACCGTGTCCGCCTGCTCACGCTGGTCACCGTCTCGGTCGGAGCGCTCGGTGCCCTCCAGGCGACGTCGTTGTCCTTGTCTTGCATCAGCTCGGAATGGATCCCTTTTTCCGATCAGGCGGAGTGGTCCTTGTTGACCGTGCTGCTGGCAGAGCAGCGGTCGTTCATCCGCGCGCTTCAATACGGACTGGCGCCGCCTGCCGATCAGTCCCGCGTCCCGTATGCATTTCTCACCGATACGGCGCAACGTTCCCAACCACTCTTCATCGATCAGCGAAGTGGTACAGAGGACTCAGGACAAGAGCCCGCCGCATGGACCTGGAACGGGCTCAACGAGGACATGCCCAGCCTGCCGCCGCGCAGCGCGCAATGAGCGTACTGAGGAGTGCCATTCGCATCGGGTGCGTCGGTCGACTGCGATCCGCCAAAAGGCTTGGCCGCGCGTTAGTCCGCTCAGCACCTGTACATCCGAGGGCGCAATATCTCCGTACCAATTCTCTTGACGGCACCTGTGCCTGGAGCTGACCCGATCAAGCCTGGCTATACCTTCGGGTGGGAGAGCCATGGTGAGGGCCGCAATGAGCACGTGTCCGCACGGGAAGCGTCCTCGCGAGCGCTCAGTGGTAGTCGTCTTCGAGCGGGTGGCACACTGCGACCACGACGACGTTGGATGCATCTTCGATCTCGTTCACAGTCTTCGCCCCGAAACTCGAGAAATGGAGGAACTGCAAATGCTTCGATCCACAACTTCCGGACAAACAAATGCAAGTACACATCTTCAGAGGGCCAGGCCGAGTCTTCGGCTTCACGGCTGATTCCACTGGTGGGAACCTCCCGCAAAAGTTCGCACCCTGGACTGCTTTCAAAGCGATTGAGCTTCTCAGAGGCGAAAGAACCCCTGGCGTCGACGCTGACGAATGCCTACATGACATCGAGACCCATGGAGTGCACATAACGGACGCACATACACGCATCACGGAGGAGGCAATACGATGAGGTCACCACGCCAATCCCAGCTGAACCCTGGGCCGAGTTTTCCGAGTCTCATGCGGTCGCGCAGGCGAGCACCGGCCTAGGCTTCCATCGAGCTGACGGCCAACACGCTACGCCCGTTGGCCGCAGTTCATGTCAAATGTTGTTCGCGGAGCCATCATCGGTAGCGCCATTCGAGGGGACAGCAATGAAGCCAACGCATTTCGTCGTCGTGCATTCGCCCGGCCCAAGCTGGAAAGCTGATGTTGCGACGTTCGAGCAGGATGGGCTGCAACTTCACGTCGCCCACTACGCAGAGCTGCTCACGCAAGGGAAACTCGTCATGGGTGGTCCTTTTCTTGATGCGAGGTCGGGGGGCATGATGATTGCTGAGCTGGGCGTCTCGGAGTCGGAGCTTCGCGCATTTGCAGCAGAAGATCCGGCCGTGAGATCAGGGCTTCTCACCTTCGAGGTCCGGGCGTGGCTTGTCGGCATGCGTCAGTGAAACTATGCTGTTCATCGATAGGACGTAACAAGGTCAACGCCCTTGCGCCGCATGTCCTGTCAAACGTTAGCCCCCACATGACACGCCTTCACCTCTACGTCCGCGTTGTTCTGGAGCTGTCCGCTATTCGGACCAACCTTGAGCGAATCCGGTGGTTGCCCACTGCAGCTGCAATCGCCCTGGTCTTCGCACAAACGGCTGGCATAGCGGCGCCAACAGATGCATGGCGCGTGATCGGTCAGCAGGGACTGGTGCGATTCGTCGTAGTTCCGGCCGAGATGGCTGTCGATCAGGCGGCCTATGAGGAACAAATCGTCAAGCTCTGTGCCCCCGAGCGCACGTGCTTCTTGAACTTCTACACAAACTCCACGAACGCCGATCCAACCGTGCCGCTGCCGGATGCCATTGCAAACGAAGCAACGGCCACCTACCGTCGTTCAATGAAGAATGGCGTCCAAGTCTTTCTGTGGAGCTGTCGCCTTAAGATTCCAGGCCATGAGTGCTTCTGACGACGGGGCGACGGCTGACACTTCCATCATGCGGACGCGCTTCGGCAGGACGCTTAAGTGGAACGTTCGGCGTCTTGCTAAGGTCCGTCTGCCCCTCATGTAATCGCCGGGAGAGCTGGAACATGACCACCTACGCACACCTACGCACCAGTGTTTGCGTTGCAGCATTGGCTCTCATTGCACTGCAAGCATGGGCAGCACCGATTTATCGCTGGGTAGACGAAAACGGCCGTACGCAAATATCAGACTCCGTCCCCGAAAAGTATCGCAAGTCTGCGAAGCGTACCGACACTGAGCAATTCAACGTGTCTCCGGAGGCGCGAAGGTTGGCCGAAGAGAGGACCGCGAAAGAAAAAGCGCTAGCCGATCAGTTGGCGAGCCGTCGCGCTAATCAGGAAGCGGGTTCACCACCCGTTGCTCCTGCCGCCTCGGCCCCGAAAAGCCATAGTTCAAACGGAGCAAATAGCTCAGATTGCGCGACGTGGCGCCGTATGTATCGAGAGAGTCAGGCCTGTTTTGCGCCGTACCACAATGCAGACGGTTCACTCAAGCCCGGCGCTCATGTCAACTGCACCCAGGTCGACAATCCAGAAGCCAAATGCGGAGTCGAAAGTTGGTATCAGCAGTAGCAGCAGCGCCTAACCCAGGCGAAAAGGACGCATCGAGAAAGACGTGACGCGAAGGAAGCCTCGGCCCTCTTTCGGACTCTTGTCGACAAGGGAAGCATCGGAGCCAAGGCTGCGTTGGCCGGCACGCCTAAGCCTGAACACGCAACGCTTCTGCCGGTGCTCAGTAGCTCAATGCCTAGGCCCCGCGCGAAATTCAGAGACGCTGCTGCGTTGCACGTCGTCGCCGATCCCGAATTTCAGCTTCACAGCTTGTCCGCCAGCCTGAAGTCTGCTTTGGCGAAGTTGCGACGGTCGAATGCAAGCGGGCGATCGATACGACGATGGTGGGATGCTCGCGAGCTTCAGGTTTGATTCTTGTCCCGGGATTGCGCACCACACGAAACCCGGATCACGAATTCACACTCACGCTGTGCATGTGACGGAACCGTCCCGGCCTCATGGTGCAGCTGCGCAAGCGGCGACTGCATCGCGTCTTGCCCGTGTCCAATGGGATCAGAGCGCATTGTGGTCAGTGCCGGCATGGCAAACGCGGCCAGCGCAATGTCGTCGTACCCGACCAGTGCGATGTCTTCTGGAATGCGGAATCCGGCTTAGTTCAATGCCTTGATGGCACCGGAGGCAATCATGTCATTGCGGGCGAAGAGCACAGTGAACTTGTGGCCACGCGACCCCGTGATAAAAAAGTCTGGCTCGATGTCCATCGGCGAGCCGGCACTTCGTTCAATGAAGTAACAGGAATTGCACCGAGTGCAGTCCCGGCGATCACTTCACCACGGAGTTGCC
>Ga0307516_10008639_pt1 | contig 11490 bp, 12 predicted proteins | sample 19_EM_MG_FD_203310 | JGI IMG/M metagenome (GOLD analysis project Ga0307516, IMG submission 203310) | Populus trichocarpa ectomycorrhiza microbial communities from riparian zone in the Pacific Northwest, United States - 19_EM | ecosystem: Host-associated > Plants > Roots > Unclassified | place...
ACCTGGTCGCAGCGAATGCCCGCCACATTCTCGTCCGCCTCTGTACACGCAAGCCGGAGAAATGGTTCCGCCTCAGAGACCTCGATGGTTACCGGAAGCGCTTCGGGGATAAGATTCCGGATATCATGGATGAGCTCTGTCGGGACCTCGTAAAACCTATCGTGGATGGACCCGAACCGGAACCGGTGATCGACCTTACAACGGACGACGAGCAATACAATACTGACGATCCAGATACACCCGCCACTCAGACCGTGCCCGCTCCGACCACAGCTTCTGTTCAGCGAGCCCCTCCAATACGATACCGAACAACCACAGACACTCTGACCGACGTGGTGCCTGCTGTTCTGATCAAGACCGAAACCGTAGAGGTCCGGGTCAAAACAGAAGATATCCCGTTGGTCCCTGGGACAGTTCCGGTCAAGGTCGAAGCCACAGACCAAGAGAACGTTAATCCACCAATCCCTTCCATACCAAACAGCTTTTGCTCGGATGTCGCACCCAAAATTGAGGAGCATTCTCAGCCTGGTCCGTCCTGCTTACCTCTACAACCATGGGAATACGTCGTGGTGGCTCGAGACGAAGAGCACGCACCGATTGAAGATCTGCTCAACTGTCTGGCAGTTGAAGAGCTGCAGCCGCTCGCCAGGTCGCTCAAAGTTAAATGTGCCTCGAAGAAGGTTGGTCATCTCCAAAAGCCGAACGGTCCCCTCAGCTTGCTGATGGTTACCTGAAAATACCAGAAACAGGAGGTAATTAAGGCAATGCTGAACACATCGTCAGGCCAGTCTACATTGTCGTTCTTCTTCTCGAAACCGCGGCAGAAGGGGAAACCAAGGGTGTCCCTGCCCCCGCGCCGGGGGAGACAAGTGAGCAGGCTCAGGGAGTTGGTTATGGATTTACTTGGTGGGGGGTTGCCTGTCTGGTCTTGTTGATCGTCGCTGAATCTCCGGCAGTGAAATGCATTCGGGTCGAACCTTCGCTCAGGGAACTGTTTCTTAGGATGCAGCTGGTGTATTACCGATCGTATGTGTATTTGTACCCCATGGCGTTCACCACACTGACCACCGCGACAGGACGCAGTACACCACTCAGCTATTAACGACCTCTATCCTTGCTTATTCCAAGAAGCGGAACTATGAGGACTACAAGGCTCATAGGACTGCCGACATCTGGACAAGTCGGGAAGAGCTGATAGCCTACGAGAAAGCCCTCAAGTTGGACGCTGAGATCGACGATTTGGCGAATGATTGGAGGGGGAAGGATACCTCTGTCGAACCCGGTACCCTCGGGGGTAAAGTTCCCCGCCTCTGCCTAAGGAACGCGTGCTGAATCTCGAAGGTCAGAAGACTCGAAACCTGTTCGCCATCGCCTGGTTCAGCAGAAGTTTGAAACCATCTACCCTGTATGGAAGCAGTTGATCAAGGAACCATGGGGAGACAGAGGGGGGCTTGAACGATTTGAATGCGGTACGATTTAAGCACAATCCTCATGCCACCTCCTGCTAACACTTGCGTGGTAGGTTATGTCTGGACTCGCATTGTGTGCAAGGCTCGCCACGCTCTCGGGTCTTTGGGAGAGTACGAATACGAGCTGGAAGTGATCGAACATCTACTAACGCAAGGGCGGTGGAGGAGAGGAAGGCGGGGGGCGTGGCATGACCGGCGGGTGCTCCTGTTAACTCGGTATCTTAAGGACCCTGAGAGGGCCAGGAATGCGGCAGAGGAGGGCCTCAGAGATGTGTTTACTCACTCAAGTACGCCACGACCTTCTCCCCTCCCCCGGCTCATCGAGTTAAACCCTCCCCTCTAGTATTTCGACCAAAGTTGCAGGACCGGCTGGCAAAATTAGAAAAGCAACTCAAGATACCTCCCGAAGATTGCCATGTTCCCACCCCAGGCCTCGCAGACCCCCAGGAGGTGTTCATCTTCGGAACCCGTATCCGTCATTCTACTGGCGCACTGTATCTGGATAATATGATGCGACCCAAGAATGTCATATCTTCACACTTCCCCGTTGTGAAAAACGGTGGGGTAGGCAGAACCGCGGTTCAGGTGTGTCTTCACGGCTCAAATCTAGCACTCCGCCGTCTCACCGCTGTACAGCAGGTCCAGCCGGTAAAGAACACCGGTAAAAGCTGTTGGAAAGGAAGGGAAGATGAAGAGGTGGTAACCGTGGAAGAGTTTTCCCTTCAACACTACGAGGATGAGGGCTGGAAAGGGTGTGTTACCTTTTTTACCCCACGTTTAGCCTCAGCTTACGGCATATGTTGTAGACTGCATTCGGAGGGGAGGATTGTCTACACCATTTTCGGGCTACTATTTTGGGATATAATCTTCACGGCCGTCCCAGGGGCATTCGAAACGCCGTTTCAGGTCGCTCCGTTGGATATCGACACCGACACCTTCTACCATAGCCGACGAGAACTCTTTGATAAACGGCTGGCCGAAATCAAGCAAGGGAAGGCTCGGGAGATTGTCAGGAGCGTGGATTCGAACCACCGGGACGACCAGACCCTCTGCGTCGGCGTGAAGTGGGATTTGGTCGAGAGAGAGGATCTGGAGAACATCGTGGAGGTATGTGACGTTTCCTACTCTCTCATGCTATCTATACCTAACCCGTTGGACGTATAGTACTTCGGTGGTGATCAACTGTGCGAGATTTCTCGAATAATCTCTGAGGAGTATCGCGCCCGAGGCAGCGGTCTCCCGGACCTGTTCCTCTGGCATGACGAGAAGAAATGTTGCAAGTTCGTCGAGGTCAAGGGTCCAGGGGACAAACTCTCAGAGAACCAAAAGGTACGTCGAACTTATGTCTTGTCCTCGATACGACGTTGACCACTCGTCGCGCGACAGACTTGGATTGATCTCATGGTCCGAAGTGGGATCTCTGTTGAAGTGTGTCACGTTCTTGAAGAAGGCTCCGAACCTCCGAAGAAGGCCCTGAAGAAGGACCCCAAGGTAAAGAAGGAGAGAGCGACGCCAAAACCCAGAGCAAAGAAGGGCAAGAAACGAAAGCGTGACCCATACTCAGACACAGAGCAGGAGGAAGAGTGGGTCGGACAATCTAGCTCGGAGAGTTCTCAAGGTACTCAGGGCCAACGACCTCGGAAGAGACCAAAGAAACCTCAGGGTCATGAACCCGGTCAATCCACAACCGCTCGCTATTCATCGCCAGAGCTGTAATCTATCCTACCATACACTTAATGTACTGATTGTATTAGTTTCGGGAGCTCGGACTCCCACTTATTGGTTAACGTATTTCACAGGCGGAAATGGATTAATCAGAGCAGTGTCGTGAAGAGTAGCTAGGAGATACACAGAGTGGAAGGGTGCGCTAATACCTGACTCGTATACATATTAAATACCCATGGCCAATGCGAAGGGCGGGAGTGAGCGTCGTCTACAAAATAACAAACTCAAGCGTGGGATAAGGATGGCATCACTTGGTGGTGGGTCATGAACTGAACTCGATGATGATATCGAACGCAGGAATGAGAAGAATATAAAATGACGCGAACAAGAAGGAGGAAATAGGTCAGTGTCTCTCCTGACCCTCCGTCGATGTGGTGCGAGGTCTCCTCTTCTTGAGGGACTTTCGTAGGCTGGCAAACGATAGTTTCTGTTTTGTAGTGGCCCCCAACCCTTGATGTGAGCTCGACTCGCCGGGTCTGGGTGCGGACAAATTACTTTGTAACCGGCGCATAGCCGGCCCACCCTCCTCAACTGCGAAACCGAATCCACGATGTGTTGACCGGAGGCCGGTCGACATGTCAGTCCGGCTCGCGGTTCGCAACGATGGGGCGGCCTGTCGTTCACCGTCGAACGTGGACCTCCTCGAAGGGGCAGCAGACCCCAATGCCGACGAAATACCGGACCTTGGGTGGGGTTTAAGGTGTTCGAGTTGACCACCCATACGTGCGTCCTTCGAAAAGTCCCTGTTAGGGTTAACCTTCTTCGCCCATCGCAAGATGTCAAGGTCGTTGGGGTTGAAGATAAACTTGTACGACTTGTACAAGTAGCGGGGTGCAATCGCGACCAGGAATGTAAGGATGATGCTGAACCAGAAGTATGCAGAGGGCCAGAGGAAGTCGTTGTTCCCGAACACGGGAGTGTAGAACCACCCAGGAGAGATGGCGGAATAAGCTCCCTTGATGCGGGTATGAGCTATGGTTATTGCGGGCTGGGTATCGTGTACTCACAGTATAACACAAAACGAGGACGTTGCCGAGGATCACAGCGAAGAACACCCAACCGGTCCAGACATTAGTGTTTAGCCCGTTGAAGAAATTCACCGTCAGGACAGCGGCAATGACCATGACGGTGGAAAACTCGTATTGGTAGACATCGTAGCCGTCCGTCCGGGAAGTTGGCACCTTGTAAGTGTACAAGATGAGGAAGTAAATCAACGCAGACTGCAAACGCGATTGACGTCAGCAAGGTAAAGAATGGATGGATCCTGGAACGTACCTGCATAATGCCGTCTAGCATGTAGGCAATGAAAAGCTTCATATTGAACCAATGTCCCTCGCGCCCATATCGGTACAGCTCGGGCAATGCCATCAGAATGTCGTCGTCTGGGGATGGGATAAAAACCAGCTCGACAATAATGACGCAAAGACTACGTACCAACGATGCGGTCGAACAAACCAATGCCGATGACTGGGGCGATCGTCCAGAACGAGTTCCACCAAAGGAGGTAGGTATACTCGAAAACGCTGATCATAGATATCAGTACAGGAAGGAGGGGACGGTTTGTAAACGCACTATTGTGAACTCCAGCCGCAGTAGATTTGGAACCACCAAAGTACACCGATACAAACGATGTTCTTGTAGAAGAAGTTGACAATCCTGCGGGAGAGAAAGGTGAGAAACACGTGTATGTGCGAGACCACCAGACTCACATGTTTCCGTTCCTCGAGTATGACCAGTGGCCATGGACAAACAGTAACCTCTTGAGGTACCGGAACTGTGCAATCGCATAATCCGAGGAGTTGACCGCCTGAAGCCCCTCTTCACCCGAAATACCGACGCCGACATCGGCGGCCTACCAAACCGCAACGGTGAATAACGATGTTGAATGGGAGTGGTGGGTGTGCCATACCTGGATCATGCTAACGTCATTGGCGCCGTCTCCGATAGCGAGGGTCATGACACCCAGACCATTTCTGACGAGTCTGACAATCAAAGCCTTCTGTAGCGGTGACACTCGGCAACAAATGACGCCTTCGCATTGGGTGGCGAGGGCCAAGAGAAGGTCGCTATGGGCTTCGTCGGCGAACGCCTGATCACAAACATCAATCCTCCGTCTGGTCAGTGAAGATGAGAGCACTTACATGGGCCAAGGCAAGGCCATCGATGACAAGCACAAATCCTCCCGGTCGTTCACCGTTGTCAGGTCCGACGATAGATGTGACACCGGTGTTGACCCTCTTCAAGGGATAAGGGTCGTCAGGTCCAGGAGGGTTCTGTGTGTCAGCGTCCTGGGTGATGCCCTGAGCTTCAGCCTCCTCGGGGAAAAACTCTTGCATGGCGTTCGTCATCTGATTCCAGACAGGCCGGGACCCGTCACCACGAACGATGATCATGTTAGATTCCTTGCTGATCAGGTTGGTGCTATGTCCGATCGCTGTTTGTTCGGAGATTATGGGAGGAGTTGCGTAGTATATGACGGAACCCGATGAAAATAGGAAGTAGAGGAATAAGGTGAGCCCTCCCGATCAGGTGCCAGGGAGATCATCGGGCTTACCGATAGCCGTCTCGAGTTTGTCTCCGGTAGCCACCCAGACTTTAATCCCGGCAACTTTGAGGTCGGCAATCGTCTCAGGGACACCGTCCTGGAGTCGATCTTCAATCGCGGTAGCGCCGAGCAACCGGAGATCCTGTTCGATCTCGTCAGAGATGGCGGCAAGCTTCTCCTCACGGTCTTCCAGCGCGACGGTGGCCTCGTTGTATCGAACGCTCCATTCGTCGTACTCGTTTTCTGCAAAGAAGGTCAGGGAACCACTCCGAATCACGATTAACAATGTCACGTACGGGGAATAACCTTGTACGCCAGTGTGAGCGTCCTCAGACCCTCGTTCGCAAACGAATCCAGGTGGTCCTCGGTTGCCTGCTTCAGGTCGTCGTTTCCGGCCTTGAGCCTCTCAAAGATGACGTTATCCGCACCCTTGGTGAGAAGGAACAGTCTGTCGTCGCCTTCATCCAACTTCTTGACGATCACGCTCATCCGTTTGCGAGTGCTGGTGAACTCGAGGATGTTGACAAGTTGGTAGTGTTCGAAATCGTCCGAGAAGGGGGTTTGGAGATGGAGGACGTCGCGATCACGGCCGCGGAAGACGTACCCGACCGAAGCGGCACCATGAACAAGCGCCTCCTCATCGGGCGATTGTGCCTTGTATTGAAGCGCGCCGGTTTCCGAGTCGACCGTGGTGAGGACTGTGTGACACAGAGAGAGAACCGTGAAGAATCCATTCATAGAACGAGCCTGGGTTTCTTGGCCGGGCTCTGCGTTCACAGCAGATTCGATGTCGTTGAGCAAGTCCTGGTCGTGGAACCGCGTCTCCGCACTCAGTGTCGGCCTCCCCGCTTGGAGTATGGATGGATTCGACCTATTCCCCGGCTGGTCTTGTACAGCAGTCGCAGTAGAGTCGGAGGACCTGTTTACTTCCTGAGTTTCCACAACGGCGGGCTTCTCCATTGTAACCGCTTCCCTCGTCTCTTCTTCCGGGTTCGGTGTCACCTCGACTGGAGAATTACCGTGGTACGCTTTGCCTCCGATCGAGCACTTCCTGAACACCATGACGTTCTGACCACCAGGTCAGCGCCAAATTCGCTGGTTCGATCATCGGCCTCACCTGAGTTAAAGTTCCGGTCTTATCTGAGAAGATGTATTCAATTTGACCCAGATCGTCCGACAAGTTCCAACTGCGCGCAAGGGTCGCCTGATCTGTCTTCTCGTACCAGATGTCCTTGTCGAAATATATAAAGGCAGCCTGGGCGGTCCTAACGAACTCGATGGAGATGTATAGTGAGATGGGGACGATGTTCTGGAAGGTGATGAGAGCGAAAACAAAAGTGATGAGGCCGTTGATGTTAGGGTTGTCATCGGATTGGTTGTCCTCGTACAGCCAAGGTGCGCCAAGTGGATAGTAATATTTCTCCAATGATGAATCCGCAACTGCGCAGACGGTGCCCATGATGGCCAACAGGGTCAAGTTGATGAAGCTACGGGAAAGGATCAGATGGCTCGTATGCGCAGAGTTGTTGAGAAACGACTCACACTTGGGGATTCATTTGTCGCTCCACCTTCGACCGCTTGCTGGGAGTACCGCCAGAGTTAAGCACGATCTTGGTGTCCTCGCCGGTGTAGATTACAAGGCCGATAACCCATTTGGTGTGCCTGAGCATAGTTCCACGCAGCAGCGTCTGCCCAAGGTCAATCGGGAGTTTGTCATCGGATATGGTGACGGCGGCCGTGAGCTTATACATGTTGTTATCGGGTCGCTCGCAGTCGACACGGAAAGACTTCTTGGGATCCGCGCACTCTTTGGCGTTGCGGAGATGGGTCAAGGCCGGGCAAGCACTTCGAGACTTGAGGTTCGTCTCTCCGTCCAAGTTTTTGGTTTCCACAAAGGCGACGTTCTCTTCCTCGGAGGTTGCACAGATGATAAGGTCTGCGGGGATCGGCTCGTTGTCGTAGATTTTGACGAAATCTCCTACTTTGACGTCTTCCCATCGAGCCTTACGCCAGCGGGGGTGATTCTCGTGACGCTTCCGGTGGAAGAAGTGGCCATGGTTGGTGTCTTCGTGAGCCTCGGCGCTGTCGTGGGGATAATCGTATTCGAAACCGTCGTCGTAGGTCTCCTCTGGGTTCACCTGATCGGGAGCGACTGCACTCTTCTGCATTTCTATATCCTCAGACTTGGCCGCCTGAGACTTCCTCCTGAGCGAGCGCGGAACGAGCCCCCGAACGAACGTCCTGCTCTTCCCCCCAGTGACATTGTGGTTGACATAGTCTCCGCCCTCCAATATCCGAACGACCGTCGAGTTGACTCGGCGGTCCGACTGATGACGTTTGATGTCTTCATAACCGTCCTTGAGGGCGGTGATACCCAGGACGATGAGCAACGGCAAGATCACGAGACCGGGAGATATGGTGGAGAAGACGGAGAAGAACTGTAGGATAGCGATTGCCGCGAAGAAACTGAGAGATATTAAATGTCAACCGCGCCCATTAGATTAGCCAAGAGACGAGATGACGCGCACATGTTAGCCACTCGTCGGAACTGCTCCAGCAAGTTCCTAGGTAGGAAGGTGATGATCGTGTACTTTGAGGTGATGACCTGGTTTGTTCGATAAACGTGTTCTTTGGCGACCTTGCCCTTGGCGTCTTTGTACTCTGCAGGGAGATCTTGGTGAACGACGACGGAGCGAGGGGGGCCAGGGATGTGTTTCCGCGAGAAGAGGTCTTCAACGTTGAAGGCAGCGAGCTTGTTGTACCACGCAAAGGGGCTGGATTTCTTCTTCCGTTGAGGGGCCATCACGACCGACGAGACCGGTGGCGGCGGCGATGAAAACGACGGCGACGGCGGGAGTGGGAGGGAAGTGGGGGAAGGGATGAACGAGGAGAACGGGAGGGCCTCGTCCTTAGTTAATGACGGCAGAACATGGGAGCGTCTGTGACCGGCGACGGGGCCCAAGTGGCAGACGCGCTCTTCATCATCATCCCACGTAAGCAGCGCCCGGTCAGCAAAGCCCGTGCGATCACATCACCGAAATAAGGATTGGATCCTAATCCAGATCAAAAAAAAAGTATCCAACGACAAATGGTATTCGGCCGGAAGTAAAGGCAGCCAACGCGAAGAACGAGAGAGAAAACTCGACAGGCAAAAGGGACGAAACGAGCGGAACTGGAGAAATAGACGGCGGCGAGAACGGACAGGAGTGGGTTTAGGTTATGATACTGTATACTGTCTGACTGATCCATCATCGCCTTCAAGCCTACGTGTCGCTTCAGGGTCCGGCACGTGGGTTGGCTTGTGACTCCTTGAGAGCGAGCAGCTGCTTCGACCGGAACGCTTCGTAATGGATTTGCGCCGTCGTTTCGATGAGGTCTTGTAAGTGCGTCCTGTAAAGTTCACACGTAAGCCGTTCCGGCCTCCGTGCCCGAGGTAAATAGTCTCTTGCCTGGTCAGGAAGTTGCGCAAGTACACGAACTCGCAGTGCTTCTCATCCTCAACGTTGATAACACCCCACCTATTTTTGCGCCCACGGACGCTCTTCCCATCGATCACGACTGTGCGTTCCGAACCGACAACCGCGAAGGGAATCATCGCCTTCGGCGTGTCGCATCAGTCACGTGTCCTACGCAGGATAACTCGGCGTTTTCGCTTACCCTGATCTGGGCGTTGACCTGAATCTCCTCATCGTCTGTCTCCTCGGTGTCGAAGGGGTACAGACGGATGTTGTGATGAATGAGCTCGGCGCGAATCTACACGACCGATCACGGTCAGTACACGCTCCACATGTCGGCAACCACAGCCCGGGCGCGTCGGATGTGACGGGGAACCTCACCTTTTGCTTGAACGCAAACCTCTCTTCCATCGTCAAGCTGTCCGACTTTGCGATGATCGGAACCACGTTCACGACCTCGCTCAACTTCTTTAGTACGACAATGTCAATCGCGCGCAGCGAATGTCCAGACGGATTGATGAAGAATAGCGCGCAGTGAATTCTCGTGTCTTGGATGTGACGGTCTCGCATCGCCGTTAACTCTTTTCGGAGGTACGCGCTGTGCTGATCCTTGATGTATTTGATAATGGGGTCCCAGCTACCCGGTGCGCGTCGCCCGACACGAAACAGGAACGCGAGATTCAAAGGGTGATGCGTGAGGCTGTGAAGGGGGCAAGGCAAGCGAACTGGAGTAACACTAACCAATTGTCATTGTTGACCTGGTCGCCATAGCCAGGCGTGTCAACGATGTTCAACCTCAGTCTCACACCATTTTCCACGATAACTGCGGAAATTAATCAAGCAAGAGTAAGACTTCCCATCAGTAGCCAGCACTCATTCACGAACCAGCCCGCCCGCTCAGCCAAGCTAAGCGGTAAAGCGGAATCGAACGGCGACTTACCGTGGGAGACGGGGTGGATTTCCGTTGTCTGCCGGACCTCCTCATCCGCAGCGAACCGGCCCTTCGAATCCACCAAGTGCGACGCGAAGAGCGTGTTGATCAACGTCGACTTTCCTAAACCAGTTTGACCTGCATAACCCAACAGCACAGCCGTCAGAAACCGTTTGAAACCTGACACAGCCAGCCCCGGCGACACCGAGGAAGAACACGTACCAACGACAATGACGTTAAACTGGAAACCTCTTTTCAAGAGCTTGTGCTCAATCTGACGCGTGATGGTCTCGAAACCGACGTAGGCATTGGCGCGAATCTCTTCAGTTTGTATTTGGGACATTTTTGCGGTGGGATGGTAGGTGGAATATGAGAAGGAAACGAATGAACGTGGGACGTGGTGGAAGTTCGACAACACACAGCGGATTGCGAGCGAAGGAACCGACCCAAAACGCTGGCAACGTCACACAGGTAACGCGACTCTGTCACACCTCGTTCGAACATGAATCGAGCCTGAATCTTATCTGCGTACAACACTCTGGCGACTTCTAAACGTTAACAGCCTCTAGAAATTTCCAAACACCAGGTATCCAGAGCCCAATGGTCTGGTTACAGCGAGGTTCCAAGCCTGCGTGAAGGGAGCGCAAATGTATGGTAAGCTCATTCTGCCCCAGAACGACAAAGGAGGGGTCCCAGGTAAGGGTCGACTGTAATGAAGAAAACGGGGAGGGGTGATAGTTATATGTGAAGATATGGGATGGAGAACGCCGCAACGAACGCGAGGGCGGCAAATCCCAGAGCCAGGTACGGTTTGGGGGTGGGGACCGGAACATCATCACCAGTACGAGGCGTTTTACCGGACGAGGAGGATGTGGGAGGTGCAGGCAAAATCAATTGTACATACCCTATTGACTTCAACCCTTGGACACTAAGAAAGACACTCAGAGTCCTGGTCCATTTGCCCATGAGAGGCTGAGACTCACTAGTATCCCTCCAGGTTCCTCTTGATTTCATCTTCCCTACCCAGCGGAACACCGCTCAGAGTGAATTTCACAGAGGTAGATTCCGATGATTGATTGAGGCTCGTCGTGAGAGTGGCTTCGTGACCTGACGGCCAGTTCGGGGATTGCAGCGACCACGTCTGTACGATTTGTTTGGGCGCATCCAATGAGACGTATTTGCCCTTGACGCCTCCCCCAAATAACGAGTACTCGGAACCCGGACTAGGTTTGGACTAAAAAACGCGTCAAAAACCTGGGTATATGCGCGGAAATTCGGACTTACTTGGGCAGGAGCTCGGGTCCAAGCCGGGATCCGTTTCTCATCCGTGAAGAGGCTGAACAAATCATCAGCTGCAGCCATAAA